>Ga0209208_10002127_pt1 | contig 28286 bp, 20 predicted proteins | sample S1TSphfallax_3_FD_187694 | JGI IMG/M metagenome (GOLD analysis project Ga0209208, IMG submission 187694) | Host-associated microbial communities from peat moss isolated from Minnesota, USA - S1T2_Fd - Sphagnum fallax MG (SPAdes) (version 2) | ecosystem: Host-associated > Plants > Peat moss >...
GGGGGGGGGGGGGGGGGGGGGGGATTAACCTTTATTTTGTTTATTTGGGGAAGGTTCGGGGCTTGGATCGAATTGGGGGGACAAGTTGACTTGTTTAGGAGTTTGGATAGTTGGGGGGTGGGGGGTGGGGAGTGATGGAGTGGGCTTATTTTATTATGTTTTAATTATTGAATTGGTGGGAAGGAGGTCACATATGAAATCATAGAAACACAAAGTAAGATATTGATGCATTTAAAATTTTTGCCCTAGATTGTTTTTTTTTGTACAGCCATGTTTGCCTTAAATTGCACATTGCACCCCATGTTTGGCCAAAACAAAAGGTGTTCGTCCCTCTTTGGGACATTTTATGGATATCTCTTGAATATATCATGGATTTCCTATATTTCAAATGACTAATTTAATGTAAATTATTCATCCTTGATTCAATTGGCAATGTCCTTTATTTATGTGTAACATAAATTATTCTTCCACCCAAACAAGACTACCTAACTATATGTGCACAATTGTAGTTATTACATTGCCCCAACATGGTGTTTTTTTTTTTTTGGTGCATATGTGAAAGACAAAATGTTTTCCTTGGTTGTGTGAGAAAGGTTCAATAAAAAGAGTTATCAAACTTAATATATAGGGTAAAGCATGTGGGCTTTATTATAATAAAGGATTGCACAAATATCAAGAAAAAAATGAAAAACTATTATGAGGCAATTTTTTAAAAAGGAAACACCATTCCTACCACTTTTTGAAACAAGGTCACAAACAATGGAAAAAAATGTTTTGTAAGGTGTTTATTTATTACATTAAAGAAAATTTAATATAAGTCTTGTATTTTTGCAATGTTTTTTTTAATACATTATCTTTACATGTGTCAATGAAATTATATTATAAAATATTTTGTTCCTTTGTGAGATCTTCTTTCATTATGTGGACATAATGTGCTTCAAATATTTAGGATTTGTGATTGCATCATATAAGTGGCCATTGTAGGATTGCTTGTACATTGGGTCATAATGATAGGTTTGGGACCAAAAGTAAGGTCCATTAGTAGATGGATACATACTATAAGTTGTAATATATATATATTTGTGATCATATATGTATTCAACTCCATATTTCACAATCACATGAAATATAAGTTCTATTCAAATTTCAACAACTGAAATGGGAACATTGTTGATGATCAATGACGAATGGAACAAAGTGTCCAAAGTTTTATTAAATAAAAAGAAAATATGAGTAACACAAATGTTCAAGTTGCATCCTCAAAATGGGTGAAATCACACTAAACCCCCCAAAATTTGTAATTTCAAGTATAATATTTTTACAATTTTTTTTCATCATAATGTATGGACATTACATCTTGGAATTTTTTCCCTTTGTTTTAAGTATATTTGATTAACTTTAAACTTATCTAATTATTTTTTTAAAAAATAAAAAAAACATTGAAAAGCTTGAATGTACATAATATATTTGTGACAAAATAATTTACTCATCACAAAGTTTGAAAAATTTGCAATTATACATCAAAACTAGGGTTGTGAGTGGAATTCTTGGGTCAATTTGTTAATGTTTTATGATATTGATATACATCAATTATTATTATTTATTTATTTTCATGATTTTTTAATTATTTATTTTATTTTTGGATTTTTCAACTTCTTCATCTTCATGTTCCACCATGATAACCTTCTTCCTTGGTGCTCTTTTCTTTAGAGTGGGAACCAATTTAGGGATCTCTTGTAACCAAATCCCCTTCCACTTGTGAAAATTGGCGCTTCAACCTTTCACTTTTTGCCCCACCTTCCAATTCACCTCCATTTCGTGCTCTTGGAAGGACAAAACATGCATTCCTAACAACCACCTTGTGAAGATCCACAAAACCGGCCATGTCAACTTTAAAATTGGTCAAAATTGGGGGAGTTGGTGTGCTACCAACATTGTGTTCAATCCATAACATGTCTTCCATTTTCACAATGAGCAACACATGTAAAAAATAAAATGAAAAATAACAAAAAACAAAGAAATGACTGACCTTGGACCTTTGATTCTCCAAACTATGAGCTCTCCTTTAAACTTTTTCTTTTGGTTCAAAGCAATTGGTCTTCGGGGTCCAAAACAATGTCATGTAAGTTAAATCACAATTGGTTTGTCTTGGTCTTGGAACCTCATTTAAAGGCCTTAGGACCAATTAAAGCTCTTGCCAATAGGAATGTTCGATTTTATTGAACCTTGTTCCTTGGAACCTTGTCTAAAGTGGCCCCAAGAGTGGGTTGCAAGATTATTTGTGGTGATAGGTAAAGCCAAAGGCCATGGGTTTTATGGTACATTAAATAAAATGTCATATTTGTTTCTTGTGACATTTGTTGGGTTTCACTAGAAAACGGCAAAAATGGGGAGTATTTCAAAAATAGTAATGCCCACTCCCAAGAGCAAAAAAACCAATGTTGTGAAGATATCTGGTTTCAAGGGTAAAAACCAAGGGTTCAAGGTTAGGTTTTTGTGATTTGGACTTGAATTGACATCATTTTGTTGGAATCGGCAAAAGAACCAAACCATGGAAAAAATGTTTTGCTATGATCCAAAACCAAAGCTGTAACCATGAAAAAATATGGTTATAGATATTTATGTAAAAATATCAATTTAAAAAATAAGTTAATTATTATACTAAATTTTATAGTGAAATATTGATTTTAATTAGTTGTTCAACTTTTTATTTACATAGACCACTATTTTAATTTATTATGAGTTTTGTACCCACATATTCTTTAACATAGAAGAATGTGCAATGTGTACATGGAATCAAACTTAATTCAAAAATTGGTCTAGAGGTTTTTGAATTTGAAAAAATGTGATAGAACCAAAACTAAAAGGTTCAAATTTTGGAAGAATTTGGTTCAAATCTTTATTAAAAAAAACTCCACATAAATTTTTAAATGTCAAAACTAGATTGGAGGTTCTTTCAAAATAGAAGACTTGCACAACACTAGAACAAACATGTGAAGTAAAGTGCCCTCCAAATGTATAACATAAATCCCAACATGTTTTTCAAAGGTAGGGTCATGGCCTTGACAATGTTTATGGTGAGGGAAAATAAAGTGCAATTCAATTTGTGAAGTACTTTAGCAAATTATTTCCTTCATATATAAGCTCATTTGTTGAGGAGTTAGGCAAGGATTATCAAAACCTTCCAAAATTTTATTTATAAACACATCGTTGATTTGGAAAATGTACAAAGGTATTAGAAACAAGGGAGGATTAAAAAGACATCAAGTTAAGACATACAAGATGTCAAAAACTCTCCATCTCAATAATTGACTACTCGCAATAGGTCAATTGTGGCGACAGGGGGTGTGTCATGAAGGGGTGGAAGTCAAGAAGTAACTAGGCCTTCTACTATTGCCTAATTTAATATGGAAGATGCTTGCATCCTTTGCAACATGATTGAAATTTTTTGACAAATAAAAGTAACCAAGATAGAAAGGGGAGGGCCTTTTGGCCCTTTGAAGCTCTAAATGACATTGGCATAGTTGTGTAAGAACACATTAGCTTGTTTGTTTAGACATTTGAATTCTTCAATTACTAGCAGGAGGAATTGATTAGCAGGGTGTTGATTATGATAGCTCTTTTCTTTGGCTTGAGCTATGTTGGAGGCAAAAAATCTTTGAATTATGCAATATTGGGAAGTAAATTCACATGTGTTGGGTTGGTTATGATAATGTTAGTTAGGTTGCGAATTCCATCTTTGGTGGACATAATGTTGATTCATTGATAGGAGGAATTGAATGTGGTTGAAGGAAACACATGTAGTTGTTATTGTCCCATGTGGAAATTAGCATCTTGCGCAATGACAACAAAAGCGTTACAAATTATATCATGGATCCTTGTGTGCTCATTGCCATGGGTGTAACATAAAAGGTGGATACCCATAAGGTTAATGGGATGTGTGCATACACATTGGGGGAGGCTTGTAATTGAAGGTTGTGACCTAATTTTAATTACGTCCAAAGCACTATGGAGGGCATTGGGGAAGACAATCAAAAGGCTAGAAAGATTGGTCGAGGTATAAGTCACAAGTTCACCTTAGGGCTAGAACATGATAAAATTCGGGCACAATGGGCATCAAATATCATGTCAAAGAACATGTTGGAAAGGTTTGATGGTGCAGATGGTTTGAGATGGAATCTTGAAGTTGAACCATTTGTTGCCTAATGAGTTGTTCAAAACGAGGAAAATACACCCATGTTAAGAATAATAGAAGATCAGATGTTGTTTTGAAGTGTTGCTGGAAAGGGAAGGTGTTGTTGTCAACTTGCGCTAAGGTTTCAAAAAGGAAGGGTTGTTGGTCAATCATAAATCTAATAACTATGATTAAAGTTACAAAGGCCCAATTCCCTAAATAGGTTGTTGGGGTGATGGTGGCCATTGGTATGAGTTCAATGCCATTGAAAGTTATTAGGGGAGAGGCATGTTTACAAACTAAAGGTCTTTTAAGGCTATTAAGGGACCATGGACCCAAAAGGCATCCAAACATTTGAAGGAGGGAGGAGTCAAAAGAAATAAAGGAATTTATGAAGGTGGAAAAGGGAGGTGTGCAACGTAATAGATATAATGGCCATTGCACGAAGCAATGAATTAAAATTCCAAAGGTTTCCTAGACATCATTTAATTTAAGGAGAAGGTCAACATGCTGAACATCCTTTAATAATGCATTTTTTATGAAGGATGATGTGAATGATGAGGTGCCCAATGGAATCCCCAATATTTTAATTCCTTTTGATAAGGTGTTGAATTGGGATGGGTTGTCAAAGTCAAATGGTAGGGTGGAGGGGGACCATGCTACACATTTCTAAGGTTGGATAGAAAAAACTATCACACAAAGTTCAGTTTGAAAATGCTTTTATGTAGACAATACAATGGAAGGGGGGGACTTATGATGTGAATGTTGTTTATAATGGATGGAAATAAACAAAAGGGGATAAATTTAGTTGTACAATGTAATGCCTTAAAGTGAATTAAGGCGAATAATGGCCTTCTCAAAGGATCACTTTGATTATTTCCCATGACAAATGGAATGATTGTGACATCACCATCATGGTTACAGTGTCAATAAAGCATGGGGATATTCAAATGCATAGAATGCACGAACAAAGAAGATGCATTGTATGATGTTTCCACATGTTACACAAAGTTCTTGAAATATGACCCCTCTTGACATCAAATATTTGAAAGCATTCGCCATGTCCAATTGGAGAATAGTTTAGTTGAGGTGAAGGGCCAAGGTGCACCTTATGCCACGAATTAAGGTGAAAGCATGGTTAGGTGTTTCAAAAATGGCATTTGAGAGTCCATAATTTAACATTAACAATTCTTTTGCATTTTAAAAAATTATCAAACCATAAATCATATAATTATCACCTTTATACATGTGATTGATAAAAAAATCAATGCAAAAGATTTAAAATTTTTAATGTGAAATAGACTTTCAAGGATAACAATCATATCATTTAAAATTTATAAAATTTAAAAATATATATATTAGGAAAGTTTCAATGCACTTCACAAATAAATTTTTCATTTGATGATGCCTTATTTTTTAATTTTTATTTTGACACTACTTTGACATATTTTTTGAGTTCACATTTTTCATTTTCTTTGTGTGACAGATGTAATGTTGTCATTTCAAAAGTCCATTACAAGTCCATAATATTTTTAGAATTCATTCAAAACTTTTATGATGATTCCCATTAAATTCCATGACAACATGAACAATTAAAAAATTGATAATATCATTTTGAATATGGTTTTACCTTTTTACATGTGTATATAATCCAAAATAATTAACAAATGTGATAATCTAAACAGCCCCCTTATTCATGCTTTCACCCATTATTACTTCACATCCACCCTTGGTTGCTATTTTGAATTGGTGAGGGGAGTGATGTGTTGCAAAGGCATCACAAAATTGGGAGTGATGTGTTGCAAAGGCATCACAAAATTGGAGGCATAAAACGCGGCTTGTGAGTCAATATAATGTTTCTGTTATAACAATGTGACAAATTCCACCTGAGGGCTTTGTTAAAGTTAAGAAGTAGGCCGCCCCAAGGACACATGCGATTTGACATGGAATGTGACCTTGTGCAATATGAAAACAAAGTTGAAATAATTGTGGGAATCCATTTGTGGAATCTTCTACTTGAAGTTAATTTTGAAGGTGTTCAAACACCATCCAAGAATGACCACTTGCAAATAAATGTGACATGCATTGGAATGTCAACTTGAAGGAATCAAACAAAAGTTCAAGGTCTTAGTTTAGTTCATAGTCTTTTAGAAAAATTGGGCAAAAGCCATTTAATTCAAGATGTAGAGTAGTGAAAGTTGAAGCATTTTCAAACGACATGGGTGTAGGAGAAAATGGTGCTAGGGTGCGAGTTGTTCAAAAATATTCCTTTACACATTTAAGAACAAAATTACAGGGAAGGAGTTTATGAGCTATATTATCATGTTGTAGAGGAGGCATTAAACTTGAACTTGTTGTTAAAGTTTGGGCTCGTAAGAAAAGTTCCTCATGTAGGTTTTCCCAATTGCTTGTTAGAAAATGTTTGAGTCGGATCCACATTTCTTTATGCCTAGTTCTCTCACCCTTTGAGGGGATAAAATAAGACACCATTAGGGTAACAAAAGGAGCAAGTGCCAAGCTACCACATTGTAAGGGTTCAATGTTAATTTATCTAGTGGAAAACAAAATGTTACTTATACATCGTGTCATATAACAATAAGGATGTGGTTGTATAGTCGAAGACAATGAAAGCTTAAATGGAAGGACCCAAAGACATCCAATGTCTAAACCTAAGCCTAGGGTGATCCAAATGGGGTGGGAATAAAGAAGGGTATTGGGTCGGGATGATTATGTAGGTTTGGATTAGATGAATTGGATGCTTGATAAAAATGTTGGTGACATGTTAACCCTTGAAAGGTAAATTGATGACCTCGGGTGGGGCAAAAGGTTTTAGGTGGAGGTTGCAGGTGTGTTGGGGAGATGGGCATAGGTTGGGGGGGTTTAATCACAAACAACTATAGGGGTCAATAAAATGGAAGGGGGAAATTTTTTTATGCGTGCATTATTTAGGGGGATTAAGAAATTATTGGGTTGTAGCCCCACAGTTGTTTGAAGGGCTAGGGGTTGGTAGGAGAAATTAATGGGTGGTGTGTGGTTTGTTAGAGCGGTAGGGGGAACTAGTGGGTGGCGCATGATTTGCATAGGAAAGGGGGTGGAAAATGAGTTCGTGGTGGTGTGTGAAAAGGCCAATGGGTGATGTGAACTACAAGGTTCACTAAGACATCATGAATTAACGAACATGAGATGTTTTATGCCCATGAGAAAAAAGGTTTACTAGGAGCACGATTATAAATAAGCCCCATTTTCTAAAAATTGGTTACTTTTACACAACAATTTTAAACCTATAGAGCCAATCACACTCTCATGACCATATCTGTGTTAGCTATAACGTATAATATGTTATGGTAGTGAGTAGTGCCTATTTAAGGTTTCCAAGTTTAGGGTTAGAGGAGAGTGGTTCTTCTGGTAGGACCCACCCTCATGTTGTGAGTGGGGGTATAGTGTGAGAGAGGGCTTAAAAAACATAGTTATTTGAGTGGAGCCTAAAGCATTGGGAGTAGTTGGAATTAGTGGAGCTTTGAGCTATGGTGTCCTGTTAGCATCGGCCTGGATTCTCTAAGTGGAGTGGGCTTGGTTTGACTATATGTGTTTGCATCATGAGTTTTATGACAATAGATCTTTCTCGTGACATTTTTAGTTGTGATACATGGGTATTTGTGTATGTTCTTGTCCATGTTATGTGTTTGTGTGTGTATGTGAGTATGGTATGTCAACGATGTATGTTGTATGATGATATGTATTTGCACGACAACACAAAACTAGGTGAATCAAAAGAAAAAATAAATAGAGAATCACTATTAAAAAAAAAAAGTCTTATTTTAGAGGGTCACTAAACCTTAACTTTACCATAGCCTTGGAGGGTTCAATTCAATCTATACACTTTTCAAAACTACCGTGAAAAATTTAAGGACTCAAAAGCTTCTAAGCTTTTATTCTTTGGACTACTCAACTAAAGTAACACCCAACCCTGACAACAACAAAAAAACATTGTACACTCAATCCTTTACTCAAAAAAACCCCTAAAAAACATATGGCTGGTCAATGAACAACAATTATGTATTCACATGTGCTAAAGACTAACCAAATTAGTGAAATTGGACCAAAAGAAAACTCCTTGTCATCAAAGAAAAGATCCATTGCGACATGTGCCATAAGAAGCCGCCACACCAACAGCAACACAAAAAGAAAAAGAACTATCTCAAAGACAGTGCCCAAGACATCGATCCCAAAAACTCATGACATTCTCTCTCTCCCTGTCTCACAATCGACTCCGACGCAGTTCCCAAAAACCAACGCCAGTAGCAGCAGCAGCAACTGGAGGATTGGCTTGAAGAACAAGCTTCAGAGTTGATTGAACATAACGCACATTTCCAGGAAGGGATGGAGAGGACAATAGCAAGTAGTAGCTGCAGAAATGAAACTTGTGTCATGCAATAGAATAGATCCTTTCAAGGAAATTAGGTTATGAAGCTGAAGCAGGTGATGAAGCTACTGATTAGGTGATGGTTGGTGACCAGAAGGCCAGTGGTGAGCAAGAAAAAGACAAAAGAGGAAAAAAGTAGGCCAGTGGAGGAGTATCATGTTCCCATGTAAAAACCATACTGCACTCATCCTCCTCACCAAACAAGATGATATAATTACCTTTATAATTCTGGCATTTTCTTGAAGGATTTTTATTTTATTTTATTTTATTCTCTTCGGCAGTAAAAATAAAAACTTCCTGAAATTCCTACAATTGAGTTGGGAAAAAAATTCCAAGTAATTTTGCACTACTTCGGCACACACGGCACCACCAAGCTTTAGGGCAAAGAAGTCAGTAGTAATGTCAAAAACATTTCTAGAAGTTTTGGTATTGTGAGTAGGTGATTTTGAGAAAATTTGACATGTATTGAAAAAAAATTAAATTATTGCTGGAATGGTAAAGGTACTACGGTGGTAGCTGTTTTATTGGGCTTGTGAATGTGTGAGACATTTGTCCTAGTGGGAAGGATGATTATTGAACTCCTTTGGGCTATGGTCCTAGAGCATCTCCAGCTGTGCTGAGTATGTGATTCTGCAAAGTAAAATTGGATGAAGAAAAGTTAAACCAGTTTGCCTCAGTTAAATGATTTCCATCCATCACATTTTCAGAGTTTCTTTGCTGAGGCTGGTAAAAGGCACAACACAGTCGTGCACCTCACAGACAAGAGTAATAAATATGACCAGATTGCTCTTCCCTATTTCTTAGTAGCCAATAATAATGTTTGCTATATTACCTAGTAGTCTCCTATTTGCACTCTCAGTTTTAGGGGTGGAGTTGCAAGAATATCAATAGCTTAACTAAACTTGGATGAGAGAAATATTTTTGCAAAGTCACATACTCAGCACAGCTCAGGATGCTCTCACAAAATTTCTAAACTCACAGCTTCGGGGGCCAGGGTGACCCAGCACTTACACAAGTATCTTCTCCTTCTTGAGTGAGGCCTCCTAGTGGCTATATTTACCATGGAAAATGTCAAATTTGAACTTGGAGACCCTGAATTTGTTCTAGAATGGGACCTTTATAATGTTTAGAGGCCACCCAAAAAAATTTATGGTTTTAGTTTTTACCATTGAACCAGTATAGGTGCTGTTTCACCCAAAGCCTTCTAGGCCATCTCTAACAAGTTATATTATTCCAATCTCACACATGCCCAAAAGTTCTTTTGCTTTGAAAACAGGAAGGGTTCAAAAGAGGATGTGAGAATGTGGACCACTTTTCAAGAGTGTGTGCTCTTAGTGACAAACAAGAGCCCTGGTGTTAGGGTTCTTTGGATTTATTTTCCATTCTTTTCACATCTTTGCCATGGGCCCATCAAAACAAACTCTTGGAAACTTGGACACCATTTTGTAATTATAAGAAGCACAAAGTCCAAATCCTCTGCCACTCAACAACGCATATCTTTAAAAAATCAATTTAGTTCTTTTTCCAAAATACATTGCTTCTATTGTCCATAGTGAAAGTCTTCCATACATTACTAGGTTTTCTCTACCCACATGAAATCCAACTTTGAACTCATATTTAGTGGCAAGAGTGTCATATGTTCACATGGGTGTTCTTTTTTCTTCCAATTTTTTTTGACTTGGTGGAAGTGGGGGAATTCTTGCTGAAAAAAACACAAATTACACTGAAAAAACAAGTTTTTCCAAGTGTGTGCTGAAATTTTTCACAAAGTAGCAAATCCATTGCAATAACTTGACATTTTTTTCCCATCTCAACCATAGTAATTTCAAGAAGTATGTGTGTGTGTGTGTGAAGGAGATGCTGGAATGGTAAAGGTATTACTGTAATCCTCAAGAAACTTAAACTCCAATCTTGACCCTTACCCCTCTTCTTCTTCTTCAGTGGTTATCTCACCCCACTCTCAATTGCCCTAAACTGTTCTAGATATAGATTGAAGTGATTGATATAGAAAGCACCCATGCTTATATCTGAAAACAAAGCCTGATGCATTTGCCCATAGAAAGTATAAAATGAAATCAAGAGGCCAGACACGTAGTAAAACGTTGATTGAAGTTTGTAATATAGACATTATATGAATCAAAGAATCAAAACATATGCAATCAAATTCAAAGTGAATGTGTTCTGGTGCATGAAAAAGAGTTGGGTTTCAATTAGCTAACACGCTTCTTGACTTTTTTTGGACCAACCCACTTGAATAAGCCTTTGAAGGAACGCAGCCCCTCAAAAAATATATTACTGTTAGTCCTTGCTGCGGTTAGACCATGGTGGATACTCCACATCTAGCAAAGACCAGACCTGTGCTGGTTTTTTTTGTCGTGTAGTTGAAGATCATGTTACACGCCAAAATTCTTCCTCCACCAAGGGCTGGGCATTTCGACAAGAGAATTTTGAGAAATTTGTTTTCTGTGAGGGGAGCATTAGAAGGCACGTGTAATTTAACATCATAGACTGAGCTGCATTTAATTTGTTGCATATGTTTCAGTGCCCGTTCACTTCACTGCACCTTCGATGGCACTGCATTCTCACAAGTTTACAAGTTACAACTCTTCTTTTCTTCCTGTTCCTTGGATTTGGTCGATGCCGAGTTTGCACATGATCAAAATGCTATATGGAATACCAAATTCTAATGTGTTTTGGCAAATTCAATTTGCCACTTTGCCAACTGTCTGGTCCATCATCCTCCACCATTTTTTTTTCTCCCTTCCTTGTAGTCAACTATGGTTGTGGTAGGGAGGGAGGCTTGGGTATTTCCTCGTGAGAAGAACACATGAAAATCCCAAGAAGACAAACTAGATACGTGAGCAAGCAAGCAAAGTACGCCACGTGCGTACTCAATCACCCATGCTTTTGCAGAAGCACGTTGTGTACCCTATTCTACTTTCTGTGGTGGGGACGCGCATTCTGCAACAATACCGATACAAGGCCGCTTGGTTCTTTGCAATTGCAACATAGTAGAAGCTCCTTCGTGTGCCGACAGGCTCAATATTGAATGCCAGTGCCACCTTTCCGTGCACCATCATCTGCGAAAAAATACTATTTTGTCTTTCTCTCTCTCTCTCTCTCTCTCTCTCTCTCTCTCTCACACACACACACACACACACAAGTTCCAGCCTTTTTTTTATTGGCGAAATATCATGGACATGAAAAGGCACATGTTAATTTGCCTGTCATATCTTACTATGGGTGATTTCCACTTTGGCTACAAACAAAAATTCCTTGGAAAACACATTGCACACAACCCAACAACCCCACTCCCCGACAAAAACCCTATACACAATCGCCCATATAACCCTTCTCTGTTGTATCCCATCCCGCACTCATCAGTGGCCTCCTCCTCTGTCAAGCCTAGTATGAAATTTCGATCTGCATTCTGAGTCTGCTCTGTTAGTGAGGAAGCTGTAATTTCAAGCATATTAGTCAAGAAACCAGCCCCTGAAATCGTTACAGTTTGCTACTTTTTGTGAAGAGAGTGAGTTTTTTGATTGGGTGTTGTGTGCAAACGAGAGTGAGTGGTAGATTTCTGTGGTTGAGTGGGGGAATTGGCTGGCAGATTTGCTGCGTCCTCGATGGCGATCATGTCGTTGAACGAGTTCTTCTACAAGAGTGCGTCGATTGAACCCACCCACATCATCAATTACGCGAGGCCGCATACCCCACATAGCTCTGATGAGGCGGCGGCGGGGCAGCATGTGGCGTTGATGGTGCCCATCTGCTGCACCAAATGTGCGGAGAAAGTGAAAGAGGTGTTGTGGGAGGTTGAGGGCGTGAATGCAGTCATGTGCGACCGTTACAACCACAAGGTCACTGTCACCGGATCAGGATACATCGACCCTGTGCGGGTGTTGAAAAAGGCGAAGCAGGTGCAGAGCAAATCGGAGTTGTGGACTCTTGGGAGCTAGATGCTGCGATGATGTTAATGCAAAATATTGCAGTTTGTAAATTTCTAATTGCGTATGTAAATGCACTAGCCAATTAAGATATAGGCAGTGTGCGTCAGTAACAATTTTGGTGTGGATTCACCCACAGATGGTGAGGAGCTCGTAGGCTCATCGTCACTTTGTAAAATACGATTAAATCTTGATGCCAGCAACTGTCAGTTTCCTTTCACGGCATCATCGGGAGCACGCCCAGAAATTAGGGCTTTGCCCATCCATAGTATATGGTCTTTCGATCCTCACCTTGGTTTCAATCAATTCAGAATGTCCAAAACTTTGTGTCCTCATTTGTTTTTTCCATTCTATGCCTATAACCAAGATTGGCTCTGTGAAGTTGCAAGCTTCTGATTTTCTTTGTTTTGAGATAGAGATTTTTGCTAGAAAACGTGAGTAATCAATTTGGAGGTAAGATTCAGCATTTTGCACTAAAGTCATCACATTGTCTGGTTTCATGCACTTGCACTACTGTGGCATCTTCTCTGAAGATTACTGCAGCATTTGATCAAAATCTCCAGCAGCCTTTCTCTTTCTGGCCAACGAATTGGGTGATCAATACCCTTTTGTTTAAAATAGAGTTCTTCTCTGTAGCCTCATAAGCCAAGCACCTTTCGTAAATCATTAAAACCTAGTCTGGTTTTTTTAGGTGTATTTCAAGGTTGTGTTACAGTGTTCAATTTTACCTCCGCCAAGAGGCGGGCATTTCAGAAAGCAAAATGCAAACTCCAGCAGCAGGAGCAAGCATTTTGAAAAGCAAGATGCCCACTCTCCTATGGAACTCATTCCATAGGAGTGGTCGGCTCGCTTTTCAAAATGCCTACCTCTCCAGACCAGGTTCTTGCCCAGTTAAGTCCGAGGCACCGGTGCCTGGGGCTTTACACTACATATGTGGAATATGAAAGCATCTTTGTTTTACATCAATTCAATGACAACTTGTCCATTCCAAGCTTAGTGTATATTGATGGTTGGTTGGAGTATGAGCAGCCAAGGTTAACCTATAATAACTCAAAGCATATTATTCACCGAAAGACTCCAAAGCCAGCTTTGACTCTTCCTGGAGTGGAGCTGCTGTGAGAGTCTCCTTAATTCACCTGTATGTAAGCACAACCCCTACAATGATGTAAAACTTGGCAAACCTTATTGTGACCCGACTACAACAAGGAAGAAATAGAAGGGAAAAAAGAGTTGGGTCTTTGAAATTGGAGAGAGCTGGCTGCTCCACAAAATAGGGCATGCTCAATCCCATTGCTGTCTTGATACTAATGGAAAAAGTTAAGACAAGGTGCCCAACAAGAAAAATTTCCTCCAAGTTCTTGAATGTAACCACTTTCATTATAGAGTCCTTGAAATTGGATGTTTTTTCTAATAAAGGACTTATGGTGCACTGGTTGGTTTATGCTAGTGGAAGGAAGTATTGAGGTCTGGGCTCTGAACATTGTGTTGAGACAATTTCACTACTTGTTCATCTTTCTAAGGAGTTGATGGTTTTAAGATGTTAACTTATGTGAAATGCTTTAAAACTAGTTGGGAAAGTTGAGGATGGTGGACGATGGGTGAAATTGAAAAACTTTGAATCTTGGAAAGTTGAAAAATGGATGAAATTGAGAGGTCTTGAAATGTTGGAAAATGGATGAACCCAAGGAAGAAAGAGAAGGTTGGATTTTTGTCTTTTTCAATTAGTTTCACTAGTGGGTACCTGTGACGTTCGGACACAATTCACCTGTGTCCAGTCCCGTGCTCAGTTCGTGCCCAGTCCCGCCCGTGACCGTGCCCAATCCTGCCCGTGACCATGCCCAGTCCGTGCCCATGCCCAGTGCGTGCCCAGTTCTCACCCGTGCTCGTGCCTAGTCCGTGCCCAAGCCCTGTCATAGACTGACAGACCAAGTGAATTAATATATATGATTTTCATCCATCATCCAACATTCCAAAAATCAATCTCTCTAAGTTTATTCATTGTCCAACCACCTTAGCGGTAGTGCACCAACTTCAATCTTCCTTGGGTTTACTCATTGTCCAACTTCCTTTGAAGAAGTGGATCCATGGGTGAAGCATGGGAAGATAAATGTTGGGGCAACCTCCAAGTTCATCTATTTTCCCATTTCTTGAGGTTAACCACTATTAAACTTTATGGGGGAATCTCCCCTAAGTCTCTCATTGTCCCACTTCACACATTCACCATGTTAAATAAATGTTCATTTATTTAATTGCCTAATTAACTTGTTACCTCTTTTCAAAGTGACTTTGATCACGATTTTGCTAGATATGATATTTTTTAATGAACACATATTAGCCCATAAAATCCCAAAAAAATGCATGGTAGATATGCAACGTGTTCATAAAGGGTATTTCCTACTAATAGGCAGGGGATAAGAATGGCAAACACATGAATATTTGCACACAAGTGAAAGTCAGAAACAACACACAAGGTTCTTGAACAAAGATGTGTTATTTTCCAAACAAGATCTATGGATGCAACAAAATTGACCACTTGCCATGCAATGGGGATGAGTTCTAGGGTCCATATCGATCTATTGTTCAAATTAAGATTTTTAGGCCACACCATACCATTGTGCAAATCGACATTAAACACATTTCTAACAACAAGAGACATTAAGTACTAATATTAATGAAGAAAATTTTGTTCACAAATTAGGATCATCTTTCAATAAATGAGGATTAAGGCATTTAGTTGATTCTAATGCATGCAAAAGTGAAATATGAAATTAACATCAGTTGTTCATGAGTTGGAAGCTCCCTAGTAACAATGTCAAAATTTGAGAAGATTAGCTAGTTAATGATGTGTTAAGGTGATGTAAATTAACATTGTGAAAATTACAAAATTTGCAAGCAAGGTAATTAAGCAAAGATAAAGTTTGATTCAATGAAAAAATTTCTTCCTTTTACAACTTGGTAGCCATCAATAGAATCAAGTCTTATTCATTCTATGGTGGAATCAAACAAAGAATGGGCCTATAAAATTTCATGTTAGAAAAAATTGAAAAAAATGCCATGTTTTCTTTAATAGTTTCATGATGATATAAGTCATCAACAAATGCAATAATGAAGTGTAGGAAAGAAAGAAAAATCAACTCAAAAAATTGGATTGGTAAAAACCAAACATATCAAATCACACTATTATGTAAGTTATTTAACAATACCCTCACATTACATCGGCCCAGGGTTGTAAATGCAATCATCTTTTCAAGGCAGGACAGGCCAATGTCAAGCCTTACACCAATCAGTGCCTTGGTTCAACCATGTTCCACCCCTATATCATCCATATCAACATGTATCCACCCCAACTGGATACATGCCACATGTCATGACCCATCAATTCTTTGCACCATGGCTTATCAAAAGTGTCACCATTCTTAATTTGAATTTCTCCAAGAAAATGTTCTAACCTCTTTTGAGCTTAGGGTGTTGATGGAAAGTTCAATTCACCAAACTTTCAAGAATGGGTTGTTGAGGTGAAGCAATTTGCCAATTGATCTTGGGAGCAACTTGTGTGATGGTTTTAACATGGCAAACTCTCTTCCCTTAGACTATGTATCGTTGTACAAAATCAAACATTCATGAGACTTCTAGGGACATGTTCTTAAGCTCCAACATCCTCATCTTTGGCCCATTTCATCACAATGACATTATGTGGATTGTGGAGACAAGGCAATGTAGCAAACCAACAAAGAAATAGAAGAAGGTGCATGTGGCATACTTGCCATGGGATTGTGTTCAAGAGTTCATTAAGTACTAGAAAACAAGATTGAAGGCACATTCAAACAAAGTTTGGGAGGAAAGAATTTAGGGTTAATCTTCTAGGATCCCTTGTTTCCCCATGTTGGAATAGCTTTAGTGAATTGGCAAGGTAATCATTATATTCATTGCAAAATTCAAGCCTTTCAATTTTGATTTCATTTTTCTATTTCTATGTCTTACTTTCATCATGGGTTGTTCTATTTTTTTTCTTTTCTACATGTATCATTGTTAGTTTGGGCCATAAAAGAAAATAGGAATTGTGCAAACCATCACCATAGAATTCCTCAAGGAAAAACAAACATAAACTTGAAAGGCAAGTATGTGCTAAATGGAGAAGGTCACAAAGGCCTTTGAATGTCCACCTCCAAGAAGGGTGATTCACATAAGAAGGGATGTTCATGTTTTTTCATAGTGAAAATTTTGTATCTTGAATGTGACATTGTGGAAATCTTTTTTGTAATGTTAAAACATGTCAATAATGAAGGTATCCTTGTTCATGGGAATGATAGGCTTGGTGATTAGTACGTTTTTGTAGGTCATGTACTAGAAGAAGCCAAAACATTTGTAATGGAACATATTTGCTTAAGGCTTTCAACCTCTCAAATCATGGCCAAACATAAAATATGTGTGAAAGATAGCGGGTGGTGAGTCAAATTGTGATTTATTTCTTTGTGAACAAGACATTTGTGACCTAACAAGGAAACTAGCCAATGAAACTTATCAAAAATATGAAAATGATGTTAAATCAGTTAGGATGCGGGTCCAAAAAAATAAGGCCAATGTTTTCTTCTTCAAAGAATTTGGCATATAGGTCAATAGTGGCCTTTTTAGCAAAAATGTGCATTTTACAATAGGGATTCAAACACCTTGGTAGAAGGAGCAAATGTTCAAACATGGGCACCGAAAAGGGGTGTCAATGATGCTACATTTGGCACAAATAGAAATAAGGTACTTTGTAATTCCTTAACATTGTAGTTATTGTATCATGTTTTGATATTTCCAAGTATTTTTTCCACCAATTCAACACTTAACATGTTTTCATTTTCTTCCTTGAACTATTTTCCTTTGTAGATCATGATGGTGTTCAATGATTCGTTCAATGGTGTACATGTTGAATAGATCTTCACATCAAATTCAAAGCAAGTTAACTTGTCCCCATGGATGTTGGCTATGTGTTTATTCAACATGGTAATATTTGTAAACACCAAAGTGAAAGTTTTGATAATGCTCCACCTAGACCTTGCAAAAGTACCATTACTTGATACTATAGAACAATGAAAGGCACATTAAGGGGGGATCCAAAACATGTTATATCCTCCACTAATGAAGGACCCTTCTTCATGTAACATGCAAGCAATACCCTTACACATAGCTATTGGAAATCCAATGCCATCACCCAAAATAAATATTGTGAATGAGATACGTCAAATTGCATTGGAAATGGTGAATGTTGCAAATGACAACCAATTGTTGTTGGATCACCTTCTTGTTGGATTTTGACATGTATTAGGAAGTCAAGCATGGATTGCTTGATCTTGATCTATCCCAACTTGAATTCAAGTGTAATCTATACAACAATAGGTAGAGTTTTAAGAGGCAATGTGACTTCCTTGATAGAATAAAGTTGATACATGACTAATACCTTTAAAGGCCAAAACCTATAACAAGACAAATTCATTTGTTACTTGCAAATAATGCACATGTATATGTTACTTGTACACGTGTTATTGACTACATTTTGAATATTGTTTACATGTGCATCTATTGTTAAACACCAAACATTAAAGTTTTAATCTTCCATATTTTTCCTTATTTCAAGTTCTTCCTCCTTTTTGTAATGATGAATTAGTGCCATGTAGTATGTTTTGGTTATGTGTTCAAGTTGCTAGAAATTAGACTTATTATATAATTCCCACCTTACACATGATGACAACACCTTGGTGCCTTGCAAAAAGGTGGTGTTGCATGTTGTGTATCATCATACATACTTGACCCAATGATATGAATGTCATGTTCCTCCTTTTGCAAATAAGCCACGCAATGACATTTTTCCTTACAAAAAGATTGCCAAATATATTAAACAATAGCTTGTAAGTTCTTTTCATGTAAGGATTTAAATTAGAACACATGAGCTATACATACAAAAAAATTGTATGTAAAGAACTATAACGCATGTAAAAGAAAACCTTTTTAAACTAGAAATATTTGAAATCTAAAATAAATGTACCCACATATTTAATTAATACACATTGAGGTCATTGTTTTCTTCAATTTCTTTATGTTGAACTATGTCTTGAAAATATATCTACATGTCCCTCCCACTATTAATAATCCCATTTTGTAGTTAGATTATAAGGTTTAATGAATTAAAAATATATATGAAATTTTTTTTATCGAAATTCAATAATTACTATAGGTTCCAATATTCAATTACCCCATGTAATAGTTCATTTAATCATAATTGACAAAGATTATTATAAGTTGAACTACCTATGCATCATGACTCAATCATGTAGCTTCCATGACTCATTGAATCAATAAGGTTTTGGGGCTCAATAAGTTATATTGCAATATTCAATTAATCAATGTATCAATATTTAGTCACATTTATGTAACAATATTAATTAGGTTGCCCATGTGATAGGGTTTTATGGTTGAAACATGAATCATGCATTCATCCAAGTTCCAACATTTAATAAATCACGTATCACAATTCAATTTCATGCAATTTAATCAATTATTATATATTCACACACATGAACATGTAATGTAAGACTAATTCAACTATATATTCCAATAGTCAATTAGCCCATGTATCAATATTTAATCACATTCATGTAACAAATATAATTAAGTTGCCCATGTAATAGGATTAAAACCATATGGTTGAATTATGGATCACACACTCATTCAAGTTCCATCTAATAAATCATGTATCACAACTCAATTTCATGCAATATGATCAATTATTATATATATACACACATGAACACGTAACAAAACTAATTGGAATGTACATTCCAATATTAAATTAGCCTAGGGTGAAAACATGGTAAAGTAAACAATTTTTAATCCTTGTCACAAAAAAAACAAGTAGCCGTTAACAAGTTTTAATGTATTAAAAATAGAAATATTTTTTAATTTAATGATCAACATGAGGACAATCTTTAATTTTATCACAATATCATTGATGAATCACATATTTAATATGCATTCAAGTATATTTTTAAAAACTAACTATATTTTTTCTTCTTTTTTTTTGTTATCCAAACCTGTACAAGTAGGTGAAAATAGATGAATTATTGAATATTTTCCATTTTCAACATGATGTAGCTCTAAAATGTATTTATAAACTTTCAATGTTTAAATATTATAATATAATACATAAATGTCTAATGAAAAAATAGGTTTAAACTCAATTTGACCAATCATTTTCAAACATGTTTGTTATTTATTACGTCAAAGTTTTTCAAATTTTGTGATCACCTCATTATAAATTCAAAGAAAAAAACCATGTTTTTATTATGTTATTTTAAATTATTTTAAATTTACTTTCTTTTACTTGTGTGAAAAATTGGACCATTTTTTGACTGCCTTGGAGATAATTGATTTTTTTATATACTTTACCATGCTTTCACCCCCAATGTATCAAATTTAATCACTCTCATGTAATGTTCAACACTAATTGAAATACTTGTGTATCATGATTTAATTTGAATAATGTTTTTGATTCGTTGAACAAACCAAGTTTTAGGATTCAATAAGCAATGAACCAAGATTCAATTAACCGTATATCAATCTACATAATTTCATATTTATGTGAATACATTAATTAGGTTGCCCATGTATCAAATCAATTTAATTAAATCAACCAAGTTCAATGATTCATTCAATTAACAAGTACCACCATTCCATAAGTAATGTATAATGATTCCATCAATTATGTTTTAAGATTTGATCAACAATTATAAAATATTTTTAACATCCTCACAAAATGTGATTCATTCAACATGTTTAACCTACAATTAGCCTAGCTATGTAACATGTTCTCTCAAGTCACACCTTCAAATTGATTTTCACATATGAGAAACTACCAAAGTCTTTCATAATCACACAAATATGAAAGCCAACCACACAATCATATGTGATATACCCTAGATAATGCAAAATATTTGTTTCATTACAAGGAATAGAACATGTCACCCTTTATCAAATGTGTCTAATGCATTCGTTACCATTTATTTCCATCTTTGCCAATTCTATTTGTATTGACATTCAGCTTGTAGCTTGGGGGATTCATTGAAATCCATAACTTGTTGCCCCCTTCTATCATGTTACATGTTGTGCTAGCCAAATCAAAAGCTTGGGCACATGCCCCTTCAAACATAATTATGTCACCAATGTCATGTTTTGATAAGCTTGGAATGAAAGGGGTCATCATAGCCATGGGAACTATCGACCACAATGAATTCATGTGCTATGGTTTTTAATAATTTCCCTTTCACATCTTGTAGCTTTAGGGGCGACCATACAAATTCAGACCATGTTTAATTATTGATGTCAAGTCTTCCATCACATTATTGTATGTATTCAGCAAAATGAGGGAGGTCAACCAAGTGTTGCAAGTTACCAACAAAAATGCAAGGATTGCCATGTGAATCAAGTTGAGATAATTATGTGCTGAAATTAGGGTTGTCACGTTTTAATTCCTCAATGCTGGATATGTGTAAATCACCCTCCATGTTGACATTCATCACCAAGTTTAACATTTGTAGCTTGGCCGATTCCAATTTTAGCATTTGGAGTTTTTGGTTGTTCATATTTTTAATGGTTATTTTAACATTTCTTGATTGATCACACATTGTTATAAACACATCATTTTTAGAAATGTCAACTTGTGACTAGTTTAACACAACAATCATGAACATGTCATTCTTTCCCCTTTACATGCCCTTCATGGACTTCATGTCTTGTAATGTGCAAGGTGGAGCCCATGTTGACATTAGTTGATGATGCCTTCATCCTTGTTTACATGTCCCACAATACACAAGTAAACACATTCACAAGAATTGTAATTTGTGTATACATTCATGTAACATCTTTATCTATGGCATATATAAACATGTTGTATTAATGGAAATACAATATTGTTTAAATAATATGTAAACTTAAACTTAACATTGCATTACAAGTATTAATACCAGATTAATATAAATTATATATTATGTTAGGGAACTTGAAATACTCACTGCATTTTTAAAAAACCCAACCAATTATGTATATGTTTTTTCAGCATTTTAAATATTTAAAGATTGTAGTAATGGCTTCAAAATCTTCACATAGTTGTTCAACAAAAGTCCAAGCATGAAGGAAATCATAGTTGATGTCATGTGCCATGTTAGAAACTACATGAACATGAACTTTTTGACAAGATTCAAGTAATGATGCCCACAATTCATCGTGGGGATCTTTTAACAACACCCATTGCTCTTCCACCTCTATCTACCAATCAACTTAATTCATAGTAGGTCTTGTAACACAAAACATGATAAATCCATCTTCCTTCAAGTAATTTTTTTACCATGTGTCATGGCATGGAAAGGTTAGTATTTGGTAGTCCCATCCATGATAACACATTCATGTGTGTTGCACCATGTTGGGGATGTGACAACAAACACTTTCCACCTATGCAAAAAAACAAAGACACTTGTACAAAAAAAATTAACCGTGGCATTGGATATGTGCTTGCCATTGGGTTTTCATTAATTAAAATTTCATGTACACCCTCTCCTTCCTAAATGGTATGTGTAAGGGGAAAATTTGGGAGCAAATGCAATAAAGTGGAGTCTACTACAAATACTTGGTAAAAAGGATGCCATTGCCATTTCAAGTGCAAAAGTTTTGGATAATGTTCCAAATCAAATTGGTCCATTTGTCTCTTCATATGATTAGACACTTGGGTGACATATTTTTCTTCCCAATTCCTTATAATCTCTTCATGAACATTACTAAGGATGACATGGTCTACATGTTCATAAAGAGCCTAAAATTCAACATCCACTTGTATGGGTTTTGTATTTGAAGCAATTGTCACTTGGACAACATTGGTCATGTGATGTTTACTTGTTTGTGGTTGGTCCTACACATGTGAACAAACACAAGTAAATAAATTCTAACATGTGAAGATTACATTGAAATTTGGGAGATACATGGGATGAAAACAAAATTGACAACATGCATACCACATGTCTTAACAACATCAATTCACCATATGTTGCCAAGATTTTTTGTCTAAAATTTGGGTTTGACCTCCCCTCACTAAAAGAAATTTGAAAATCAACAATTGAATTTGTGACTCATTTGTAGTTGTAATGGACACATGCGACTAAATATAGCTTAGTTGTTTTGGATAAGTGCCATAAGATAGTTAATCACAAAAGACTTAACATGACCATGACATTGAAAATGTAATCACAAACCTTACAACCAGGCTAGAATTTTTCATCCATTGCTATGGATGATTCTTAATATGACATGGAACCCCAATTTGTAATTACATTTGCAACTACGTTTGGAATAGTTGCATGCTACCAAATGTGCCATTGATGGGTGGTTAGGATTTAACCACGTGGTAATTTAAAAAACCAATGGCCATAAAATATGTGGTAATTTTCCATTTGTTCAAACAAGATATATTATAATTATAATAATTATAATATTATATTTTAAAAATAAAATATTAAAATAATTAATTATAATTTATCCTTAACTAAACTATAATAGGCAACCTATTATAGGTTAGGTTAAGGTATAATAAGCTACCTAACATAGGCTAAGTAGGTAGGTAGGATCCTATTTATTTTGTTGGGGATAAGCCTTTTGATTTGTTCATCCCAAGTGGCACATGCATTATGTTTATAGTGCATACCATGAATCTAGTCCTTTCTTTCAACTACTTATGTACTTTATAAGTTTGAAATTATAGACAAAAGATATGGGATAAATTCTAATGGAAGGGAAACATTACAACATTAAAACACTACAACACTATCACATCTTTTGTCCAATACAAAAACATTGTCATATATCTACACAATAAAATATTTACTATTTTCCCTAATTAATTATATACTACCTATCCTACTTACTACCTACTACCTACAAATTAACCTACCATATTAATTAATCAATTAATAAAAAAAAATTATGACATATCCACACAATAAAATACATACTACTTAACTTAACTACTTACTACCTACTACTACCTATCCTATTTATCACATACTCCCTAGGCTACATATTTACTATCTATTACCTAGCCTACCTAATAAATTAATTACCTAATTTACATTAAATAAATAAATATTTTAACATAGCTAATTAATTAATCAATTAATACAAAAACACTACAACATATTCACAAAATAAAATACCTCTTGCTTAATTTATAACCTACTTACCTATTACCTACTAGCACCTATCCTACTTATTACATACTATCTACTCTATATAATTAATTAATATGAAAGCATCATGATCACATATTCACACAATCAACTAATTAACCTACCTAATATTTATCCTACTTATTACCTACTACCTATTCTATTAATTAATTAAGGACCTAGCCTACCAACTACCTACCTAGTTTACCTAGCCTAACTAGGTCTAACTTTCATAGCTTAGCCTACTAGCCACACCTAATAAATTAGCCTACTACTACTTATAGATAACTTAGGCCAACTAACTAAATATGCAAGCTAGGCTAAACTACCAATGTGCATAGGCCTACTTAATTTAATGTATGAAAATCAATGAAAATTCAATGAAAATCATATTAGTCATAGGTTGTAATCTCATTTACAATTAGAATTTGGTTGAACCCTTCCTATAATTGCATATGCAATTACAACAAGTTGCAATCACATGGACGCATATGATTAATACACTAGTAGTCATTAAATAAGTTGTTTTGGACATTAGTTGCATAGTAGTTGCAAAAATATCGTTAGAATGGACAACATTTCTTCTAGTGTCTTTTCCACTTTGTTTTTCAATTGTGTGAGGTCCATTGATTGTAAATTAAACATGTCCTTGTTTATAGAATGTAGGTCCAATAAGTTCCATGGAATTCTTTTAGGTTGAAAAATGGGCCTTGGGAAACCTATTTTCATTTGGTCATTTGCCTTTTTCATAACTTGGATATGAAATGTTTCCTTTAATTTGGCCATGTTTGTAATTTGTCAAATGACATTGAAGTTAATTTGACAAGTGGGAGTATGCATATCTAACAAATAATCATGGCACATTGTAAGTTCCATTTGAAGCTTCTCATGTGGTAGCAAAAACCATGGCTAAAGGCAAATGCCAAATTCAACTGAAATGTTGGTTGGGATATGCATACCCAATTTAATGGAAATGGATGTCAATTAGTTGGGAAGATTAATTTGGGCGAGAAGTGCTTCTATAATACATTAGTTAATTTTATCATGATTATTTTGAAACATGATGAATTGTTGTCATAATCAACATCATGGAATGCAATTGCCTCAAAAGGGCAAGGTCTAGCATCCAAAATTGTTTCTAATGCCTTTTTGCACATGGTATGTCTAGAAGAAAGACCATAACATCCCTAAATTCAAGAAATCATTATCTTTTTACTACCATTTCTTTTGAATCACAAAGTTCATTTCTTGGTGCTCTTCCTTTTCAATCATATAATTCATGATAGGGCGTAGCTTTAACTTTTGTTTCAATTTGGCATCGGGTTGTTGCTTGGGTACACTAGGCAACAACTTGGATATGAAAGGCAAATTACAAACTCTAATTTCCATTTTTTCACTTGGAAGAAGATTCCTTTGATTGGATTTAATTCAAGAGATAAATTTAAGTCCCGCCATGATGCCACACAATCCATTGTAACATTTTACCCGAATATTTTCTTTAAGTTTTTAGATTGTTGTGCATTTGAAAAGGAAGTAAAGGTGGACATAGATTTTACCTCCATGGTTGTTTAGTGCTGCACATGGACAACCAATCCATCTATGGTCCAATAGATGCAACTTGTTGGAGAACAACAATTTTCAGTAGATGCATTGACAACCATCCCTTTTCTTGTTGCATGATTCATTTTTTATTCTACAACAATTGGCCTCCACATCAAGTTTTGTGTCATGTCGAGTGACAAATTGTTTGACCCATGCACCTTGTTAAATTAAATGAACCCAATAAATAACCAAATCACTATGGTGTGGAAAAGTTCAGCGCAACAATTTTGAATCCATGGCTTGTATCCATGGCTTGTAATGCAAGTCTTACACCTAGATCAGTTGCATCCAAATAAAATTAAATAAATTGTTAGAATTGGAAAATTGTTGAATTTCAAGTTCAACATTTTAAATGTCTATTAATGGGCTAGATGAACTATTCTATTTAATATTTTAGTTTTCAAAGTTACTCTTACACAATGGCAAGTATATCAAGAAAATCTAATGCCTTTTATTTGGCAGTTGGATGTCACAAAATCTTCAAGATTTTCAAATGATAACTTTTGATTTCACATTTACCTCTTGTATGCTTGCTTCATATTGTGTAGTACTCATATGACACAACCTTTTAGGAACAAGTCACTTTCTACTTGCAAGTGAAAGACAAAGTGATCAAATGATCTTGTAACATGAATTGAGGGTTACATAAACCCATTCACCAAGTAACCAAATAGCTACTTAATGTTGAGAAATAAATATTACATCCAAAGACATAAACCAACATAGTAGAAAATCATATGTAATGCATGAATGCACATTGTTGCATATGCTTTGTGTATATATAACAAGGTAATGAAACTAAAATATTTACTAGTAAATTTCCTTTGAGGATCAAAGGAGACTAACAATGTACTTGGTTGATGCATTGATAACAAATTAAGTGTCTTTTATTTCGACAAAAAATGGGTTGAGATATAATAGATACCTTGAATAATGTAGCAATTGCAACAATTGTAACAATAGGAGGTGAAACTCCAAGAAAATGCTTTAAGAGTCACACTAGGAAGAAGTAGGAGACAAAGCTCCCAAGAAGATGCTTTAGTAGTTGCACGAAGAAGAAGAGTTGTACAAAAAGAAGCTCTTCAAGTTGTTGGCACCAACAAGACTTCTATCTCCCATTTTGCACAATCCTTAGAAACTACTAATGCCACCCTAAAACAAAAGTTCTCTTGTATATATCTCCTCAGAATTCTCGATCCCAAGTTTCATGTTAAGTGAAATCCACGACTTCCAAGTCAAAATTATTACAATAGATAAATGAATAACCCAAACCCTAACATGTTTCAAAAAGCTGATATGTTTTACTTGTTGGTAGAACAAGCATCCCAAGACCTAAATGTGAGTGTAGTTCTTTTGAGAAATGCAGGGTCCACATATTGTTTCGTCTCCACATACCAGATTTGCCATGCATGGAGTCATGAGTCATGACATCACATGTGCCAAGTTTCATGACATGGGTCGATATATGGATTGGGAACATAGTTAAAGTAGGACTTGTGGTTCAGTTGGTGTAGGAGGGAAGGGGGTTTAGGGCTCATGTAGGTCCTAACACTGGCCTACCATGCCTTGAAAAGAGTAGCGCATTCACAATCCTGGGCTCATGTAATTTGAGGGTAGCCTTGGCATCATGGGATCATTCTTACTTCCTTAGGACATGGACCACAATTACAAGCTAAGGTAATAATTTTTTTTTTTTCAATTGTCCATGTCAAAAATATTACTTCAAATTCAATAGCTCTTGCACCTTTAGGTCTACAAATTATGAAATTACTTCCACAAAATCCTACTTACTCATTGAAGGCTTTTCAATAAATGTCAAATAAACGTGCCCTAATTTGCTTTCAATTTTTAGTTTTGAGTTGATTGAATCTTCTTCAATGACAAAATTATTCAACATTCAATAACTCCGACATCATAAGTCTGAAAGTTGAGGAAACCACTTGGGTGCACCCATCTACTTATTGTTGAGGTCCTTCTAATGCCACCAAGTGAGGGTCATGGTGGCTTGAGAAATTTCAACATGACAAACAAATACAACAAACAACCTTCCCTAATACATAGATTAGGAGCAAAATTATATTATCTAGGAGACTTATGTAGTCTATTTAAAAAAATACAATGTTCTCAATATTCGAAAGCATTCTCAATATTTGTTAGACCATTAGATGGGCATAACAATGATTCATAAGAACAAAATGACTACTAAGGCTCACTTTCAATGGGGCCTCCGGTCCAAATTCCTAGCAACCAATTTGGACTCATTTGAAGCAAATTGAATCCTTAGAGTTGGACCCTACCTTGGACCTTTGCTTGCATCTCGGTTCTTCAAATCATGAGCTTTCCATTTTTAGCTTTTAAAAATTTATTTATTTATTTATTTATTTATTTTTGGGTTCAAACAATTGATTTTTCCTCCAAATTGGTGACATGTAGATTTAAGGTCGATTTGCCACTTTTTGGGGTCTTTGACCCTCTGTCTAAAGGCCATGGGTCCAATTTATGTCTCTCATCCAATAGGATTGCTCTATTTCATTGGACACTGGACCTTGGACCCCTCATGTAAAGTGGCCCTAAAGTTAATAAGAGAAAAAGCCCCACCCGGCCACTCATGGCTGACAACAAGCTGGGTTTGGGCCCATTCTCGAACAACCAGATGATAAATATCCGATGGAGAAAGAGACACTGCCAAACTTTATTATTGCAACAAAACACAGACCAGACGACAAGCCGAGTGTGTGCACGGTGGCTAAATATGATTTTATCGGAGCCAATTTTAATATTAAAAAAAAAAACAGAGGCCAAAATTATGCAATAGGGTACCCAAGTACCTTGACAACTTTGGCACATGTTTGTTGAATAATTAATTAATTAATTAATTAATTTTCATTTCG
>Ga0209208_10002128_pt1 | contig 28282 bp, 21 predicted proteins | sample S1TSphfallax_3_FD_187694 | JGI IMG/M metagenome (GOLD analysis project Ga0209208, IMG submission 187694) | Host-associated microbial communities from peat moss isolated from Minnesota, USA - S1T2_Fd - Sphagnum fallax MG (SPAdes) (version 2) | ecosystem: Host-associated > Plants > Peat moss >...
CGAATCCGATCAGTGCAGCGGCCACCGCATCCAGCAGCAGCGACGAACCGGAGGAGATGTCCCCGCGACCCACGCGGGCGGCGACGACGAGGCCGCCCAGGGACGCCAGCGTTCCCGAGATCACATAGGCTGATAGCCGCAGCACACGGGTCGGCGCGCCGGCGAGCCGGGCGGCTATTTCATTGCCGCCGATTGCATAGAACAACCGCCCGAAGCGTGTGTGTTGGGTCAGCACATGCAGCGCCACCGCGATGCCCAGCATCAACAGCACCGGCACCGGCAGGATGCCCCCCAGCCGCGTGCGGCCGATCGCGAGAAAATGCGCGTCGAAGACACCGTCGGCGGACTCGCCGCTCGGCAAGATCATTCCGGTCGTGATCGATCGCCCGGCAGTCGGGATCAGCTGTAAACCGGTCAGGAGAAAATTCATCGCCAGGGTCGCCAGCAAATCGGGAATGCGCAGCCAGATGATCAGCGCCGCATTGAGCAGGCCTACGCCAGCACCAAAGGCCAGCACCATCGGCACCGTCGCAAGCGCATCGAGTCCCCAGACCACCATCGCATAGCTCGCCGCCATGACGCTGGAGGCAGCCACCGCGCCGATCGACAGGTCGAACCCACCCACGGCCAGCGTCAAGGTGACGCCCGCGGCCAAGATCGCGACGACCGAGACGGATTGCAGCACGCTCATCAGATTGGCGACGTGCAGGAACGCCGGGTCGGCGCGCGTGAAGCCTGCCACCATCGCCGCAAGCAGCAGCAGCAGGCCCGACTGCCGGATCCGGCGGGTCACCACCGGCCATGCGCGCGATGCGGCGGCCGCGCCGGGCTCGGCGGCAGGCGTATCCAGTTCACCGGCAGGTTCGTCACTCACGCCACGAACCTTGCGGGGTTGGTCCATGGGGTGAGCCGATGCCGCTCCATGAAGAAAATTCGATCGGCGAGCTGCAGCGCTTCCTCCGGGTCGCTGGTGGCGACCAGAGTGGCGGTGGCGCGATCGGCGCGCAGGGCGGCGACGATATCGGCGCGGGCGCCGACATCGACGCCTTGAAACGGCTCGTCCAGCAACAACACGCGCGTCGGCTCCGCCTGCCAGCGGGCCAGCACGACTTTCTGCTGATTGCCGCCGGACAAGGTGGCGAGCCGCGCGCGCGGACCGGCCGCGCGGATGCCCAAGCGGGCGATGGCGTCCACCGTGGCATGCCGCTCGCGATCGCCGAGGAGAAATCCCGCTGGAAACCACCGCCGCAAATGCGGCAAGGAGATGGTTTCGGCTACCGAGCCACCCGGCCAGTCCGACGGCACGAAGGAGCTGCGGTGCCGATCCGGCCCGGCGAGCACCACGCCGGCGGCGATCGCCTCAGCCGGCGAGCGTGGCCGGAACGTGTTGCCGCAGAGTCGCAACGCGCCGCCCGCGATCGGCGCCGCGCCGCCGAGCGCCGCCAGCAGACGGCTCTTGCCCGCGCCGAGCGGGCCCGTCAGCGCGACGACCTCGCCGGCCCGCAGTGTCAGAGCGAGCGGCGGCGCGCCGGCCAACAGCACCAGGCCCTGCGCTTCGAGAACGACCGGGCCGCATTCGCGTCGTTCTGCGGTGAGGCTGTCGACCGGCCGGCCAATCATGGCGTTCAGGGCGACCGACAGATCGATCGGATGCACCAGGTCGGCGGCAATCCGGCCGCCGCGCAGCACCACGGCACGATCGGCCAAGCGTTCGATGTCGCCGCTGCGATGGGAGATATAAATAATCGCCAGACCGCGTGCCCGCAAATCCTCCAACACGCTGAACAGGCGCGCCGCCTCCCGTGCCGACAGGCTGGCGGTCGGCTCGTCGAGGATCAGCAGCGAGGCCTGCCGCGACAGAGCGCGGGCGATGGCCACCATCTGCTGATCGGCCGGGCCGATCTCGGCGAAATCCCGGTCCAGCGGCAGGTCGAACCCCGCGCGGGCGGCCACCGCCGCAGCCGCACGGCGCACCGAGCGGCGCGACACGAACAGCGGCGAGTTTGCGGCGACGAATCGATCGAGCAGCAGCGCGTCGGCAACGGTCAGGCCGGGCGTGCCGGCAAGCTGTGTGGATTGATGCACCGTCGCGATGCCGGCGCGCGCTGCATCGGCGGGTGATGCAGGCGCGAAGACCTGCCGCCGCAGAATCATCCGGCCCGCATCAGGCGCATAGGTGCCGGACAAGAGATTGACCAACGTCGATTTGCCGGCCCCGTTCGCCCCCATCAGGGCGAGAATCCGGCCGGCCTCAATATTCAAGTCGATACCTGCGAGGGCAGGCGTGGCCCCAAAGGCTTTACGCAGACCGCGGAGGGTCAGAATGGGGTCAGGCGCCGTCATCGAATGATCATTTAAACACGTGTACCTGATTATTCCGAGGTCGTCCGCAAACGACGCGCGAACACCCTACGATAGGGCGCTCAAACCGAAAAAGCGTACACCACGAGGATTATCCGGCTTATAACAATTTGTGTCCGGCTTATATCAATATTTACGTGCTGCCTGTCAGGCGCGCGAGTGCAAGTTCTCGATTGCGCGAGCGATGCCGGCCGGATCCATGCCCTGATATCCCATCTGCTGCCACAGGCCGCCGCAGCCCTCGAGGTGCGTGCCGAGATGGTCATAGTGGCCTTTGAAACCGAACCTGAGCAGATAGTCGCCGAAGCGGCTGCCAAGTCCGGTCTTGAGGTTCCAACCCTCCACCACGAGCACCCACGGCGCCTTCGCGAGGAGTTGCATCATCGATTCATCCACGACGTTGAGCGTGGCTTTGTTGACGAGACCTGCCTCGATGCCCTTCTCCTTGAGGCCGATCACGGCATCGAGCGCCCGGTACACGGCTTCACCGACCGCGACCACGTAACCGCCGCCCGCACCGGGTTTGCGCAGGAGGTCGTCCTGACCGGGCTCGAACGCCTTACCTAGATAGAAAGGCTTGCCGTCTTCGGCCAGGAGGTCGGGCACCGGCGCACGCGTGCTGAACAAGAAGCGCAGTCCGGGATCGTTGAATATGCGTTTCACGCAGGCCGCAAACTGGTGCTGGTCCGCCGGGAAGTACAGTCGCGTCGTATCCTCGCCATGCCCGGGTTGCACGCCGCCATCTGCGAACATGCCATTGATGCCGAAGTGACAGGTGTTGTCCGCCATCTCATCGACGCCGCTGTGACTGAAGTGCGCGAGCACGTTCGAGAAATTGAGACGCGCCATCGTGATTTCGCTGATGCACATCTCCAAAAACGCGCTGAAGGTCGCGAAGATGCCCTGCTTGCCGGATGACGAACCGAAACCAGCCGCCGCGGAGAAGTTGCCGCGTTCCATGATGCCGCCCCGGACGAAGACCTGCGGATACTTCTTGCGGATGTGATGCAGGCCACAGGAGCCCTCGAGATCGTTGTCGAACACGCGCACGGTCGACACGCGCTGTGCCTCATCGAGGCCGTCGAGCATTTCATTGATCAGCTTGCCGAAATCGTCGCGGTTCTTGCCGACGCCGGAGGAGCCGCGATAGGTGAGCGGACTTTTTTCCGGCTTGGCTGCCTTGAGCATCGCGATCGCCTGTTCGTAGCCACCACGCTGCTCGAGGTATCCGACGGCCAAATCGACCTTCAGCACTTCGTGAGCGTGCGGGCTGCCCTCGGCGCCGACGATGCCGGGCGCCATCGGTCGTTTGATCACGAGCGCATGCGGAATCGAATTGTTGAACACGCGGCCCAGATCGATGTAGAGCGCATCGAGATCCTCGCCCATGGTCGTCTCGGTGGTCAGACCATACCCGGACAAAGTGCGGGTCAGATCATAGCCGACCATGTACTCCTGTGGGTGGCCGGCGATGGTCACGTTGTTATCGTCGATCAGCAGCTTGACGTTGAGCTGCTTGCCGACCGAGAGACGCGCTGCCTCGGCATTGTCGCCCTCCATTTGACTGCCGTCGGAACCGAGTAGCACAACGGCCTTGCCCGGGTTGGCCATGGCCACGCCATTGCAGAACGCCCACAGGTGTCCCAAGCGTCCCGAGCTGAATTCAACACCGGGTGTCAGCAGTTTCTCCGGATGCCCGGGCAGGCCACTGTTGTATTCGCGATAGTGCAGCAAGCGCTCCGCCGGCATCGCGCCATTCAAGACACTGAGCAAGTATTGCGTCGCGACGCGATGTCCCGCTTCGTCGTAGAACACCGGCACGATCGGCACGCCGTGCGCGATGAAGGCACGCACGATCATGACCTCCGGCACCGTGTCGTAGGCGCCGCCGGTGTGTCCCGAGAGCCCTTTCGCCCCCGCGAGGGCCGTAAAGAAGACGATCGCATCGCGGCACAACTGGATGTTGTGGCGTAACGCAGCCTTGTCGTCATCCGACAGCGCCGTGACGGCGGGATCGAGCTTGAGGGGTTTGAGTTTGCCGAGATCGATGGGAAAGGTTTCTGTTGCCATGGCGGTGTCCGTTGGCTGCGGTTGACGCAAAAGTGTGCCCAACGGATTGTGCCGAACGCCGTCGACAGCGGCAACCAAGAGTTGCTAAGCGATGCTCGCGGCGATGCTCGCGCGAACCCCAACGAACCGCGCGGCGGCCCGCTATGGCGACCATTCCGTTGTTTCCAGCGAGTCTGTTCGATAACAGACGGTGACGACGAATTGACGCTGTTTTGCAATCAGCACGTCCGATGTCATTGCCCGTCAGTGCTTGGGACTCGGAACATGCTGATCGACCAGTAACGTATTACCGTCGGGGTCGGTGACCTCGAAGTAGGCGGGACCCTGGGTCGTTTCGTCCGCTTCGGGCGCTAGCTTGAGGCCGCGCGCCTTCAAGGCGCGCTGCAGTTCGCGCACATCCTGGAAGTCGGCCAAGGTCTCCTTATCCTTGTTCCACCCCGGGTTGAAAGTCAGGATGTTCTTGTCGAACATGCCCTGAAACAATCCGATCCTCGCGTTGCCATTCTGGAGAACGACCCAGTTCTGTTCGAGCTTGCCGCCGACCTGCTTGAAGTCGAGCGCCGCGTAGAAGGCCATGGATGCCTTGATGTCCTTGACGGCGAGGCTGACGGAGAAGTTTCCGAACTCCAGTGGTTTCTTCTCGGCAGCTTGAGTGGCTTGGGCCGTGCTCGTGCCGACCGTGCCGATCGAGGCCAGAGTACCGACGAGCAAAAGGGTTGCTACTTTCACACGATTCTCCCCAGGTTGTTGATACGAAGCTACGCCCGATGGGGCAGAGACAAGCCAATGGCAGCCGTATTAAGATGCATGAGAATTGCTGCAGCGGCTTGCCAAATCTTGCGAACCGACCGAAAAGCCGAGAGTACCGTACCCATCGACTACGTCGAGCGCGTCAACCGCGCGATCGATCACGTCGTCAAGAACCTCGCCGATCCCATGAGGCTGGAGGATGTGGCCAAGGCGGCCGACTTCTCCCCGTTCCACTTTCACCGCGTCTTCAAGGCCTTCCTGGGGGAAACACTGAACCAGTTCGTGAAGCGCCAGCGGCTCGAGCGGGCGCTGTTCTTGATGTCCCACGTACCTCGTCGGTCGCTGACGGACGTGGCATTGGACTGCGGGTTTTCCTCCTCCTCCGACTTTTCTCGCAGCTTCAAGCAGCACTATGGTGTTCCGCCAAGCGTGTTTGACCTCGAGAACTTTCGCAACGTCAGGCGCGAGGAGTTGGAACGCGTTTTGTCGAGCCAGATCGGGTCTGCTCACATCACGACGCTGCCCGCGGGTGAGAATCCGGACGGCTTCGAGGTGAAGCTTCGCAACTTGCCCGCGCGCACCGTCGCCTACATCCGGGTTTTCGAGCCTTACCGCGAGGGCGTGGCCCAGGCCGCCTGCGAACGACTCCTCGCTTGGGCGATCGAGCGCGGGCTCGCTGACGGTCAATGGTTGGGCTACATGTGGGATGAGCCCGAGATCGTCGCTCTCGCGGATTGTCGGTACGACGTCGCACTCGTGGTCGACGACATCGATCCGGCGGGTGAAATCGGCCGCTTCGAGTTCCCGCCGATGTGCGTGGCCGAAGTCGTCTTGAGCGGCGACCTCGCGCTCGAGGCACGCGCTATCGACTGGCTGTACAAGACCTGGCTGCCGCGCAGCGGCTACGTGCCCGACCATCAACCCGCCTTCGAGGCTTGGATCGGTCGGCCGTTTGCCCACGGAAACGACCATTTCGAGATCGCTTGCCAGCTTCCTATTCAATTCGCACGTCATCGATCGCAAACGTGAAGGGCCCGGCGGGCAGGCCCGCGGTGAAGGCCAAGCCGCGCAGCTGGGAAAGGTCCGCGCCGCCGAAGGCGGCGAGCGGCAGCCGCACTTCGGACCACTCAGGCGTCGCCTGAAAGCTTGCGAGTGCCGGCATGCGTTGGCTCGCCGAGCCGCTGAACAGCATCGCCGAGAGCGTGCGCGCGTCGCCGCGCACGCTGAAGATCAGGGTGGTGCGTCCAGCGAAATCGACCGCTGCGAACGGCTTCAGACCCGGCATGAATAGCGCGCCCGCCCAGGCATACGGCAAACCGCTGTCGACTTCGCCGCGCACGCGCAGCGCCCCCTTCGAGCCGCCGGCGCCCCCGGCCTCCCAGGTAATCGTGGCCGACGACTTGCCGCCTGCCAACTGATCGGTGCTCACACTCCAGTTCTGTCCGAATCGCACGCTGATCTCCCCGTCTTCGAAGTCAGAGATCAAGCTGCTATCGGCGCGGACGGCTTCGGCTGCCACGGGCCGATCGGATGGCAACAAATTGCGATCGACGAGTGCGCCGTTCTTCCAGACGGCGACGATCGCTCGCGTCGCTGAGATGTCGCGCGTCGGGTCCCCTTGCACGAGAATGAGGTCGGCGCGCCGGCCCACGGCGATGCGCCCGCGATCGGCGAGCGCAAACTTGCGCGCAGGCAGTCCGGTTGCAGCCGCCAGTGCTTCGCTCGGTGTGAGCCCGGCCTCGGTCAGCAGCGCGAGTTCCTCGTGCAGCGATGCGCCGTGCGCCGTGCCCGGATTGCCGGCGTCGGTCCCGGCGAGGATCGGAATGCCAGCCGCGTGCAGGCGACGCACGTTCTCGAGCGCATGGTCGAATAGCGCGGGATTGCGCCAGGCCGGCGGGAATTCAGCGCGCAAGCTGTCGAGCTGCCCGGCGCTCAGCGAGGTTTGCAAGCGGGCGTCCTTGCTGAGTGCACGGCCGGCATCGGCGCCGCCCAGACCCGCCGCCACCGCCAAGGTCGCGACCACGAACACGCCGTGTGCCCGCGCCGCCGCGATGAATTCCGGAGTTGCCGCCCGGTCGAGAAACACGTGCGCCAAGCCGTCGATGCCGGCATCGACGGCGACTTGCGCGTCGTGCTCGGTCGCCACATGGGCGACGGTGAGCCTGTGCCGCGCGTGCGCGGCCGCAACCAGCGCCTGCACGGTCCCGGGATCGAGGCTGGGAAGGCGTTGCCCGTAGGCGGAGCCATCCTCGAGGATGATCTTCAAGTAATCGGACCCTTCCGCGAACCGCGCCGCGACGAATGCCGGCGCCTCCGCGGGCGTCGTCAAAGTCGGGATCGGCACGCCGAATTCCGTCCCGTGCCCGTGCGGAACAGTGGCCAGGGTGCCGGCCGACCAGAGATCCGCCACGGTCGCGGGCGCGATGCTCTCGCGCTCGCGGCGAGCATCCGCGATCTGATGCCAGTCACTGAACATATCGAGCTCCGTCGTCACGCCGAACCGAATCGCGTCACGCCGCGCATCGCCCCAACTATGCGTATGGGCGTCGATGAGGCCCGGCAGCAGCGTGCGGCCGGCGCCGTCCACGACCGCGACGCCGGGCGGCGGCGTCAGCCGTCTGCCGACGCGCTCGATGAGTCCGTCGTGCACGTACACATCGGTCGCCGCACTGAGCCGTTCGCCGTCGAACACGCGCGCATCGCGCACGAGGAAAGTCTGGCTGACCCGGGGCGTCGCCGCCTGGGCTGCCGCTGCGGCCGGGGCCGGGGCTGCCGCTGCCGCACCGGACGAGGCCTGAGCGTCGGCGCTCGCGGCACGGACCAGCGACGTCAGGATTGCGACCACGATCGCACCGTGTGCGCTCATCTGCGTGCAGCGGCGCTTGCACTTCGGTTGCATGCGAATCTCCCCTGAGGTTTGAACCTGGATTTAAGGGGCTCACGCTACGGCTTCGTGCGCGGGGCCGACAGTCACAAATGTCAGGCTCGCGAGGTGACACTTGTCACATGGCGCCGGACAGAGCCAGCGGTGTGGGGCGCTCCGGGTTCGCCGAGGTGCGCCCGTCATCGGTAAATTGCAACAAGAATTCGGCTCCGGGTACGCTGTTGCGGGCCGACAGGTGCCAGTGATGAGCAATGACGATTTCCTCGCAAATGGCAAGCCCCAATCCCGCGCCCTGCGTCTGCCGAGTCGATCCGCGCCAAAACCGCGTAAACAGGTGTGGCAGATCGGCCTCTGGGATGCCCGGCCCCTCGTCGCGAATCGTGACTTGATCGGCTTCAACCACGACCGCTACCACTGCGCCGGCGGGCGAATGCTCGATCGCATTTTCAATGACGTTTTTCAGCAGCATGTGCAGCGCTGCCGGATCGGCCCGCACGGTCTTGCATTCCGTCGAAGTGCGGCAGAGGTCGAGGTAAACGGCGCGCCGCTCTGCCAGACGACGCAGGTAATGCACGACATTCTCGGCCACGGCCGCCACATCCGTTGGCTCGAATCGATAGTTTCGATCTTCGCTAACCTCCGCCAAATGCAACAACTGATGCACCTGGCGCGCAATTTGATCGATGTCGCGCAGCAAAGTCTGTCGGTCGTCGCAGCCTTCCATCTCGATTTGTGCCCGCAGCAGCGCAAGCGGCGTCTTGAGTTCATGTGCCGTCGCCTCGAGGAACGCCTGCTGGATTCGATAACCATTCTCGAGCCGGTCGAGCGCCTGATTGAATGCATCGATGACCGGCGAGAACTCGACCGGGACGTGACGGATCGCGATTCTCCCGGAAAGGTTGCGCGGCTCGATGCGGGCCGCTGCGTCGGAGGCTTCGCGCAGGGGTTTGAGCACCCGGCGAAGCGTGAAGAAGACGGCGATGCTGAACACGATCACGGAAATCACGGCAAGCTGCAGCGTCGCCCTGACGAGCAGAAGGCTGCCAACGGTCCGTGCCAGCATGGCGATGCGATCACTGCTCGCCGCCTGCAGGTAGTAGGTCGTGGCGCCGCGAACGATGGGCACCGTTCTGACATTCAGCCGTTGTCCGCCCGAACGAATATCGAACATGTTTGTGCCTGAATCGAATACCGCGCCTGTTGGAGCCAGGGCAGCGATGCTCGAGTCGGACGACAGAAGCACCCGACCGTGCGCATCCAGCAGTCGATACTGGAGATCGGAGGGCAACGCCTCGTAGATCCAAGAGGCGTCGTTGGGCAGGATCAAGCCGATCGGGCGACCGCTGGCATCGAATCGCAGGCTCTCTTTGAGCAGCTTGGTTTCGTTCAGCAAGTCGAATCGAGTCATCAGTTCTTGATCGCGTCCGACGAGCATCCACAAACCTCCCGCGATCACCGCCAAGGTCAGCAACAGTGCGCCGACGTAGGTGAGCAGCAATTGGGAGGCGAGACTACGGAGCCGGCCGAATTTCGCTGAGTGCATAGCCATATCCTCGGGCATTGACGATTTGCAGCACTGAACCGATGGCTTGCAGTTTCCGTTTGAGCCTGTGAAGCGCCACATCCAGCGCGTTCGGCGTCACCGCTTCGCCGAGTCCCCACGCCGCCGCCTCGAGGGCGGTGCGCCGGACGGTATCGCCGTTCGCCTTGACCAAACTGAGCATGATCTGAAGTTCCGCGGGCGCCAAGGTCACGGCCTCCGTACCGCAGACCATGGTGCCCCCCTGCGGGCGTATCTCGATATCGCCGAATTCGGGCGTGAGGCTCTGCAGCGTCGCCGGCCGCCGCATGAGGGCGCGTACCCGTGCCAGCAATTCCTCCATGGAAAACGGCTTGGTCAAATAATCATCCGCCCCGCCTTCCAATCCCTGCACTCGATCATGCAGGGCATCGCGGGCGGTCAGGATCATGCACGGCTGTTTGATACCGGCCGATCGCATCCGTTGCACCAGCACCAAGCCATCGCCGTCAGGCAACCCTCGATCGATTACGAATAGCCCGTAACCCGTTTGCTGCGCCGCGGCCCATGCGGTTTCGATACCGGGAAATAGGTCGGACTCGATACCGGCAGCGCCTAGGGCCTGGCGTACAAGTTTGGCGAGCCGTTGGTTGTCCTCCACGAGAGCTATTCTGGTCATGACACACGATATCGTATTGGCAATCGCTCTTTGTCTGATCCGGGAAATCGATTCTCGCTGCGCCGGGCTTACCGGGGACTTACCGACGATCGTGGATTCAGTAAGTGATCCGTAAGGCTGAGCCCGCGACGATGCTCACGGGCTTGCGCAGCAAGCTTCTGACATCTCGCAGTTCTCTGGAGTAATCGCATGCACAGTCCTGATCCGATCGCGGTTGCCACCATGATTGGCGGCCTGCCGATCGCCTGGCGGGCGCGCGCCTTCGCAATACCCCTCGCGCTGGCCGGTTGGCGCGCGGTGGTCGGATTCTGCGCCACATCATTGCTGCAAGGGCGAGGTGAGCGGTGGGCACCGACCACGGCGCCTGCGCCGATGAGGCCGGTACCCAGGACACCGGGACGGTCAGTGGGTCAACCCTGGGCGGCTTTAGGGATGCTCGGAGTTCTTACGGTCGGGCGAGCCTCCGGGGTGCACGCCGAGGACGTGGTTCCACCCGCAGCGGATGCGGCTGACACTGTAGGTCCGGGACCAAAGCCGCTCTGGGAGGCCGGTATCGGCGCGATCGCCGGAGGGGTGGCCGACTATCCGGGCTCCAATCAATATCATGTGCGCGGGCTGCCCTTACCGTTCTTCATCTATCGCGGCGATGTCTTCCAATCAGACGCCAACGGACCCCGCCTGCAGAAGTCGAGCGGCATCGTGGAATGGGAATTGAGCGGCGGCGGCAGTTTGTCCAGCCATTCGGCGGCCGGCGCGCGTTCCGGCATGCCGACATTGGATTACCTGCTCGAAGTGGGGCCCAAAGCCAAAATCACCGTGAGTAAACCCACGGACACCTCGCGCTTGCTGGTGGAGCTGCCGCTGCGCGCCGCGGTATCGACGAATTTTTCGTCCCGCTTCAGCAGTCGAGGCGCCATATTTGCACCCGATTTCGCCTATGAAGAACAGTCGATTCTCGGCAGCAAGTGGCTTGGACGAGCAAGCATCGGAGCCGAGTTTGCGACTGCCGGGCTGCAACGGTTTTACTATGAGGTGGAGCCAGAGTATGCCCGCGCGGGCCGCCCGGCATACGACGCGCACGCCGGATATCTCGGTGCGAGCTTGGCGTTGACCGCCTTGCGGCAGGTAACGCGCTCCTTCACGGTCTTCGTGAGGCTCAATGTGGACGACTACGACGGCGCGGCCAACGTGGCAAGCCCCCTGCTTAGGACCCGCACCGATCTGGGCGTCGCCGTGGGGTTTGCTTGGTCCATCGGTCAATCGAAACAGGAGGTCGCTCGTGCTCGGTGACGCCGCCGGACGTCCCACAGAACGCGAGCGCGACACCGCGCGGTGGCGCATCCCTGTGGTGCTACCGCTGGCGGCGCAGTTGCTCGCCTGCGCGGGGTCCTCGCCACCAGTTCGCCTCGCAGCGCAGGCCGTCAGGGATAGCAAGGTCAGCCAATTGCCGGTGCAGATCGGCTTGCCAGGCTTTTGCAACGACGCAATTCGATGATCGTATCGCCACGAACTGCAAGAGCAATCCGCCTGCTTGCGGTGAGCGTCTGCGCATGCCTTGTTGCCCTCTTTTCTCACCGCAAGCGCAAGGAGGGCACGCGTGGACAGGTGGGCGAGTCGTTCAATGAGATGGCGTACACGTCCGTGGCTGGAATCGGAGTCTGGCAGTTCGATATTCGTGAGCAAGTCTTGACTTGGTCCGATCAGACGAAACGCCTGTTTGGGGTGGTCTCCAGCTATCGACCGACCATCGAAGCGGCACTGCGCTTCTACAAACCCGAGGCCATTCCGATCATTCAAAGGCACTTCGAGGCTTGTATCAAGGCATGCAAGCCGTACGACTTGGAATTGGAGATCATGACCGGCGATGGGCGAGCCCTGTGGACCCGCCTTACGAGTACCGCTGAATTCGAGGCGGGGGTCGCCGTACGCGTGATCGGGGCTGTGCAGGACATCACTGAACGAAAAACCCTCGAACGAGACCTCGCCGAGAGCAACGAGTTGGTCCGAGTGACGCTCAACTCGATTGGCGATGCCGTGATCACCACGGATCCGGCGGGCCACGTTGTGTGGCTGAATTCGACGGCTGAGCGCCTGACAGGGTGGCCCAAAGACGAAGCGCGTTACAAGCCGTTGGAACAGGTGTTCAAGCTCACGGACGCCGAAACCGGTGAGCCGAGTCTCGACGCGGTGGCCACGTGTCTCACCAAAGGAAAATCGGTCGGACTGCAGAGCGACACGAACTTGCATTCTCGGGACGGCGAGGACTATGCAATCGAAGACTCGGCCTCGCCCATTCGAAATGCCGAAGGCCAAATCCTCGGAGCCGTGCTCGTCTTTCGCGATGTATCGGAACAGCGCCGCCTCGCTGTGCAGATGAGCCACCGAGCGACCCACGACGCGTTGACGGGCCTGATGAATCGAGCCGAGTTCGAGCATCGGTTATCACGCCTGCTCGAACAAACAAGCGGCGAGGCCGGTGCACACGTGTTGATGTACATCGACTTGGATGATTTCAAGGTAGTCAACGATACCTGCGGCCATGCCGCAGGCGATCAGTTGTTGCGACAACTGAGCGTGTTGCTGCAGGCGACCACACGCGTCGGCGATACGGTGGCGCGGCTGGGGGGCGATGAATTCGGCGTGATTCTGCAGATGTGCAATATCGAGCAGGGTCGAGCAATTGCCCAAAAGATCTGCAGCCAAATAGAGCTTTATCGCTTTGCCCATGATGAGCGCCGCCACCGCGTCGGAGCCAGCATCGGTGTCGTCCCAATCGATTTTAGTTGGTGGAGTTCGGCCGCACTGTTGCAGGCCGCAGATAGCTGCTGTTATGCGGCGAAGAATGCGGGGCGCAATCGCGTCCATCTCTGGACCGAGTCCGAGGGCACCCTAACGGCGCGGCGGGGCGCATCGCATTGGGTGAAGCGGCTGGAGACGGCCATCGACGAAGACCGCTTCGTCTTGTTCGCACAGCGCATCGTGCCGCTGCGCGGTTGCGCGTGCGGACTCCATTGTGAAGTCTTGCTGCGCCTGCAGGAGGATGGGGGGCCGATGATGCTGCCTGGCTCATTCCTGCCCGCGGCCGAGCGCTTCCGCCTCATGGCACGAATCGATAAATGGGTCGTGCGAAAGGTACTCGAATTGCTCGAGGCCGACGCGCTGGAACTCGAGCGCATTGACACCATTGCGGTGAATCTGTCCGGGCAGTCGATCGGCGATCGGACATTTCATCGCGATTTGGTCCGCATGTTGCGCGAAGCCCGATTTGATACCAAGAAGCTCTGCTTGTATGTTACCGAGACCGTGGCCATCAGCAATCTTGGTGACGCGAAAGCATTCTTCGCGGAGGTCCGATCGCTCGGAGTGCGTATTGCACTGGACGATTTCGGCGCCGGCGCCGCGTCTTTCGGCTACCTGCGCATGTTGCCGATAGACTATCTCAAGATCGACCGGGAATATATTGCCGGTCTGGATGACCCGCTCAACAAGGCGGCAGTACGCTGCTTTTGCGAAGTCGCGAAGGCCGTCGGCATCAAGACCATTGCAAAGTATGTCGAGCGCAGCGACACATGCGACGCGTTGGATGCCATCGGGGTTGATCTGGCCCAAGGATTTCTGATTCACCGCCCCGAACCGCTGGCGGTAGTGCTCCCGCATCGGCCTCCCTGATACGGGGGTGGCGCACGCAACCCCAGCGCTTGACGTCTCCCGGGAGGAGTAGAATCCACGGAATCGGCATCCCCACCGCGTAACGGCAGGTAAAATCATGACCATTGAACGCGATGCTTTGAAATTACGGTTTGGACCTCTGTTTGACGAGGTCTCCGCTGCCCTGTTTGCAGCCGATCCATTGGGCGTCAACTCGGGTGGCAATACCGGGGAATATGACCGGGAGGCCGGTACGATTCTTCCGCGTCTCCAGGAAGCGCATAGCGCTGACGATGTTCAAGTCATCGTGCATGAAGAGTGTTGTCGCTCATTTTCCAACGAGCGGGCAGGCGCGATCGGTCGATACGAAGAGGTCTCCGAGATCATATGGGACGCGTGGCTGAAGCTGGCACCGGAAAAAGATCTCAGGAAATCGTAACATCGCTATTTCCACGTAAGGCGCGGATGTTCAGCAGTTCACGGGCACCTCAGTTATATTCTTACCCGATAATCGTTGCTCCGGCTGAGAGGGAGGTCGCGATGAAACTGCGGATAGTCGTGCTGCTGAGCGTGACGACGCTGCTACCGGCGTGCGAGACGGCCCCGTCGCTTCCCGGCGCGGCGCAGGTGCACGTGACCCGCAATTCTGCGGACGTCGCGTCGTGTACAGCTGTCGGCAATGTCGATGCGGGCTGTTCGCCGGAAAGCCACCAGAAAGGCCTCGAACAGACGCTCCGCGAGCGCACGATCGGCGCCGGCGGCAACACGGTATTGGTCACGACTGAATGGCAAGGCATGGTGTGCGAGGGCATCGCCTACGCTTGCCATTGATTGCATGGGAATCCGGTAAGCTTGCGAAGTGCCCAACCTCAAAACCATAGCCGTCAGACGCTATGTGACGCCTCTGCCGGAGGGCGGCTCGCTGCCCGCCATCGTTGAAGCGGCCGACGATGGTCTGTATGTGCTCAAGTTTCGCGGCGCCGGCCAAGGACCTAAAGCCCTGATCGCGGAATTGCTTGCCGGTGAGATCGGCCGCCTGCTGGGACTGCCGGTACCGGAGATTGTCTTTGCGCAACTACCGGTCGAGCTGGCGCGTACGGAGCCCGATCCCGAAATTCAAAGCCTCATTCAGGCGAGTGCCGGCTTGAACATTGCGTTGGACTATCTACCCGGCTCGGCCACGTTCGATCCCTTGGTATTTCTGCCGGATGCGCAATTGGCTTCTGCCATTGTCTGGCTCGATGCCTACGTCTGCAACGTGGATCGGACGGTGCGCAACGTCAACATGTTGATCTGGCACCGCCAACTCTGGCTCATCGATCACGGTGCGGCCCTCTATTTCCATCACGCCTGGAGCGACCGATCCGAGCCTGCGAAGAACCCCTTCGCTCTGATCAAAGATCATGTATTGCTCGATCGGGCGAGCGTTCTTGCCGAGGTCGATGAGAAAATGCGATCGCTGCTCACCCCCGATAAGTTGTCGGGCATCGTTCAATTGATTCCCGATTCCTGGCTGGCCGACGATCCGGGATTCGCGGACAAAGCGGCACAGCGCGAGGCCTATTTGAACTTTTTTCTACAGCGCGTACGGTCTTCCCAGACTTTTGTAGAGGAGGCGATTCGTGCACGATCTTCGCACGTATGACTACGCGATCGTACGAGTCGTACCGCGTGTGGAGCGCGGCGAATTCGTCAACGCGGGAATCGTTTTATCCTGCGATATGGAGCGGATTTTAGAGTCGCGCATCGAACTCGACGAGGGAGCCTTGCTGGCACTACACCCGGCGGTCGACCTCGAACTCGTCCGCGTTGCCTTGGCGCGGATACCCGCAATCTGCGCCGGCGGCCTCGATGCGGGGCCTATCGGCAACCTATCGGCACGCGAACGATTTCATTGGTTGGTGTCGCCCAAGAGCACCGTCGTGCAGACTTCCCCAGTGCATACAGGTCAATGCGGCGACGTGCAGGGGGCGCTCGAACATCTGATGGATCGGATGATTCGGCGGCCAAAACCCAAGTCGGGTATGGATGCGGAAGGCTCCTGACCCGAGGTGGAGCATAAAATGGCAGCGGGCCGAGGTCACCCGGACCGAGGCTCAGGGTGGTGTGCGCCGATGCTCTGCCACGGGCGGTAGACGTGATTCTGCGCCGCAATAAACACAGTCAGTCTGCGGCTATCAAAACCGTCCTTATGTCACATCACCGTCGATGGCGCGCGCCCACACTAGGGCTCTTGATCATCAACCGCATCGCAGAATTTGAGGAGGCCTTATCGCTACTCTCTCCAGTCCATCGTTCCTCGATCCCGTCGCCTTGACGGAAGTCTCCAGAGCGAACGTGACGCGTTTCCAGACCGCGTCCGCTTGGCGCGGTCGGTGGCAGCTGTTGAATTCCGTCGTTCCCTACCTGCTGTTGTGGGTGGCGATGGTGTACGCGCTCAAGGTGTCGTACTGGCTCATGCTCCCGCTCGCGATTCTGTCCGCCGGTTTTCTCGCGCGGATTTTCATCATTTTTCACGACTGCGGTCACGGTTCGTTCTTCAAATCAAAACGGGCCAATTACATCGTCGGCAGGATTACGGGGCTGCTCAACCTGACCCCTTATCGCCATTGGCGCTGGCAGCATGCCCTGCACCATGGGACCTCCGGGGATCTCGACCGCCGCGGCTCCGGAGATATCTGGACGCTGACCGTGCAGGAATATCTCGAAAGCAATCTCCGAAAGCGGGTGGCGTATCGGCTCGCACGCAATCCCATCGTGCTGTTTGGGATCGCACCGCTCTATATCTTTGTCGTGCACCATCGCTTTGCGTCGAAGGGGGCGCCAGCATTCGAACGGCAGTCCGTGCGACGCACCAACCTGGCATTGCTCGCAGTAACCCTGGCCATGAGTCTCGTCATCGGGCTCAAAGCCTTTTTACTGATTCAGTTGACCGTGACGGCGTTTGCGGGGGCGGTGGGCGTGTGGCTCTTCTACGTGCAGCACCAGTTCGAAGGCGCGCATTGGGCGAGGGGCAAGGAATGGGACCATACCCGTGCGGCCCTGCAGGGCAGCTCATTCTACAAACTCCCGAAGATCCTGCAGTGGTTTACCGGCAATATCGGCTTTCATCATATTCATCACCTGAGTCCGCGCATTGCGAACTACCATCTCGAGCGTTGTCATGACGCGGACCCGTACTTCAAGCGAATCAAGCCGGTCACCATGCTCACGAGCTTCAAGTCGCTGACCTATCGACTGTGGGACGAGCAGCGGCAGCGATTCGTGAGTTTTGGCCATTTAAGGACAGGGTCGATGTGAAGCAACGATCGGCGAGTAATGCACGCCGGCATGCGCAGCTGTCTTATCGGTGCACCGCGCCATTGTCGGCGGTGCAATCGCCCTATAATAGGTCCCTGCTGGCACTGGCGATCCGCTGGATTCTCGATCGCGGACCCACGATCGCGCTCACGTGGAACCTGAGTTCATGGCGCCACCGATTTGAAACAGTGGATCGCAGGAGTTAGCACATCATGAAAGATCGTCTCGGCCATGAGTGGAAGATCGCGGTCTTTGGTATCGTGCTCGGATTGGCGGCTGCGTCGCGAGCGCAGGTGGCAACACCCAGCACCGCCGCATGCCCGACCGCGGAGACCGGCATCACGCTGTCGCCCGGCTTCTGCGCAACGATCTTCGCCGACCAGCTGGGGCATGTGCGCCACTTGACGGTGAGCGCAGACGGGATCGTCTACGCCAACAGCTGGAGCGGCCGTTATTACCACAACGACACGCCGCCGCCGGACGGTTTTTTGCTGGCGCTCGAGGACAGCAAGGGCACCGGCCATGCCGACATCGTGATGCGATTTGGCGAGCGTCCTGCCGCTGGCGCCGCGGGCGGCACGGGCATCGCACTCTACAAGAATGCAATCTATGCGGAGCTCAACGATAAGATCGTGCGCTATGCGCTGGTGCCCGGCCGAATCGTTCCGACCGGCAAACCCGACGTGATCTTGTCGGGCCTGCCGCTGACCGGCGATCATCCCATGCATCCGTTCGTGATCGACGCCAAAGGCGAGTTGTTCGTCGACCTGGGCTCGGCGACCAATTCCTGTCAGTCGCAGAACCGGATGCCGCATGTGGCCGGCCTCGAGCCCTGTACCGAACTCGAGACGCGTGCGGGCATCTGGCGATATGACGCCAACCAGCTCGGCCAGGTGTTCTCGCCGGCCGAGCGCTATGCAACGGGCTTGCGCAATGGCGAGGGGCTGGCGTTCGATCAGGCCGGTGAACTGTTCGCGACCCAGCACGGGCGCGATCAACTGGCGCAAAATTGGCCCAAGCTCTATAGCGTTCAACAAGGCGCGGAGCTGCCGGCCGAAGAAGTGGTGCAGCTGCGCGAGGGCGGCGATTACGGGTGGCCCGAGTGCTATTACGACCAGAACCAGAAACGCTTGGTGCTGGCGCCGGAGTACGGCGGCGACGGCGGTAAGACAGCGGGTGTCTGCGCGCAAAAGCTGGCGCCGGTCGCGGCCTTCCCCGGGCATTGGGCACCAAATGATCTTTTGATCTATGACGGCGGCCAATTCCCCGGGCCCTATCGCGGCGGCGCCTTCATCGCCTTTCACGGATCCTGGAACCGGGCCCCGCTGCCGCAAGGCGGCTACAACGTCGTGTTCCAGCCGCTCGCCAACGGCAAGGTGTCCGGACCCTATGTCGTCTTCGCCGACGGCTTTGCCGGTGCGCACAAGGATCCGGGTCGGGCGGACTACCGTCCGACCGGGCTCGCGGTGGGGCCGGATGGTGCGCTCTATATTGCCGATGATGTGCACGGCAGGATCTGGCGTGTCACCTATCGGGGCGACTTCGCCCATGCGCAGGTTGCGCCGGCACCCGCGCCGGCAGCTGCCATTGCGGCGAGCGGACCGTCGCTGCCGCCGGAAGGCCTGCATCCGGATGCCGGTCGCGTGACCGCGTCGCTGCCCCTGCCGCCCGGCGCAACGCGCGCGCAGCTGGCCTTGGGCGATCGCATCTTTCACGGCCTGGCGAGCAACGGGACGTGCAGCGGCTGTCATGGCGCCGATGCCGGCGGCACCTCCGTCGGCCCCGCCCTCAATAACGGGGTTTGGGTGCAGACGAACGGCAGCCTCGAGGCAATCACCCGGATCATCACCACGGGCGTGTCCAAGCCGCGCAACTATACCGGTGTGATGCCGCCCATGGGTGGGGCGCCGCTATCGCCGCAGGATGTCGCGGCAGTCGCCGCCTATGTTTGGGCGGTCGGTCACGCGGCGCCGTGAGCCGCATTCAGGCTCTGCACGGTGATCGAGTTGGCTTTGCGCAGCGCTTGATCGACCGGGATCAATCGGCGATGCTCTCACGAGAAACGAGCGCGGGTGCGCCGCCCTGACCGGCCAGGAGTCATCGATGCCAATGCCAACCGATCAACACGCTGCGACATTCGCTGCGCCCGAATCATCGCGAAAGCACCGATTCATCGGCCTGATCCCTTCGGCGCTGCTCATCGTCACGATGTCGCTCGGCGGCTTCGCTCCCTCGCCGGCCCGCGCCGCCGGCGTTGCGACGCAAACCGCTGCGGCCGACTCCTCGGCGGGCTACGAACAACCACCCAAGAACATTCTCGACGTGATGCTGGCGCCGTCACCGCCGCTGCCCGTGGTCAGCCCGACCGAGGATCGCATGCTGCTCGTGTCCTGGCAGGACTATCCCTCGATCGAGCGCGTATCGACGCCTTTCTTGCGCCTCGCCGGCGTGCGGATCGAGCCGGCCAACCACAGCCGGCACGACACGCCGGGCGGCTACGGGATCACGCCCTGTGCGCTGGGTTTCGCACTCGTGCAGTTGCCCAAGGGCACGACGACGCCCGTGGTGCTGCCTCCCCAGGCTTGCGCGGGTGAGCCCCTCTGGAGCGCCGACGGCAAGCGCTTCGCGTTTGCGAATATCGCTGCACATGCCGTCGAACTCTGGATCGGCGACGCGGACACGGGCGCCGTACGACAAGTCCCGGGTGTCCGGTTGAACCCGATGTTCGACCAGTACCTGCAATGGATGCCCGATCAAAAGGCGCTGCTGGTCAAACTGGTGCCGCAAAATGCGGGCCCGCCGCCGGCCGAGCCCGTACTACCGCCGGGCCCGAGTATTCAAGAGAGTGATGGCCAGAAAGGCGAGAGCAGTACCTACGAAGTGCGCGACACGCTGGGCAACACCCACGACGAGGATGTCTTCGATTACTACGCGGCATCCCAGTTGGCGCTCGTCGACGCGAGCAGTCTCAGCGTGACGCCGGTCGGGCAAGCAGCCAATTACGAAACCGTAGCGCCGGCTCCGGATGGACGCCATCTGCTGGTGACGGCAATCCACAAGCCCTATTCCTATGTCACCACCTATGACCGCTTTCCGCAGGAGGTCGAAGTTTGGGATATCGCCACGCCCGACCGTGTCGACCGCCACACGATAGCTTCGCTGCCGCTCGCGGATCGGGTACCGGTGCACGGCGTACCGCTCGGACCTCGCGATTTCTCGTGGCGTGCCACGGCACCGGCAACGCTCGTCTGGGCGGAGGCGCTCGATGGCGGCGACTGGAACGTCAAAGCCGCACTGCGCGACAAGGTCTCGATGCAGGCCGCGCCGTTCACGGCGCCGCCGGTCGAGATCGTGCGCACCGAGGAGCGCTTCTTGGGCTTCGACTGGAGCGCGCGCCCGAGCATCGCCTTGATGATGGAATACGATCAGAACCGGCACTGGCGGCAAACCTACCTCATCGACGTCGACGCGCCTGCGCAGAAGCGGCTGCTCTGGGATCTGTCGTCCGACGAGCACTATGCCAACCCCGGCGCGCCCATCCAGCAGGTCCTTGGCAACGGCACCGAGGTCTTGCGCCTCGATCAGGACGCGATCTATCTCAGTGGCGCGGGCTCATCCCCGGACGGCGACCGGCCGTTCTTGGACAAACTCGACCTGCGAACTTTGAAATCGGAGCGCCTGTTTCGCTCCGACAAGTCCTCGTACGAACGCTTTCTGGCGTTCACGGGCGAGGGCACGCGGTCCTTCTTGACCTGGCATCAGTCGGTCATCGATCCGCCGAACGCGTTCCTGCACACGCTTGGGCCAGCGCAGCGGGCCACGGCCGGAGAGGCTGTCTTTGCCTCGACGAGCGTCCCGATCACGCACATTGCCGACCCGACACCGGCCGTGCGTGCGATCAAGAAGCGGCTCGTCAAATATAAGCGCAATGACGGCCTCGATCTCTCCTTCACGCTCTACACGCCGCCCGGCTACAAAGAGGGCACGCGCGTGCCGACGATTTTATACGCCTATCCGCTCGACTATGCCGATGCCGCCAAGGCCGGTCAGGTCACAGGATCCCAGGCGACATTCACGCGCTTGCGGCAGTACCGGCTGCTGCTGCTGGCCGGCTATGCGATCATCGACAACGCGGCGTTTCCGGTCGTCGGCGATCCCAAGAAAGCCTACGACACCTATCTCGAGCAACTCGTTGCGGATGCAAAGGCGGCGGTCGACGAGGCGGTTCGGCTCGGCGTCGCGGATCCCAATCGCATCGGCGTGACCGGACACAGCCATGGCGCGCTCATGACCGTCAATCTGGTTGCCCACTCGGATTTGTTCCGTGCCGGCGTTGCGACCAGTGGTTCCTACAACAAGACCCTGACGCCCTTCGGTTTCCAGAACGAGCGCCGCTCGGTCTGGGATGCGCCTGATGTGTATCTGAAAGTTTCGCCGTTCTTCGTCGCGGACAAACTCAAGACGCCGCTGCTGCTGATTCATGGCGCCGAGGATGCGAACCCGGGGACCACGCCGCTGCAATCCGTGAAGCTCTACGAAGCGATCCGCGGCAATGGCGGCACGACCCGCTTGGTGCTGCTGCCGCACGAACCGCATTGGTACACGGCGCTCGAGTCGAACGAGCAGGAAATCTACGAGATGCTGCGCTGGTTCGACAAATACGTGAAGGACGCGCCGCCGCGCACGGGCACCGGTTCGGCCGCCGCGGCAAACTAGTCCGCGCCCTCGACGCGATCGCCTGAATTGGCGGTCAAATGCACGGATTCCAGATCGAGGGCCATGCGCACGCGGTGCACGTCGTCGCCTGAGAGTGCTGCGGCCTGATTACCCCAGCTGTGCCGCAGGAAGGTCCCGACGTCGGCGATCTCGGCGTCCGACAACTTCCAGGCGAAACTCGGCATCGACAGCGGCGAGGGGCGGGTGGGGCTCGTACCGACGCGCGCGCCGGCAAGAATCAGATGCTCGAGACCCGTGGGGTCGGCTTGTTGCAGCATTGCGTTTTTGCCGAGCGGTGGGAAGAAGCGCGGCTGCCCGACGCCGTCGGCCAAATGACAGGAAGCGCAGGCATCCGAATAGATGGCCGCTCCGCGACGCATCGCGCCGTCATCCACGGGCGTATCGGCGAGCGTCGGACTCGCCGTGCGTGACTTCAGGTATTCCGCGATCGCCTGACGGTCTGGCGCGCTCACGAGCGCCATCGAGTAGGTCACGACCTCCCCCATGTCGCCGGCGGCGCCCGCATGCGCGTTACGTCCGTTGGCAAGATATTCGGCGATATCGGCGGCGCTCCAGGCGCCGAGGCCGGTGCGTTCGTTGCCGGTCAAATCCGGCGCCACCCAGGTACCGAGTCGCGCGCCCTCGAGTGCATGGGCGGTCTTGTCCGCGCCGAGCCAATTCTTGGGCGTATGACAGCCGCCGCAGTGACCTAATCCCTCGACCAAGTAGGCACCGCGGTTCCAGTCGGCCGATTGGCCGGCATCGCTCTGCCATTCTCGCGAGCTCAAGAAAAACAGATTCCAAAACTTCACCATGAAGCGGAAGTTCAAGGGAAAGCGCAGCTCGTTCTGCGGCGGCGTGTAGCGCACGGCGGGCGTGGTCTGCAAATAGGCGAGGATCGCATCGTCGTCGGCGCGGCTCACGAGCCGAAATGAGGGGTAGGGAAACGCGGGATAGAGGTTCTCGCCCTGCGCGCCGATACCGTCGTGCATCGCGTGGTAGAACTCATCCGTGTTCCAAGCGCCGATCCCGGTCTCGCGATCCGAACTGATATTCGGGGTGTAGATCACGCCGAACGGCGTCGGTAGGGCGAGACCACCGGCAAAGGCTTGACCGCCCTCGCGCAGGTGACAGGACATGCAATCGCCGGCCGCGACCAGATACTGTCCACGGCGCAAGACGTCCGCGTTCGGCGTGCCATCGGCGATCGGCGCGGTGAGCAGTGCGACCGCGGTCAACGGCAGCTGATCCCGGGTGGGCGAGTTCGGCGTTTGCCCCACCGCGAAATACACCGTACTCGCGAGTCCCAGCGCCAATGCGCCGCCGAAGCCCCTGAACCAGAACTGCACGGAGCGGCGCATGTGCTAGGCCTGCACGAGCGGACCCGGGCTCTTCAGGTAGCGGCTCGTGATCTCCTGCGCAGCGTGGTAGGTCAGCGCCGCCACTGTGCCGGTCGGGTTGTAGCCCGCGTTTTGTGGAAACGCGCCGGACCCTAGCGAGAATACGTTCGGCACGTCCCAACTCTGCAGAAACTTGTTGACGACGCTGTCCGTGGGGTTCGCGCCCATGATCGCACCGCCCGTGTTGTGCGTGGTCTGATAGGGCACGACGCTCCAGGAACCGACGCGGCGATTCAGCTTGATCTCGCGCGGGTTCATCGCGCGCGCCACCTCGGCCGCGCGGTCGGTCACGTAATCGGACATCTTGTGCTCGTTGGGCGTGAAGTCGAACGTCATGCGCAGCATCGGCCGCCCGTGCACGTCCTTATAGGTGGGATCGAGGTCGAGATAGTTGCCGCGATGACTCATGCAGGAGCCGTGCACGCTGATCGCGAAGGATTTCAGGTAATTCTTGGCGGCCGCGTGTTTCCACTCGAGGCCCCAGGCGGGTGTACCCTCGGGCGTGTAGATCATCTCGATCGGCCGTCCGCCGGTGACCATGCCCGCGATGTATGCGCCGCCGATGAAGCCTAAGCCCGCGTGGTCAAAATTGTCGCCATTGAAGTCGTCGATCACGGTCGCGAGCGCACCGGCACCGATGAAAGGATTCAGGATCTTGTCCTCGAAGAAAACATCGACCGAGGACATGGTCTGATACGCGTAATTCTTGCCGACGACGCCCTTGCCCGTCGCGGGATCGTAGGGTGTGCCGATCCCGGAGAGCAGCATCAGGCGAACGTTTTGCAGCACGTAAGCCGACAGCACCACCATCTCGGCAGGCTGGAAGAACTCTTCGCCCGCGCTGTTCACATAGGTTACGCCGGTCGCACGCGTGCGATCGGCCGATAGCTCGACGCGCAGCACCTCGCACTCGGTCTTCAGCGTGAAGTTCGATTTGGCCATCAGATAGGGCAACATCGTCGTTTGCGGGCTGGCCTTGGAATAGTTGCCGCAGCCGAACTTCTCGCAGAAGCCGCAATAGGTGCAGGCGCCCAACTGCGCGCCCAGCGGGTTGACATAGGGCTGGGACAGATTGCCGGTGGGGTGCGGGAAGGGATGGCGACCGAGACCGGCCGCGGCCTGCCCAAACAGGGTCGGCGCATAGGTCTGAATCATGGGCGGCGTCGGATACTCATTCGAGCGCGGACCTTCGAAGGGATTGCCGCCGGGCTGGATCTTGCCGTTGAGATTTCCAGCGCGACCGCTGGTGCCGCAAAGCCGATCGAATTGCTCGTAGTGAGGTTCGAGTTCCTCGTAGGTGACGCCCCAGTCCTGCACGGTCAGGTCGTAGTCGGTGACCGCTTTCTTGCCGTAGCGCTGCTCATTGTGGCTCTTGGTCAAGAAGTCCGACGGCAGAAAGCGCCAGATCTGACCGTTCCAGTGGACGCCGCCGCTGCCGACACCGGTCCCCAGTAAAAAGGAGCCGAGGTGGCGCATGGGCAGCGCCTCTTGATTCGTGTTGTTGCGGATCGTCAACGTGTCGTACGTGACGTTTTGGAACAAATGATGGCGCCACATATAGCGCAGCTCATCTTGCGCGAAGCCCGTTGCGAAATCGGTCGAGGTATCGCGCCAAGGACCGCGTTCGAGTGCGACCACGTTGAGGCCGGCATCGCAGAGTTGCTGGCCCATGATCGCTCCGGTCCAGCCGAAGCCAACGAGAACCGCGTCGACCGGCTTGAGGGTCGTGGTCACGTCGTGCCCTCGGTCCAACCAGGCCGGCCTTTGAAGCCCACGGGTTCAAAGGGCACGCGCTCGCCGTGTCGCGAGACCCATTCCTTGTAGTCGTAATGAGCGCCGGGAAAGCCGATCATCTTCCACGCGGCCATATTCCGATTGCCGCCGTAGATGGGATCGGAGAAATAGCCTTCCTTGGTGTTCTGCAACAGCATCGCAAAGAAGCTCTTACTGTCCACGCCGCCCGTGAGCTTGATCGCGCCACTTTCGATTCCGCGCAGAACGGTGTCCGCGTCAGCCGCGACGAGTTTGCTGAAGGAGGCGCCGTGGAAATTGGCGCCGACGTATTCTTCGACCGCCGTGATCGCAGCCCGGTAGAGTTGCGCGGGGCTGAAGCGGCTTTGATACCCCTGTTCCGGCGTGCCTTTGGGCCAGGGTCCGCCGAGGAAATAGTGATCGCCGCGGCCGAATCTTCCCGCGAGTTGCCGATCCAAGAAAAAGGGGACTCCGGCTTCGACCGCACCCGGCCCGACCTCGTCATTGGGAATGAGTCGGCCGACGATGGCTTCGATGCTGGCGGCCTCCCCGGGCGTGAAAAATAAGTAACCGGTGCCGCTCGCACCGGGCGGGACATCAGCCGTGCCTTCGGTCCAGGGAACCGCGCCACGAAACGTTTGCGGTGGCGCGCCGAGTTCGCCATCGTGCAGCCCGACCGCGGCCGCGCCGCTGATGCTCGCCGCAGCGGCGGCGCCGCCGATCAGGAAGCGACGGCGCCCGAGGTCGGGAGCTTCGAGACCGGGTGGTGCATCACGGTCGGCTGGTACGCGTTCATCTGAGCCTGCCATCCCGATCTCCTCGTTGCTGAGTATCGCTCGGATCGTCCGGTGGCAGTCACGCATCGTCTGTACGCTTGCGAACAGAAGCGGGGTGCGGATTGGGCCCTCAGCTTGGCCTTCCGGTCTGTGCGGTAGCCAACGTCGGCAGCGGATTCCGAGGTGCAGCGAAACATTTGCGCCCTGAGTGCTACATTGGGGCTATATTTGTAATGAAATCATAGTCATTGCCGGTTGCCAGAAGGATGGGGCAACCATGATGAATACAAACACGAACAACGAGCGTGAGCGACTCGAGGAACTGTACCGTTACGAGATTCTCGACACCCCGGCGGAACAGTTTTTCGACCGCTTGACACAATTGGCTGCGCAGACGTTCGACGCTCCCATCGCCGTGGTGAGCCTGGTCGATCGTGATCGGCAGTGGTTCAAATCTCACCACGGCACGGCGCTCACGCAAACGCCACGCGAGCAGGCGTTCTGCGCCCATACGATTCTCAGCAAGGAACCGCTCGTGGTCGAGGACGCGACTGCCGATCCACGCTTCGCGAACAATCCCCTGGTCTTGGGCGATCCGTCGATCCGTTTCTACGCCGCCGCACCGCTGGTGACGTCCCGGGGTTTCGTGATCGGCAGCCTCTGTGTGATCGACCGGCGGCCGCGAACCGTCACCACCGATCAAATGAATACGCTGCGCCTATTGGCCGTGCAAGTCGTCCAACAATTCGAATTGCGGCAAGTCGCCGAAACCCTGCGTCGCCAATCCATGCTGCTCGAGAAAGTGCAGAGCACCGCTCAGATTGGTGGCTGGGAACTCGACCTGCGCACCAATCAACTCACGTGGACGGAGGAAACCTACCGCATCCACGGTCTGACACCGGCTGAATACACGCCCACGTTGGAGACGAGCATCGACTTCTATATCCCCGAAGCGAGACCGCTGATCCGCCAGGCTGTCGCCGCGGCAAGCGCATTGGGCGCGCGCTTCGACCTCGAATTGCGGATCGTGCCCAAAGAGGGGCGTGAAGACGGTGAGCGCCGCTGGGTGCGCGCGATCGGCAGACGGGAAGCCGTTGACGGCCAGCCGCGCAGGCTCGTCGGCGTATTCCAGGACATCACCGAGCGCCGCGCGCTCGAGAGCGAGATCGTCCTGATTGCGCAACGCGAACAGAACCGGATCGGCGTCGATCTGCACGATGGCCTCGGCCAGGAACTGACCGGCATCTCCTTCATGCTCAGCGGCTTGTTGACGCGCGTGCCGGAGTCGGCTGAAACCTTTCGCACCGATTTACGCAAAGTCGAGAGTCTGGTGCGCCATGCGGTGGGTGCGTGCCGCTCGCTCGCGCAAGGCGTTTCCCCGACGGCCCGGGAGCACGGTGGTTTGCTGACTGCGGTTCGTGAGCTCGGGGCGCGCATCGGGAGCCTGCACGAAATCAAGGTCATCGTGCGGACCCGCGGCCGGGAGTTCGGCTTGGCGGATGCCACCTCCGATCATTTGTATCGGATCATTCAAGAAGCGATCACCAATGCGATCAAGCACGGCCACGCGCGACGAGTCGTTGTCTCGATCGACTGGAGCGCACACCGGACCCTGGTCGCGATCACGAATGACGGGCAGAAGATCGCCACCGGCGCGCATTCGCAGGGCATGGGTCTCGGCATCATGCGCTATCGGGCGCGCCTGATCGGGGCGACCCTCGAAATCGGTCCGTCCGCCGCGGGCGGTACGCGTGTTCGTTGCTGCTTGCCGCGCGGCGCGGTCACAAGCAACTAACCTACGACGCGCTCCCCTTTTTGCGGCCGAGCGGCCTCCTGTACACTGCACTGTCAAAATCACAGTCGTCCCGAGGATCTCGTCATGCGAAACCGCACTTCGGCTCTCGTCCTCGGCCGGCTCGTGGCTGCCTGTGCGCTGTGCCTGCCGGCCGTGCCGACGAGGGCCGCCGATTTGACCGCCGACGCGCGCATCGATCGCGTAACCGTGTACCGGCAGGGCGCGATCGTGACGCGTGTTGCGGAGCTGGCCGTTGCCGCCGGAACGCAGCGGCTGATCTTTCGGGGCTTGCCGGCCGATGTCGACCCGAAGACCCTGCAGGTGAGCGCGGCAAACGCCGGCGTGCAGTTGGGCGGCATCGAGGTCGTGCGCATCAACGAGGCCAATTTCGTCTCCGAACCGGAGCGGGCCTTGCGGCACCGGATCGAGGAGGCGGGCGATCAGCAAATCGTGCTCAAGGACGACATTGCCACGGCACAGAACCAGCTCAAGCTGCTCGACTCCTTGGCGGCGAATCCCGCCGGCAGCCCGACCAAGGCCGTGGTCGATGCCGCCAATCTCGCGGCCGTGCTCGGTACGATGGCGACCGGCGAGGGCGCTGCGCGTCAAGGATTTCGAGGGCAAAGCGGGGG
>Ga0209208_10002129_pt1 | contig 28279 bp, 24 predicted proteins | sample S1TSphfallax_3_FD_187694 | JGI IMG/M metagenome (GOLD analysis project Ga0209208, IMG submission 187694) | Host-associated microbial communities from peat moss isolated from Minnesota, USA - S1T2_Fd - Sphagnum fallax MG (SPAdes) (version 2) | ecosystem: Host-associated > Plants > Peat moss >...
TTTTTTCATATTCCTACTGATGGGTAGGGGAAAGGAACAAAGTAGTTATTAAAAAATGAGGTAGTTAAAGTGGGAAATGATGAAATAGTTATGAATTGTTTCTAGAATTGTCCCTAAAATTGTCTAGGGATGACCATGTTATAGATTTTATAAGCTTACGAAAGATTATGCAAAATCATCCATATACTAGCTCTTCAAAATTTTGTCACTGCAATTAATTTTAATTGTTAATGTTCATTGTAACTTATTTATAATCACAAATTACAATCACAAATTGATAACTTTTTTGTAGTTTTTTAAGCGTATGATAGTTAATACTTTCATGCAACAACTTGTGCTTAATCTTTAAATTCCTGAAAAGACAAGTAGGAGAAAAAAGGTATTTCATCAACTTACTAATTATAGCTAGCCATATAAGTTTTGAACTACTTCACCATCTTTGAGGAGGCCAATGGTCTCAATTTCATCATCATTGCATGTTTTAATCTCCTTGTTGGATCTATTAAATCTTGTAAGTTTTGGAATTATCCTCTTCATGATGTTCCAACTTGCCAAAATGATAACTAACAACCAAATTTAGGTTGTTAAAAAAAACCACAAAAATGAACACACCATTGCAAGACCAAAAAATCAACAAGAAAATTTTAACTTCATTTAACTTGCTTTGGTGGTTTAGCTCAAGAAATTGCATGATATTGACTGTTGTGCCTTACAATTTGCACTAAGGAAAACCATAAAGAATATAGAAAAAAATGTTCAATTTTATATAATTTTTCATTCAAATGTGTTAGATATTTAATGTAACATATTTTTAAAAAATCTCAAAACCAATTTAAACAATTACTTATTTCTACAAGTCTAGTCTTGAAAAAACTATATCAATAAAATAACATAAATATAAATAATATTATAATTCAAATTTATATTAAAATTTGACAACCAACTTGATGATAGTTATGTTACAAAAAAAAAACAACGATATTGATGGTAACTTTCAAACCTTCAAATGTGATGTGGAAGTTAAGAATATATTAATGACCATGTTTGAGCAAACATGCCCAAGTTCTAACATTGTATGCTTGTTCAAAGTTTAGAGGAAGTGCAAGTACCAACAAATGTTTCCCACTACAACCCCTACAAGCAACCCTAATGAAGTTGTGCAATGCAAATGAAAAAGATTGGCATGACAAGGTTTGCACGTGATTGTGGTCTTTAACATGGTGGGAAGGCATAGACACACATGATGACATTCCTTGGTGTTTGTGCAATTTTGAATATAACTCACACATGTAATTCAAGATGAGTTTGAAAATAAATGACCCCAAAATAATCAAATTTGGACCTCCCAAATCATTGTTATATGGTTTTTTATTTTCATTATTTTGAAAAAAATTGCTTTAAGTGGGTAGACCCTAGTATTTTTTTCTTAATAACACAAACACTTAACAATTCATATTATACAAAATCACACTATGACATTAAGCAAAAGGTTTGACACATTCTTTTTCCCTCCAAATTTTCAAACATCTATTCATTTAAACTACTCTCTCCTTCCTTCCACATTTTAAAACAACCCTTTAAATAGTTTGAGGTAATTGTACTTACCTTTTACACATTCATCATAACTATCTTAAAAATCTTTTCAAGTCAACCAAGATTTTACTATAATGGCTAAACCTATCCATCTAACCTTTTTATTATAAACACTAATTAAAATAATGAAAGTGACTCAACTCTATCTCCTAAAACAATAAAGGTAGTGGTTGAAAAGCCATTCCTACCTTCTCTTGATAATGTTAAATTATGAGACTACCATTGTAAACTATAGAATTAGATTTCATCCAATAATTTTCCTTTTAACAATGATTTTTTGAAGTCTTCGTTGTACAACTTTTGAATTTCATTTGTCTAAAAACATAATATCATTGGCTTCAAGTTTTCAAGGAAAATTAAAATATGAAGTAATCTTTTAAAATTTTGACAATATTACAAATTTGAGATTGCAACTTGGGCATGTCACCATTTTGCACCTTTGGCAACTTAATTGATCTAGATTTTATACAATGCAATTCTTTTAAATTTGGAAAGGCATTTGATGAGGTGAATGAGTTTGGAAGCCTCTCAATTAATTTGCACCTTGTAATGTGTAAAGTTGACAACAAGAATGTTCAATGTAGAAAAAAATTCCAAGGAGAGCACTAATCCAATGTTAAACATTTTTAGTTGTGAAAATGATGTGATTCATGATGGTACAATTTTGATTAGCTCACAATCTCGAACCTACATTTTTTCAAGATGTACCATTGCTTTCACCGCATTTTGTTTTTGGAAGATGAATGTGGAATGTCTTCAATTTGACTAGTGTAAATAGTTGACAAGGTGAATTCCAAAATCTCATCACAACTTCCACTTATATGAAGTTCTATAAGAATAACCAATTCATAAATGTCTTCCAAGGATGCTTGGTCACATAACTTCCAACATTGTGTGTCATGAGTGTGCTTACCCCATAGTCCTTTACATCCATCTAGGTTGAAGTATTGAAATGATGTTAAAGTCATGCACCATAGAAGGGAGGTACTTGAAATTACAATATTATACATTGAATCATTATATATTTTATTGATTTCCTTAACCTATCACAATCACCGAGGTTGAGATGGATCAATTGCACATGTTTATCTTTTTTTTTAGGTAAATATTTAACTTTACACACATTTGAAATTCAAGATGGGTTAATTGCCTAAGATTCTCAAGCTCTTTAGGGAAAGATTCCAAATTGACACGATCATTCAAATCCAAAACCTTGAAATTTTGGATGTTTTTGAAGAATCCTTTTGACATAACCTCCAACTTTTTGAGCATTTGACAAACTCACAATTTCTTGTTACTAAAAAAAAGTAAAACCTCCAATTTATGTTAGACAAAGAATGTCACACCCTTAAAGTTGGCCAAGTGATTCACCATAAGTGAAAGCTTGTGAATCATGAAGAAATTTGCCCCTTGGCTTGGTCAATAGAAAAAACTTATTGGTATTTGGAATTCTATTAAGTGAAACACCAAATCTTTCATCACATCATGAACTTTGCATGTATACTCACCACCGTCAATTTTGTGAATTCCAATTAGTGAATGCACTATCAATAGGCCCACCAAATAAAATGCATATTGTGTAGGATTGTTGCTAAATACTTTTGTAATATTTTCCTCTGGGCAAGTCTTTTATAGGCACCAAAAAATCTTTAGGAAATTTTACAAAATCAAGAAAACACTTGGATTGAGGAGCATCATTATCCAAATTGTCATAATTGAGTTTGAATCAACCAAACAATTTGTTTTCCTCCTTTAATAGCTTATGTTGTGGTAACATGCATGATCCACCAATGACCTTAAGAGCCAAAGCAAGACCTTTACACTCATCAACAACCAACCTAGCCACTTGTTGTAATTCATAAAGAGGAATGTTCAACGATCCCCTAGGAAACACATGCACACAAAATAGCCTCCAACTATCCTCTAATGAAAAGACATTTATGCTCACTTTACCTTCATCTATCATTCTAGATTTCTTCAACACATGTTGGTTTTGTAGTGGTCACCAAAGTGACGCTTCCTTGACCATTTGCCAAATCAACTTGCTCCAAACCTCCCTCTTTCCAAACATCATTTAGAACAAGGAACACCCTTCTCCTTGAAAACTCATTGTAGAGCTTGGTCCTATACTCCTCTAGTTGCACCAAGTTCATCAAATGAAGATCCAACAATCTCCAAAGGCTATCATAGAGTCCTTTGATGTTGGGACTTTGGCTTATTGTGAGCCAAATCAACTTGGCTCCTTCAAAGTGTTGGCACACTTCCTAACTATTGTAAGGCATTTGAACAAGGAGTGTCTTTCCTACACCACCCATGCCCCAAATAGATTGAGAATCAACATCAATGCTACTAGAGATTATGGATTTTTGCATTTCTTAGTAAAATTGTCAAAATTGAACACAATTTGCAACACTTGTTGATTCATCAATTTGTGAAAACTCTCCCACACTATTTGCTCTCTTGGGCAAGAAGATGATGAAGACACTCCTACCTCCACCCTTGGTTGCATGTCTAGCACTATTTGCCTTGTTTTATCCACCTTTGACATACCCTCACAAGGTCATAAACTAGATCTTATTGCAAAGGTAATTGCTTCAACACTCATGTGTTCAATACGACTACATTCAAAAGATTCTTGTGTGACATTCACCAAATCAATTCATCAAAAAACATCATGGAGCTCCTGCATCATCTCATGATACTCTTGCATCATCTTGTCAAACTTTTGGGCTTGTAAAAATTGTGACACCACAACATTTAAACCTACTTGCTCTAAGAGCTTCGCACTTTTTGTCACATCTTGGATGCTCTTAGTTGTCTTATATCTAGACACAAGATTTAAGTCCAATTATTACTTGATGCAATTGTTTACTTCCATCTCCGCACTCTTGAATGTGCCTTTTAGGTTATCCAACCATATATTCATTATGCTCCAACTATTCGTAAAAGCATTGCCATGATTACTTTGTGAAACTTGGTGTACAAAATGGTCCATGATGGGCTGCAACTCCTCAAGAAGGATGTGAAGAACCTTGCAATACTTGTTGTAACTTATGGCAACTTTTGTTGCCTGCATCACCCACTTCAACAGCTCTGACACCACCGTGCCAGCAATGGAAAGAGTGACAGGTTCTACCATAACGAAGTTTTCTGTTCACAAATTGTCCCTATCATATTGTGTTTTGCACCCACATTCCACTTCAGTAAGAGCAAGATTTTTATCAAGTGGAAGGTTCTCTTTCTCTCTTTTCTGCTAGATTTTCTCCAAGAGACAATCACTGAGTGTGAGGTGCGACAAGTTGATTCAACAAATTCATTATTGAAGCACTCAATTGCACTTCACCTTACATTTCAACAACTCTTGAAAATGCAAGATCATCTAGTTAGCTACAACAGCATGTTCTCCATCAAACAAATAACTATGTGTTTGATGTTGGACCACCAAAAACCTGTCAAAAATTTGAGATTCAATGTGGTCAGCAAGTATATAATGTGACCCAAATGTTGAATTGATGGAGCAATGCAATGATTGGAAGACTTATAACAAGTTACCTTGCAGTTATTTCTGGGCACCCAAGCTGGAACCATGTGCATAAAGGGTCTAACAAGTCTAGCTAGATCTTGAGAAAAACAAAGAACAAAACACCCTTTGAAATTCCTACTTGCAAGAACCCCAGATCATGAGGTTCACACAAAAAAGATAGTGATTGATATCCAACACAAGGTAAATTCTACCCACAACAAAAAGATTGCAGAGCCACACTATTCAAGCATCTGAGCTTCTTGACCTATGAAACAACTTCCTCTACTTTGGGCAATTCCTTAAGAAGAAGGAAAGGTCTAGTAGCTAACTACAAGAAAGTTAATGGTCTTCTAATCCTGACCAATTGCTATAGACATATGTATGTCAAGAACAATAAGCCCAAGGATCTGAGCAGTGAAGTTGTCACATAGAAGTCAAGCTCACCAGTCGACTTCTGCTTGCACCTTGTGTCCAACTCCCACTTCACCTCCTTCAAGTTGCTTCCAAGCCCCCTTTGGGCACACAATTTGCAACCTAAAAAATACAACATGTAATCACAAATCATGTCACTACAAATGACACAATAGTAACAATCATAAGCTACCCAGTTACCAACCTCACATTGCTCATGAGAACAACAAAAACATATCTCAACAGACAGAATAACACCAAAACGAAGGATTACTAGAAAAGCACTCCAAATTACAAAGCTTGACTGGAAGACTTCAGCTTATGATGAAGAGCTTATATGTTCAACACCTTTAGTACTAGGTACTTCTATTTCAGATTCCAAAATTTGCAGAGTTAAAGACCAAGTTGGAAAATCAGAACATTGTGTCATCTATAAAAACAAGAGAGATCCAAACCCTAAACACCCAAAATTCCTTGAAGCTCAAGGATTTGGAGTATTAAGATGTACTCAAAATTTGCATATAGTGCAGCGATATTTTAGCCCTTGAATTGTGCAATAGTGTTGTCTGTGATTTGATAAAATTTCTGGGAAGAAGTCATGTGTGAGTGCAAGATGCACAGTCAGCAAAGCATGTGAGCATCTAAGTGGGAAGAAGAATTTTGATAAGAGTTCATGGGCTCCAGGTTAGAGATCAAAGTAGAAAAAATTAAGAATCCTACCATATTTTGGCAACCTTCTAGAACCTATTGTCTAAATATGACAAAATCAGAATTCTTTTCACATGGAATCTGGTGGCTTTGGCACATTCTTCACAAAAATCCTTTTTCCTTGTATGAGTCAGAATTATTCTTTTGGGTTGCCAAGTGGCAAAGACTCAGCCCAAAGAAAATGCTGATACACAAAAATTGTGCACTATTGTGTCGCACGCAAAGCTTGTTGTCAAAAAAGCAAGCTTTCATATACTGCAGGAACCATGCATAAAACACAGTGGACATTGCTACAACTTCCATTTTACTCAAAGCTATCTGATATGTGCCTTCTGGATCTGAAGAGTCCATAAATGAAAGCGGTACAAAATCTTCAACATGGCTGTGCAAGCATAGTATCTGTATCACACTTTCTCACTGTTTGTACTAAATATAAACAAAGACCTCACGAAATCAAATCATGTCAACTCCCACAACTGAAGCCTTGAATTTGGGTCATACCACACAAATGCAACAACTAGCGTGGTTCTAAGTTAGCTTTGAAATCTTTAGTCAGATGCACAGCACAAAAAGTTAGGAGTAAACGTACCAGATTGTTGTGCATTGCACCTGCAGAAGTGAGTGCCAGGTGATGATACAATTCCTGGTTTGGCATTTCATGATACCTTGCCTTTCCTCTTTTTGCGCTTTTTGGAAGCTGTTTGTTCTGACAATACCAAGGCTGCTGCCGGTCCAACAGATGCTATGGGTCTTTTCTTGAATGAAGAAGCACGGCTGCCACCACCATCATCTTCATTGTCCTTGTGTGCTTCATCTTCTTCATCTTCTTCCTCATTGCGAGGAGCTCTGTTTGCTCTTGAACCAGTCGCTTTTGAACCAAGCAGATGCCCCTTAGATCCAGTGATCTTTGCCCGAAGCTTCTGCTCAACTTGATGGGCAGCATGAGTGCCCTTTGCATGTGGCAGGTACTTGGCTCCAAGTCCCACCCTACAATATCAGAATTCCCAATGTGTATATGCATCAGCAATCTAGCACATAATATATAACATACACTGATCAGCAACAGAATACACCTGTTTCTGTCTTGCAACCTCTGCATTCTCAAGACACAAATCTCAGATTACTTGTGTCCTTTCAGTTGTGTCTATTAGTGCATATCAAGGCCTTTCTCATCACTATTTCTAATACCAAAAATTCTCCAGGGCACACAGGGTTGAACCACTCACTGACCAACTCAATTCCTAATACATAACAGCCAGCAGAAGGATGATGCAAACTTGGAGCAAAAATTCTGCAACTTTCTGAAAGTAGGATGAAATACTGATGGGAAATAAAACCTTATTGGCCGCACTTCAGGTTCAGCGCTGTCAGGCAATGCTGCTTCCTCTTCTGCATCAAAATCTGCACCACCTGTCATGTTCCGCACCCACGCAGTTGCCTGCAAAGAAAGCAAATCCTGCATGAGTTCCAACATACGACATGACGGCCCAATATCCTTACAGACAGGAAACACCCTAATCTCCAAGAACACAAAACCTGACTATGTTCTTTCTTGTTTTATGACATGCTGGAGAAGACCCAAATACTTAAAAAAGGATCTCTTCTCCTTTGCCATCCTAGTCCCTGGTGCATAGATACGTATCAAGGAAAGGAAACACCAAAACTCCATGTCTACAAACCCTAAACCACTCCTATTGTCAGACATATCAATCAGTGGGGGATGGGTGCAACCCAATCTTCACTATTAGAGTCTTCTGAAAGGAAGCAGCAAAAATCATACAAGGGGATTCTTAGTTCTTACCAGCTGGTGGGCTTTCCCAGTGACAACCACCTCCGTCCTGGTCAAGGAACGGTTGTCAATCTTCTTCTCTGATGTGCTTTCATAACGCTTGCTGCGCTTGGCTCCAGCAGCTGCTGCAGCGGCCCATGGATTTTGCATCTCCTTTGATGCTTACAAGCAACTGGGGAAATTGCTACACATGCAACAAGCCCGGCTGGGCACATGCATCGCTTTGAGCGGCAAATGGTGTCTCTAGCCCCGCAGCCTCCCCGTTTGCGCAGCGCTGAAGCCCCGGGGTGTGGCTGTGCAGCTTCAGGGCCGCAGCTCACAGCCTGGGCTGCAACGGCCGCTGTGGCTGCGTCCCAAGTAAAGAAAAAAAGCATACTAAAAAGGGTACTTGACTTTTTATTGGAGAATTTTGTCCAATTTTGTCATAGTAAAAAACATTTACTTGCTCTGCAGTGACAATATTAGAGCATCTGCACCGGTGTGCTCAGTATGTCACTCTGGATAATAAAATTAAATGTCTAAGCTTAGCTGAGCTTTTTTTGGCAACCCCACCAATAAAACTGTAACCGGAACTGCATATACGCCTGGACTACTAATTGCAAACCACCTGGACCAATCATTATAATCGACCAATCAGAAATACCGAGCCACAACCATAGAAGGCAAAAATACCAAATCAAATTTCTATCCCACACCAATAAGGCAAATGTACAACTAAATCCTTAGAAGAAACAATGGATGTAATAGAAAGTGGGCTTATTATTTTGAAAAAGTCAAGTAAACATTAGCACATCCCTCTAAATTTTTTTTTCAGATCATTTGAATGGCAACACATGATTAAGGAAACAAGGGCCAAAAGGTGTGGTTATGGAGGAGAAGATGCAACAATGGTGGCTTGGACATTCAATATGCAAGAATGTGGACTTTCCATATCCTTGTAACAATTCAAAATGAAGGTGGTAGAATTTACTTAGACTAAACCAACCCCCCTTCAAAGATGGAGTTCTTCAAAACTCCTAGTGGTACTAGTTCAAGCATCAAAATTTAGAGCTAAATGTTCAAATTGTTGAAGGACTTCAAGTCTACCAAGCACAAGGTTTGACAAGCTAGTATTGTGATTCTTTTTACTAGAAGTTACAAACATTATACACTCAACACAAATATAGTGAAAATCATATATGGAATTTATATGAAACATGGATTCAAACATGGCATTAGGCAAGGGCCAAAGTTTTTGCAAAAAGGGGTTCACATCATATTTATAACACCATTCCCAAATCCAAGGAATGGTTAATTATAAATTGTGTTGTAAATGCAACAAAAAGCTCTTTACTAAGGTTTTACATATTCAGTGATGAAAAGCTTAAAGATGATTACATCACACATTACATAGCAAGAACATGCATGGTGATGCAAAGGAAAACATGGTTGATTCTTTTTTTATTCATAGAAATTGATCATTTTTCAAAAGGTCAATTTTAAGTGACATCACAAAATACAATCAACATCAATTAATTCTAGATGAACATGGGTCACATGTTACATTAAAAGCAATAAAACAAGCGCAAGAATTTGGATTATACGTGGTTATGTTACCATTTCACATTCTCATGCCTCGCAACCATTGGATGTGAGTTGTTTCAAACCTTTCAAGATAGCTTTCAAGTAAGAGAAGGACAATGCAATGGTAAGAAACAATCACTACAAACTAACAAATTCACACTTACAACCTAGGTAAACAAGGCCTTGGATATTATGTGGAAATGCCCAATAATCCTATTCCTACATAGGAAAGAATGCAACAAAAGTTATCTATGATCTAGGAATTATTCTAGATGGACCTACAAGTGAAGTACAATGTTGCCACAATCCTACAACCATAATTCAAGAGGATTTGTCTCTTGCAAATCTATTGTCCTTACTTCATTTACCCAAAAGGAAAACAAAAGGCAAAGAACCATGTTAGTAGACTATAACAAATCACTTATAATAACCTTCAATGAATATGCAAATGTTTTATCCCAAAAAACTGTGGACAAAGAATTAACTAAAGAATCAAAAAATAAAAAAAGAAGGAGAGGGAGGATAAGAGGGGGCTAAACATGTTGTTGATTCCTTTACCATAGTTAAAAAAACAATTCAATGAATAACAAGAAAACATGTAGGAGAAAATTTCAATGCAACTTGGACAATAATTGAAATACAAAAGATAAGGGATAGGTTTCACCAAAACTTTGCAACTAGTTTAAGGGCCCATCCTTTATTGTACCAAGGTATGAACCTTGGTGCAAGGTCAAACATTTAGAATGAGGTTGGGGCTAAGGCAAGAATTTGGATTTGCAAAAGGGACATGTTGCAACAAATTAGATTGGAATAATAACTTGTTGACGGGGAAGGCATGAAAGGGCTTGGATTCCAAAAAACAACAAGATAAACAACACAAATAAGACAAGGGGTTCAAATGTAAGCATGACAACAAAGACAAGGCAATGCATTGGGAAGTGGGAAGGTCATGAAGTTCCACAAAACAAAATGCATTATAATTCATTTAGGGGGCAAGGCTTATGTAAATAATTAAACTCTTCTAAAGAGTTTATTTTAAAAGGAAGGGGGTGGAGAAGCACAGGGGTGAAACTAGATCTACATACCATGAAGGTGACAATGATGTTTATGAGTGATGATGATAATTGAACTAAAAGAAAGGAGGCAAATTTTGTTGATACTTGAGGTGGTGAGTTCTAATAATGAATCAAGACTTAGGAGGAAATAAAAAAATTGATGGGGCCTTTAGTACCAAATGACCAAAGTGATGCCTTGCACAAAAAGAAAGGGGGTTGGAGTTGAACAATGAAGGTGCACAAAGAAACGAAGAGGGAAGGGGGGTTTAGAGTTGAACAACAAAGGCACACAAAATAAATATAAATAAATAAAAAATTAGAGCTGAATATGAAGGTGACAAAAAATCTGCAAAAAGAAAGAGGGCTTGGAGTTAAGCAATGAAAGTGACCAACACAAAAAGAAAGGGGGGTTTAAAGTTGAACAAGGAAAGCAACTTGCACATATTGAACCACAAAGCTATTTTGTAAAACTCTTCAGTCTTGGAATTAGTAAGCACATAAAATGCCCCTATCCACTAATATCACAAATACCATTTTCTCCAAATGTTGATTACTACATCCCTTCACAATAATGGCGCTTTCAACTATTAATAATGTAAACTATTTTCTAGTATCTATATTATAAACCTTTTTTTTGGTCAATGCATTATAAATTCCCTCTTTGGTCTCTTTTAGAACCCTATGTATTGGCCTTAAATACTTTAATCAATGACAATGACCTAACCAATCTTTTTGTAAAATAAAGGAACTAAACAATAATGTAGTACCAATATTAATTGCAACCAAATGTTTTGCCATGTGACAAAATATTTTTTTGTACAATATGGTTTTATAACAAGTTGTCATGTGAATTTGTTAGCTTTTCTTTTCTCTTTTTAAAACATTTGATGAAGGTGATAACATCACATAAATTATCCTCACCTTGTATGGGGATATTTTTTGTAGCATTGTGTTATATCCACCACAAAATGTTGGATATGCTCTTAGGCATATTTATATAAAAGTTAATGTAGATAGATTCTACTATCCAAAACATTGAAGTTTTGGATTATAATTGTTTTTTGTATCCACTTGTTCTTATTTTGACCCATTCCTTGAATAAGGGTAAAAGCCTCAATAGTGCCATTCTAAGAATGTGTCAACATGGAAAAAATAATGCCTTGTGCATGTAAGTCTTCTTATGTGATTTATATATGGGCATTATAAATGATAAGGACTTTGAAATCACTAGATTTCAGGAGCCAATTTAGTTAAATGATATGTGACAATATTTGTTGTCTCCTCAATATATACCCAATTTTTGTTATTCATACAAGGTATAAAATCTTTTGCCTTGTAGTTTGAAAAATGTTTGTGTTATAATGTGTTGAATACAAATTTCACATATGCTATTAATTATTTTATCAATATTAAATACAAGGACTTTTTCTCGGAGCCAATCAATTTCGTTTTTTATTGATGTATTGTTAAATACATCTCAATTATTATGTTTTAGTGCCATGTGTTTGGCTTCATTAATATTTTTGAATAACTACCATGTATATTCAGTAATCCATTTATTGGATATGTCTAAATTTAGGCCATATTTTTATAAATCCAATAAGTCCCAAATTTGTTTCCATGCATCCAAGACAACAAATACCATTTCATTCAACTTCATGGGTTTGGGTGACATGTGGTTTAAGCCTTGCTTGAGTTCATTCCTCAATGTTGAATTAGAAAACATGTGAACATATTAGTTGTTTTGACATGGTTGTTTTTATTTTCTTCATTGAGATGGTGTTCATTTCTTGTTAATGGGTCAAGATAATTCCTAAACCTCTTTTATGTATTGTTGCCACATCCATTGTTGTTCAAGAATTCAACAAATTTGAAGTTTTGAAAAACCAATAATGGTTTATAACTTCCTTGTTAAGAGCTTCCAAGTACTTCCATTGAAAAATTATTGAATTTAGTAAACATATTAGAAAATTCATGCCAAAATGGATTAGAGTTTGCTTATAGATACCATGTGAATTTTCCATTTCCATTGACTTATCTAGATATGAAACATTGATGAATCATGTACTATACCTTTTACTCGGTCGTACTAATGATAGTCAATCAAGGACATTGTGTTTAAAGCTTTTTATTATGTCTTCATGTATGTTTGATCCATATTTTGCAATCACCTTAAGCCTTTCTAGTCTAATTTAACGACCTTGTTTTGATTGGGGACACTTCATTATATGCATTTTTTTAATCAATATATTTTCGGTGTTCCTTTGATTAAAAGTATTGGAGTTTTCTCTTCTAGGTACAATATCACCACCTTTCTTGTGGAATGAACCTTTATTGCATGTGTTAGCAAGGTTATTTGACCCTAATATTGGGTTTGGTTATTTGTTTAATGTTGATGCAATGGTCAACCCAAGTGATGTGTTGATGTTGATTTCAATTTCCTACAAGTAATTGGAGGTGGAGTATTAGGTTTATTAATAGTGAAATTGATAGGTTTAGTTAGTTTTCTATTTTTTTTGTCCCTATAACATTTAGGAGATGTAGCAAAAGTTTTTCATTTTGATCATTTAAATATTGCTTACTAACTTAAAAAATCATCTCCCTTATAAAAAATTAAAAAATGGATGCAACAATAATTCCTAGTCTTGCAATTGTTACTAGCCATGTGTCAAATGCATAATACTTGGCACTTAATGATGGGAATTGTGAATTAGGAAAGAACATGTGTAGATTGTTAAAAACATATTAAATGTAGTGGTCAAACCACATCATTGCCCCTATGCAACTAGAGGCTAAACTTGGTCCAATGCATCCACATTTGATGAAAATGCATTAGTTGTTCCAAAGGATATCCTTATGTCTTGGATCACAGTTGATTATCATGGCCAAGTCTTCTTGGTTTGTATTGTCATTCATGTGGCAATCAAACATTCTTGGGGTCGAACAAGTATAATGCTTGAAGGCTTTGGAAACTTTTTCCATAATCTTGATTGGTGGAGTTATTTATTTTGTCATTCTTTTGCAAACTGTCGCATTTCCCCACTTTGCCCAAATGTGTTTAAAGATTGGTGCTAAAATATTTATATTTGGTAAGAGCCACATCTTGTGCTGTGAATTGGATACAAGGTAGATGCACAATTGAGTGGCTCACTTTTTTGATGAAATGGTGTTTTTTCCCTGGGTACCCTTTGTTCAAATGCATATGGTGATTTCTATATCCTTAGATCTATTAATTGGGACTTAAATCTAGACAAAAAAAATCATTATGAAGAGAACTGTGCGGTTCTTTATTGATAAAAAAATCATTTTTAGTAGTAATGGACTTTTGAAGTCAAAAAAATATGGATTGGTGATTTGATTGGAACATCACAAAATGGAAAAAAAAAATATTAATTCACATTCCAAATTTGTTATTGGGACTCAACATATGATGTAATACAAAATGATAAATTCATATGAGGAGTTGTTTTTTTGAAAACCTTAACTATTTAATAGTTAGGGACTTTTGAATGGTTAAAATTTGACCTTATTTTCATAAGTCCATATGAGTTGCAATTTTTGTTTGTTTTTCAATTTCTTTGTCCCAAAAAATATGTTTTTGAAAGCTTTAAATGGGCAATTTTTCATATGGACTTGGTGGGTTTTCTTTAAAAGACTTCGAACTTAAAAAATGACATCAATTACATTAAATACAAAATTTCACATAAATTTGGGAAAGTTTGTCGATGATTGAACATTTATTGTTCAAATATTAAAATAATGATTTAAAAAAAAACAACCATGTCCATTTGAATCATATTAAAGAATCTTGTATGGACTTATAAGGAGTGTAAATCTATTGATATTGAGCCACTAGATTGTTCATGCACCCTACATCTAATTTGATTGTTGTTTAGGGAAGTAATGGGGATATGGGTATTTTATTTTAGCTCATGAATACCATTTAATTGACTTCCATTTGAAATATGGTTGAAGTCATTGCATGTTGTTCAATCTACTTTTGAAACTTGTAAAATGGAAAGCAATGGGTGATTGGTGAGAATGTTACTTGGAGTGATTGAAAAAACTTTTGGGTTTGTTGTGTTGGCTTTTCCCAAAGTTACATCCAAAGGTGCTATGATACTTGCAATCTTTTCAATTTTCTTGTTGTCATTTTCTAGGATTGCATTTAATAATTTGCAAATGTCTTTTTGAGTTTTGTCAATCCCTTTTTACAACTATTAATATTTAATGTTTGCAACAATAGTGTCCAATTTTGTACAACAAAGGTTTTGGTCATTTATTTAAACCATTTGTAGTTTCATCAAAGTTGAATAAATTTTTTAAAATAATTTTTTAATGATACGTCCAAAGGTTCTAGAAATTATATGCCAAACCTATCCTTACTTTACACATTACTTTTGCTATGTTATCTAAATTTGGTATGCTAGCCCAAGTTTAGTATATTGTCAACTTGCGGTTTTTGGCATCTACTTTTTTGTTTATATGTTAAAAAAATGAACATAGATAATTTTAAAAACCATCCAAATGTGAATTTGCTTCAATTGCAACATGCATTGTGTGGAATTTTTAAGACCATTATAACATTCTTATAACTTATATTTATGAAAAAAAGGAAAGAAAAAAATTATAACATTACAATGGTTGGAAAAGTAAGAATCAAGAGTTAGTTGGGATTCAAGAGGGGTATACTTTGATAAAGAGTTTTCAAGAAAGGATGAATGTGTGATAATTGGAAGTTTCAATTGTGAGGTTAGAGTTGCAAAACCTCGCATTAAAAAAATCTCAACAAAAAAACCTAACATTAGTTGAATAACTAAACTTTAATGTGGAAGAAGCAAGGTACAACTAATAGCATGTATAACAATGTTGAAAGTCAATTTGTCACATTAAATTGACATGAGAAGAAATAAAATGTGAATATTGTTGAAATGGCTAATGAAAAGGGTGTCCAAATTTCAAGCGGTGGACAATTCAAATAATTTTTGTTAAGATGATAAATGGTGGATTTCTTGAATAATTCATCAAAATATCAATTGGTGGACATTCCAAATAGATTGTTGCGATGACAAATGATGGTCATCGTGAGCAGATTGTTGAGTTGTTAAATTGAGATTAATTGTCAAATTTCTCTTCCTCACATTACAAGGTCATACATCATTTTGTTACATTCATGAAACTTCATTAATTTGTTACAACTTATTACTCATTACACCCATCATTTCACACCTTGTTGTTCAATGGGTATTCATAAGTTCAAGAACAAAAATAGATCTTCATAAGCTTTTTTTTTTCATGCACATTTTTATAAATAGAAAAAACCACACAAATATGCATAAGGTGAAACAACCACATCACATTTGTTGCAGTTGCTAAGTCCACTTTGTATTATCAATTACCTTTATTTTTTATTAGTTGCCTTTGTCCTTTTGGTATTTTTTAATCCAACTTTTTACCCTTAAAAAATATTATTCACAAATGATTACATGTACACATGTTTTATTTGATTAAAAAATGGGGGGTTTTTTTTTGGTGGTTTTTTGGGGTTAATGGTTATTTGAAGACTGAGGATTATATCAAGGTCAAAAATACCATCAAGAAAACAACCTCAAATAAAACAAAAAAATTGAATCTTTCTTTAAACATGTAATTAATGTACATTTAAAGCAATTGGTAAAAAGTTAGACATAAAAGAATTAAATGAGTTTCATGAATTGGATAGCCCATAAATTAATAAAATTTTGTAGTTTGAATATTATTTGGACAATTTGTAAGACAAAATAGACTTGATTGAAAAGTTGACAATGTTGCTTTAACAATTGTGAACATGACAACATAACAATGTAAAATTGGTGACATACCCAAACAAACCTTATCAATTATTATTTATTTATTTATACCTATTGCATAAGTAAAACATTAAGTAGGTAAGTAAAATAAGTAATTAAAGGTGTTTAAATGTAATAAATTAAGCTAGGCTAAGAAGTCCATCTATATTTATAAATAGATTACAAGTGTGAAGACTTGAAGCTTTCACCTCTACATTGAAAGATCAAATCTTTACCATTGCATCACAATTTTAACAAACAACATATTATGTCAAATCATATTACTATGAATTTTTAAAAAACCAATTCATGTAGGTAGTTAAATTTAATTATTTAAGCTATTTACCTACTTGCATAATTTACCAACAAACATAACTTCTTACCTTGAATAGCTACATACATCCCTAGTTCAACAATTTACCTAAGAGCCTACCTAACTAATCTACCTATGTAGGTAGCTTATGTACTTACAATGCTTACTTCAAGTGAATTACCTAGTTAGTAGGTGCAAATTGGTAAATAGACAATTCATTATTCCTTGTCAAAAAAATGACAAGCAATCATAAATAATCCCATTCATATTCATAGTAGAAAGACATTTAATTCCTTGATTAGCATGAAAATAATACTTTATTTTATCATAATAATGTTGAAGATTCACATCTTTAAATTGCATTCAAATATATTTAAAACAAATACAATTTGAATTTCTTTTGTCCCAACCTTGCAAAAAATGAAAAAAAATTCCAATTTACCATAAATTCAATGTCCTTGATCTTAATGGTCGTATATTCTTACTGATATAAATTTCAAAAATCTACTAAGTTCTTATGTTTATGTTGAAAACATGACTTTATTTAATCGCATTTAAAATGAACTAGTTTTTTTAATGTACCTTATCATGCTTTCACCCAGCTACTTACTTAACCAACTTAGTCTACCTAGTTACCTAGCCTACCTACCTAATTATGTACCTACCAATCAAGTAAATTCACCTACCTAATGTAATGTACTTAACTTATCCCAAGTACTTATGGCGAATTTTTTTTGAATTATTCACAAATGAATAATAATAATAACAATAAAAATAAAAATTTTGGACATCAATTTGAAAAGGACAAAATAAAAAATTATGGGTTTCTTTTTCTTTGTTCAAATTTTGTTGTCCATGGTGACCTTTCAATAGATCTATCATTTGATTGGTAAAAAGAGTTGCACCAATCAAGTTGGACATGTTCAAAATGACTTGTTCAAAACAAATAGTTGGTGAAATTGACCAAGTTTCAAAATGAGTGACTTTTAGTTTTACTTTTCAATAAAAAAAAGTCATGAATTCTTGTATTGATGAATTTGAGACACATTGGTTGGTGTGTATCCAGCCCTTCACTCTTGGGCAGAACATGTTATGAGTTGCTTTGTGGGATAGGAGTTGCTTTGTTGCTCATAGGAGTCCTCTCACCGAGCTTTTCAATTTGCCATTGGACTCTCAGACCTATCTCACAACCATGCATGGATCTCATGTAACTTTATTCTCACATTTCTATCGCAAAAACCAAACTGCCCTTAAGAATGCAAGTCATTCACTTAACTCTTTTTCTGTTTCCATTGAACTACAAAACCATCGCAGAAGAACTAGCATCCTGTATTTATTTTCAACAATACCAACCTCATCGTCACCTTCCCGCCTCGAACACCATACAACACAGATGAGAAACCTCCATAACACCAAGTGCAAACCACTAGCTATGACCTGATCTTGAAAGCCAAAAACAAGTGACATGAACTCCCAAAACTTTTCTCATCACCAAACAAGATGGTGTGACCATGAGAGGCTCTATCCCTATAACATTGATGTCACAGAAGATTGCAGTGTAACACTAGCTTCACTTGAACACAGAATCTCAGACCCACAAAAAAGCAATTTACTCATGCAAACCGTAGATTTCAAAAACTGAGAACCAAATGAAATGTCATATTTCAATACTTGTGGAGAACTCACATGACTGAATTGACTAGGGTTTTGGCTAGCACTGAACACACATAGCTTTGCAAATATCCATTCCATGGTTATGTTATCCCAGTTCACTCATATTATACATTAGAGATATCTGTTAAGTGACTCTCCTTTTGAGCCCTTCTTTCATCCCCCAACAGGATGAAACTCAGATTAGCACCAAATTTGATGCTAATCTGAGTTTCAGTCCCCATTCAAGCCGAGTGTACTTTTTTCCACTGTTTTTTAGAAATCTCACCCCCTTTATGACCAAACAGGGGTACTGGTGCTGTGATTTTTTCACTTGCGGATAACTTCATTGTCCTCAAAAAATTTCATCCATAGTTGCCAAAAAGTTTACACTGAGGTTATCAAAATTTGCCTTCACCTTCCATTTCGCATAGCAACTTCACCTGCCACAAACCACAATGCAAATAGGAATCACAAAACATATTAAGATGAATAAACCATGGGGCTTGATGACCCCATGCCAAAAGCCTAAACATCCCTAAGGTTGCAGAGAAAATGTTTGCCTTAAGAACTTGGTGCGATGTTGTAGTCATACATACTTACACCCATAAGTCAGTTTGGACAGAAAATAATTGCAGGTGAAGTAGTATGCAAGACCTCTGTTTTGCTACGGAGATACTGCATGAGTTCATTGTCATTGATGTTTGTCATTTCTGCACTCTGGACAGGGTGAAGGGCAAGACTGGACTTGTAATACCCATCTTCAAGCATTCTCATATCTGCCTGCAGGAACATAATGGGGATGTTAAGTAGACAATTGTTTACATCTTACTGAAAGGACGCACAGAGAAAGAAACTCTATATTCTCATCTAAATGATAGGAAAAGCCACCAAAAAGCACAAGTTAAATGAAGAGACATGAAGAGGACTCACCCCACCCAGAATAAGGTACTCAATGAGAAGGTCCTCCCAATCAATAGAGACTTCTGATTCTTGTCCAGAACTGCCAGGGGGTGCCACCTTTGGATGCTCAGAAGTGTCCACTGGTACCTCATTTCGTGGAATTGAAGTCAATGGCTCATTCCTCTTTTTGGGTACTTGAGTGATAAGCATTTTTTTGGCCTTGGAAATCCGGTCCTTTGCTGCGCTGATTTTGGCACAGCGCCTGCCCAGCATCAAGCCCCAAACATTTCTGGAAGATCAGTCTCAGAACTAGTTCACATTCACATTGTAATATGTTCATTGAGCAGCTCTCTCTCATCTGAGTAGCACTGCAGATCCACAAATGAATCTCTTTCTCAAGCTCTGGAAAGTGGACCATACTCAGTCAGAAGCATGGGTTGATAACCTTAGATTCCAATGAGAATGATAATGAGTGTGTGAACAAGCATGAGGGGCCAGGAGGAGGGAGAAAAAAGAACACCAGTAACAGAATCAAGACCTGTTCCGTGCTTCTCGACTAGCAAGAAACGATGGTGGCAAGGCTTCCCACTCTGCCTGCTTCATCTTCATCACCCTCAACAGCTGAAGCTCTACACTAGTAGGTTGTTCTGGCGTATGTGCTTCTTGGTCTGATGGTGGTGGTCTAATGCTCCCTGCTTTCCCTTCACTACTTGGCATAGTCCTGTACTGTTCTGATGACATCGCTTGTTCTTGAAGTTCTGCCACCAGTGAAACTTCAGTCCCTGTTTGAAGGCGCTTAGCGTGATGAACATCCTTTTGCTTGGAATTTGATGTCATAGTGATCCCCTCTGTTGAGATAGATGTCAGCACAGATGACTTTCTCTTCTTTTTGCACTTCATATCCATTTCCAAATACTGCACAATAGCAAAGAAACACACAGATTAAGATCATCTCCATGCCAATATTTCAAAAAGCACTTGTTCTGTGTAAAAGAGCATGAAGATATAGCCATGGCAGGTTCTCAAGATCTAAACTAGGATGTCAGCTCCTAAGATTTATGCCCAACAACCCAGAACTGAAGCTAATACAATCATCATAAAACTCAGGTTTATGGTTTAGAACTAGGGTTTTACTCATGTTCTACAACTGCAAACACTGTAAGAGCTAGATATAAGAAACACTAGGAATACTACCTGGAGAAGGAAAGGCATGTGGCGTCGCAAGGTCTTCACTGTGATGTCTTGCCCCCAGGGTAGATTTTTCCCCACTCCCACCAATGCTTCCTGTTTGAATCCAAATGAGTAATGTTGCCTAGAACACATTCAGAAAATTGGACTCTGCCTCATTGGGTTGTGTCATCAATTGCAGAATTGTGGATCTTGTCCACTCTCAACTCATCAGCAGCTTCCAATGAATTTGACATGGGCATTAGTCACCATGGAAATTGTGCAATGAACTGCTTGAATTTGTTTTTCCTATTGTGTGCAAAAAGAATACTCCCACATCAATAGCCAACTGGCTAACTGGAATATCAACAGCTCTGGTAGCCAGATATAGAATGGTACTGACTGCACCTGTAGTTCTTTAAGACGAGCTTTGCTAGTCTCATTATTGCTGTAAAGCTCACGAACAACTTCATCAAAGTTGACATCTATCTGAAAAACCACACATGCCCACAGTTAGCAAGCAAATGCAGTCCCACTCTCATTCCCACTAGAATATAGAGTATACTACAGACAGCAATTCCTCAAATAAACCCCCAAAAAAAAACTGTAATCAACAGGGAGGGAAGCACAAGAGGAAGACAACCTGATTGGCATCCAAAATTAAAGCAAGCACTGCTGCAACAACCTGCAAGCCTACACTACAACATCGTCATTTCCCTGAGCAGAGAACCCAGTTACTTTGAAAAGAAAAAAAATCATAGAAGCAAGTCTTTCAACCAGAAATGTATGGTCTCATTGTAGATTTCTCAGAAGTACAAAAGCACAGCTAGCACTTAGAGATTACAGAAGATTAGCAAAACATTGAGTGAGGAAGCGTTAAATGTGTGAGCACTAAATGTGAGAGACAGGTAGGACCAAAAGAGACTAATCATGATGAGTGTTTTGTATCTAATAGCCTTGCAGCCACTGTCTGTGTCCAGTTTGCATACAGAGGAGTAGATGAAAGCCAGAGAGAAAGATGAGAGATTTGCACTATTTCCCACATTGATCCAACAACCTACAAAGGTCACAAGGGCATTACAGAGATGAAACAACAAAGTCATTTAAAGAAAGTGAACAGCACTTACCGGAAGGGGTCGACGACCAGTGCTAATGAACCACTCTCGTGCACATTCCAAAAGAAGTCCCCCCTGCTTTGATAACTGGCGTGTCATATCTTTGCCTAACTTCTGTTCAGAAACAAGCACCCACACATATCAAGCTAAGGTTTACATGTCAACAGCTATGCACATAGAAAATGAAGAATGAGAAAGCTGCAAGCAATTCACAAGCAAGACAAGGTTTTCTGTGGCATTCAAACCACATTAGTGGGCTTGAATTGTGTTACATGAAGCAACTGAAAAGAGTGGATCTGTCTGCAGTGATCTCACACCTTAACAGTGGACAGTGTGGAGATTGCACGATCCAAAAACACAACCAGATCTGTATCTGGCTGCCACACCAACCACCCATGAGAAATGGTGAGAATAACACTTTGCTTCACATTAAGTTTAGGAATCAGCTCTGAGAACTAGCACAATTTGTGGTCTTGAATACCAATTACATTACAAGACACCTTTGTTATTTTGAAGCCAGACTCTGCATTCCAAAGAAGAAATGCAAAATCAACATACCAAGTCTATCTCAAGAGCCTTAAGCACACGTTGATACATTTGAGCCAGCTCCACAACATTGCAGTCCACTGTTGCCTGTAGAAAGAAGAAAAACAAGTTCGTCCTCAAGATGAGTAGGAACATCACATCCTGGACAATTGAAAGATGGAAAAGAAGGCAGTTGGAATGCCACATCCAAAGGAGTGTATAACCCTAAACCCTAAAGTCTAATCCACATGGTGTCAGGAATGTTTGATAAAAATTGCAACAGATCCTGTAAATAATGGAGGCTTTTTCATACCGCAACCTCGAGAAGTGTGAGAGGCAACTGGCTCTGCCGAATAGCAATGTAGATACATGCACCCACAAGAATCTCTATCCATCGCCCTTGACCCCACTCATTCTCCAACACCGATTCCAACATGAATTTCACATCTCTCACTTTCTCTGTTGGAACACGCAACACAGAAGTGATCCGCCGCATAGTCTTCATCACCTCCATCTGCGAAAAAATCTCCCTTGAAGACAGACTAAAACCAATTTCCACCCACCAAATTTCATGACACAACAAAAAAACCCTAAAATTTTCATTGATGGTGGTCGTGGTAGTACTGGCTGAATATGTCCATGGAAAACCAACCTTGTTCATCTCCTGGCGATTGATGAAGTTGCGATGGAGGTTTGCAGCAGATCCATCTCCATAGATAGAAACACCTCCTGCTGCAATTGCTCCAGTGTCTTCTGCTGCCACAAACGTACCTCCCCGTTCCATCACATGTCCCATCTGGTGCTTGCTTGCCAATTGTGTCTCCATCTCATTCACCACCCTCCCACACACATCGCACGCTATCACTCCGTAAACGGGATCTAGCGTCAACCTCCCTTCCCCACAAACTGAGCACCCCTCACCCTCCATAATCAATACACAAAAACCCGAGCTTGTTCGTCTTTTTCTTCTTCTGCTTCTTCTTCCTCTTCTTACCAGCAGAAAATCCGTGACAACATCGATCTCATACCTCCATTGCATACATACCCACAAACATGTATGTATCCATGCCGAGGAGAATCTCTCAAGCTTAAAAGCTCTTCCATGATTTTGTTAAAAAACCCCAAACTCCAAATCAAGGGGAGAATCCCAAACCCTCCAATTCAATTGCAGGTTTGCTGCAAACTGTTTATCAGATTTCGACTTTACTTTCAAACTCTGGATTCTCGGATCCCCAAACCCAAAAACAATCACGAGCCCCAATCCTCGATTGCCCAAGAACCCTTCCCACCATAGATCCCCCGCATCTTCTTCACGCAATGTTTTTCTCCTCGCACACGAGCTTAAACCCTAAATGACAGAAACCCTTAAACCCTAAATGACCTTAAAACCTAAACGTCAAAAACCTTAAACCCCAAATGACCTTAAAACTAAACCACGAAAACCTTAAGCCCTAAACAACCTTAAACCCTAAATAAGAAAAACCTTAAACCCTAAATGACCTCAAAACCTAAACGACAAAAACCTTAAACCCTAAACGACCTTAAACCCTAAATGACCTTAAAACCTAAACGACAAAAACCTTAAACCCTAAATGGCTTAAACCCTCAATAACAAATCTGGAAGACCTATGGAATGTGCAATTAGGGTTTCAATAATAAATTAAGAATCTCTGTTTTTTTCTTTATAAATTAAATTTTAAATGATGCTTTATATTAATTTCATATCATAAAAGTGTAGGGGAAGAGCAAGTCACAAGCAGGTTATTATTATTTTTTTTTGGGGAATTTTGTGGTGTAGCCAAATTGGCCAACATGCACAAGAAGATTTACTCAAATTTGGCCATAGAACAATAATGAAAGTAGAAAATATAAAAATAAGAATCCTTTTATATTTTGGTTACCTACAAGAACCTTTTGTACAAATCTGGTGATTTAATATAATTATTTTTAAAATTTTGATAAATAGGCCCATTTTTTCACAAAAATGCTTTTTATATGTCTAAATCATATTTTTTAGGTAGGAAAAATGCAAAATGTGTAAAAAACAAGTGGCTATATTATAACAGACGCCTGACGGTTATCAAGGCGGTTCTCTCATAATTGTAGCTTCCAAAGATCATAGAACCAATTATAGTACATAACCACAACTAGTGTGGCTTTTGCAATTGGCCCAAGTGTGAATAGGACATTCATGGGAAATATCAATTGTGAATAATTTTTTAAAAAATTTCAAATTAATTTCTATTCATGAAAATGATTTAAAATTCAATGTGTCCAGCACTTGAGATAAAAAAATTATGAAATCACCTCCAAGATATCCCATTCACCAAGGGGCTTTTCAAAAGTATTAAAATTTCTCTAAAATATTTAGTTTCAATTTTTTTGAATTTTTTGGAAAATATTGTTCAATATTCAAAACCTATTGAATATTGAACAAAACCCACAAAAATCAATGTCTTTCACACCTTAGCTCTAAAAATTGTGAATAAACTCTATTAAATTTGACTCACCCAAGTCTTTCCAACAACCATGAAGCTCTTATCAAGGAAACTTGGTAATGATGTGAAGGTGATGAAGATGTTGTGAAGGATTTGGAAGGAAGACATTTGTAATTGTAAGTTTCACATTTCTTCCTAATTTTTCACTTAAATTTCATCTTTTGAAGATTTCTTTGTGAAATGAAAACCCAATGCTAATAATCTGTGTTATGGGTATTGGATCTCTGAGTAGGAAAAGAAGCTCTGGTATTACTTTTGTTGTGCATCCATTCTCTCTATTTGCTTCTGGCTATAAAGAAAGAAAAGTTATTCATAGCCTGTCTGCTCCTGGCTATGTAAAGAGAGAAAGAAGATCACTCACATAGTTTTCAAATAGTTGGTTATGCTCTTTTTCTCTGTGTCTAGACTACTTTTTTCCCTGAAAGGTTTACCAAAGTACAATTGACCTTACAAAGAGAGAGAGAGAGAGTGTGAGTTTCCCTCTTCTTTCAACAGAAATCAATGAAGTTCTTTTCTGCATAAGTGTACACTGTGAGTTTCATTCACCCAAACCCATCAACAACAAGAAGCATCATATCATCATCATCATCGTTGCCGTCGGCAGGTCTTTCTTTTATGCTGATGATCACTGGAAGTAGTTGAAGGGGGGACGACCTCAACTTTTTCTAGAGGATGTCAGAAAATTCCTGTTTCTTGGTCTGTTTCAAGGGGAATTTGATTGAATGCCACTGTTGTTGATGAAGGCAGCAGCTGAATTTGTTGGCAGTATTGAAATTGAAAAGAAGAAGAAGAAGAAGAAGAAACATATCATGGATTGATTTGGAGTTGTGAAGCTCTGTGTGATGATGATGATCAGACAGCTGCAGCAGCTGCTGTGCCATGGAGATGCTTCTCACTGACTGCAATGTTGTTGCCGGCAGCTGGACCAGTGGCAGTGGCACTCGTGTTGTTGTTGGTGTAGGAAGGCCCATACTCACCTCCCAAGATGCCAGCATGCAGTGACATCAAATACAGCAGCTCAAAGACTGCCAGGATCACTGTGAACGCCTCCACCACTTTCTGTTTCACATTTTCCAGCCAGCAGCAAAAATCTTCCACCCTCAGCCTTCACCATAACCCAAGACATGATCTAGTTGTAGAACCCACCACACCCATAAAACTAAAGTTGTCTCATACATACAGGAAGCAAATGCAACTGTTAAGAAAGTTGTGAGCCTCTCTCACCAGCTTTCTTGAGCGACGGCCACCAATATGAATCTCCTTGCAAGCAAGTCTGCAGATAATTTCACCATTCACCATCATAAATCGGCATTGTTTATTTAACTTGCGAAAGATTTTTCTTCACCAAGCTTTGAGAAAAGTTCAGGCTTTATTTGAATAAGCAGAACAAAAGCTCCTCCTGAGAGAGGGAGGAATGAGGTGTCCAGTGTCCACACCTGTTTGTCGCTCAAGACTTTGAAGACTGAACATCAAACTGGATCACCGCCAGGGGCAAATGAAAAAGCATGGTCTTCAAAAGATCACGGGTACGTACCCAAATGCAAGGAGAGTGATGAGCCAGGCGATGAGGGAAGCCGCAGCAGCAGCTGCAAGACTATCGGTACGCCACACTCTCAAGTGATGGAACCCAACCAGCGTTGATGCTAAACCGACCACGCTTGCTAGCAGCACAATGGGTAGAAAGTAAAACGTTGCTGCATTCCCTGCACACATAAATTCCAATTCGTCTTCCACTTTCAATACTTGAAATCTTGTTGGTTGTGGTCTGGAATCATGGCATTCATTCCAAAATGGAACACACCAAAAAAAAGGAAAAAAAAACTAGGACGATAGTAGTAACTAACTCCATCCAAAGGAGTATAAAAAGACATGATGGACCTACCAATGTAGCTGCCATGTTTGGTGCTAACACCCGCATCGATGTTGTGGTTCAAGGTCCAGCCTGCTATGCACGCGGTAATGAGGTACAATGCGTAATTCAACCCCAACAGCGGGGCTGAAACTCGCCTTCCTATTCCAAACGCCATTTGTGAACTCAGAGAAGAACAGGGAGAAACTTTGCAACGACCTGCACACAAATCGCATGTCATGTTTCCGAAGCTCAATCACTTTACGAATCACAACAAAATTGAAGGGAGCTTCAAGAGGAGCAAAACTTTGTAAGTTCTTGACACAAAACGGATCAAGAACCGATGTTTGGAATCCCGGGCTCAAAGAAGTGTCTGACAGTCATTTGGATCTATGTAGGTAGCTGCGCCGGAAAAAAGAAGCTCATATCTTGACGCAGAGTTCCAGCAATGTATGGACCATAATATATCCGAAAGGATCACTGTAAAGTGCTCTTAAGCTGCCAAGAAGAACCTGCAACTTACACTTACACTTTTGCAAGAATTGAAAATCTCCCGAAGATGCAAGAAGAACCTGCAAATTACACTTACAGTTTTGCAAGAATGTGAAAGCTGCCGAAAATGCAAGAAGAACCTGCAACTTGCCTACAGAACTTTGCAAAATATGAAAAATACTTGAAGGGAGAGAGAGAGAGAGAGAATATCGCCTACAGGCCAAGAAAATACTCCTGAAGACTTGCAAGAAAAGAGGTTCATTCTGACCAAGAATTGCAAAACTGATACTAGTAAAACAGATTGAACGCGGCAGTTAAGTGTTCACATTACGCAGACCGAACATTGCAGACGAAAGAAGACAACAGACTATTGAAATATTGAAAAAGACACACACACACACACACACACACACAATAAAACATCCAAACCTTGCCTCCTGCATACAAGCTGCGTCACACAAAGCAGAAATAAACTGCACAGAAAACAATGTTTAAAAATACAAACATGAAAGCCTTCAAGAATGTGGCGAAATCGCTGTTCCTACGAACCAGCAGCTTCTGAAAACGGCAGAAACAGAACGTTCATTCAATTCCTCTGCGAGCATTTGCGGCATTTGATCTTCACATCAAGAAGATCGAACAATGCAGACGCAAGAAGACGACCTATAGAAAAACAGTGGATCCATCCATTGCCTTCCTGTATAAAAGCTCCATCACACAAAGCTGAAATAAACTGCACAAAAAACAGAGCTTAAAAATGCAAGCATGAATACAGAAATGAAGACTTCAAGAATGTGCCAAAATCACTGCAGTTCCTGTTCTTGAAAATTGCAGAAACAGAACGCTAATTCAATTCCTCTGCGAGTATTTTGCGGCATGTGATCTTCACATTAAGAAGATCGAGCAATGCAGACGCAAGAAGACGATCTACTGGAGAAATGAAGAAGAAGAAGACGAAGAAAAAAAACGCATCGAAAACTTGTCTAAGTTCTGCAGTAAATTAGCTGCATCACACAGAGCTGAAATTAACCGCATACAAAACCAAAGCTTAAAAACCGAAGAATGAACACAAGAACAAAAAAAGCTGCAACCAGAGTGTGCCAAAATCACTGTTCTGCTACCAGCAACGCGGCATGTAATATTATTCACATTGCTAAGATTTGCTAATGCATCAGCAAGAAGACGAGCATCCAAAATTGAAAAGCAAAAAAGCATCCAGAATTTGCCCAAGTCCTACATAAGAGCTGCATCACACAAAGCTAAAAGAAACTACACCAAAAAAAAAAACCTTAAGAAA
>Ga0209208_10002130_pt1 | contig 28279 bp, 19 predicted proteins | sample S1TSphfallax_3_FD_187694 | JGI IMG/M metagenome (GOLD analysis project Ga0209208, IMG submission 187694) | Host-associated microbial communities from peat moss isolated from Minnesota, USA - S1T2_Fd - Sphagnum fallax MG (SPAdes) (version 2) | ecosystem: Host-associated > Plants > Peat moss >...
GTCAGTTGCATGGTTGGTCAATCATCTCCTATTAGGAATTGGGAAACTTGGACGTCAACTATTTATTGTCCAAACATAGTTGCAAGTGAACCAAAAACTGAATCCCCAAACATGAAATCAGTAAGTGCACCCACCCTTATCTTCAAACCTTTTGCACGGGGTTTTAAAGGAAGACTAGTGTGGCCTGTGCCATTGGCCAAGTGCTACCGCGTTCTCAACTGATTTTTCCTTCCAAAACCTGGTTTTTGGAATTTATTTGAATTTTCAGCGGCAGAAATCACTTAAAAATTAATATCTCCCACATTCTGAATCCAAATCTTACCGAATAAATTCCATTAAATCCTGCTCATCAAGATCTTTCCAAAACACATAGGCACATTCCAAATCCTCCAAAAAATTTAGCTATGATTTAATTTAGTTTTTAGTGGAAAAATCATTCAATATTCAAGAACTTCTACACTGCAAGCTGATGCACCCATCCTCCTTGAGAGCCTTCCAAAGAGATGAAGAATGCGATATGAAGCAACCTGGTTTGGTGGATCTCATAAGTACAAACAAGGCATCAAAAACACGCCGGTCCTATCAATAGATAAGATGTTGTGCATCTACTTACTGTGTCCACAATCTGAACACCAAAACAATCTGTTCCAATATAAACAGTCTAAACACTTTCACCATGAAACCGGTTCCCCTAATGTGAAACTGGTTCTGATATGGTAAAACTTCCAAAAGTTGGATCCAATGCAAAGTGAAGAAGGTAAAAAAAGAGGACCTGCAATTTTGTTCCAGAGTTGCTGATCTTGTGGCTGATGCAGATGACATGGTGATGATCTGCTGACTCCTGCAATACAACCAGCTGGTGTTGCAAGAAGGCCACAAGGACGCCAAGTTCACCATGAATAAAATGGGTGGGCATTCACCAGACCTTTATACTTCAACAGGATGATGTGTTCTCCTTGCACCCCAATCTTTTCCCACCCTATGAAACAGCAGCAGTCACAGAGAAATCAAAGACAGATACTAGATCATTTCAGGGTAGACAAATCAACCTTGGATTCTTCAGAATAAACAATCGCTCAATGGATTGTGAGGCCAATCTTTATAAGCAAATAAGTATGCACAAAGGAGTATGAGTGTGGAGAATCAATGTCCTGTAGGCAAATCTAAGAAGTACATATGATTTCAACTCAGTCAAAGTCAGCCTATCCATCAGGCATCATAGCAGCTTGTTCTGTTTCTCTGTCACAATGTGCCAGTCTTGGCAGCAGGGTGCTCCTGGTATAAAACACATGAATACTCAATGCTAATTTGCAACTGTGGAGCAACCCCCGCCCATTTTGTAAAGCAATTTCTTGACAGGAGCAAGATAATGGGAGTAGCTTGCAGCACAGAAGTGAACATGGTACCTTTAGAAATCAGTGCCAAGTACTGGAACCTGTATATGCAGCCTCCAAGTATGTACACAATAAAATTTAAGTTTAAGCAAGCTCAATACTTGCCTAGCTTATAACTTGACCAAATGTGAAACATACTTTTGCATCCTAAAGAACATGAAGGCCTAGTACACTCAGATATCTAGCCACTGACATAAAGTTTCTGGGCATTTTTGATGAATTCATGGTACCATCTCATGGGGATTTAGCTCTTCTGCTTTGGAATAATAGCAGAATTATTGCAGCTGTAAACCTGTGTAAAGAAGTGCAATTAGTACACTCAACAACAGATGTTCCACACAGCTACTAGGCCTCAAGTCAAAAACTATGTTTTCCTCACTGTGGCAGTGCTAGACTGGAAACACACCCAGTTGACGTTGATTGAAAAGATTGCAAACTGAAAAGGAGTTCCCATGGGGATGACATTATAATGAGTTGCTAAAACAGTGCAACATTTCAAACACATTTGCTTGCAGGAGGGGTGTTGATCAAACCTGGATAGTGTGTGCAACACTGGCATACAGCTTTTCATGTGTGCATGCCAGTGCTGTGACTGTTGCCCCACATGTCCTCTGTACGTGAGAAAATGCATCAGCAGATAAAACCTCTTCAATTGGCCATGCCTGCACATTTTTCAAAAACACCTGTTGATAAAAATGCAGCAAAGGAAATTCTCTTCAACAGTCTTGCATTTGTATCAGAAGGTGGCCTACATCTTCCTTTGCAGTGTGCCTTGTAAAAGGACAAACCTTGATTGAGCTGTCCCAGCTGCCACTGTATAGCCAACCACCATCAAACACAACACTCGCAATTACCCCCTTGTGGGCTTGCTCAATAGACCTTACGTATTCTTCATGTCCATCTCGCCACACCTGGTTCCCAAAACTGAACTTCAGAAAACATTGCAACACCTTATTTCTGTCATTGTAATTTCCAATGAAACCTGTGAATCCTTGGGAATGGCTTAATAAGAATCCTTACACCAAACATAGTGCCAAAAGAACTTCAGAACAATAGAGTGCATGGTCAGAGTCTGATTCTATTGTTTCTGAGTTCTTCCCTTTTAAGTGTAATACCTGCCAGCAGGTTAAGGAAAATCAATCTTGAAATTGGAAGAGGAACTACAAACCTGAATGCTGCCTGAATCACGAGCAGCAAACAAAAGGCCTGAAGCAGAACTTCGGGCAAGTGTACGCACGCCACCAAGGTACTGAGAAGATGGTCCCCCAAGATGTGCCAGAATGCTGTGATTGGGACGCCACCACAATCGAATAGTACCATCCCAGCTCCCACTATACAGTACCTGCCCCTCTACCAGGAGGGTTGATACTACCCCCTTATGTCCTTGCATATCCGTTACAAATTGAAAATCCTGCACTTTTAAACAAAGTGGTCATGAGTCACCCAGCAATGTAATTAAGACTTGATCATGTCACCATTGAGCCGTCAGAACATGTGCTTCAGCATTCAAAGAACTGGCATGTCAGGGTCTAAAAATAGACTGTGAAGCCATGTGACAGTAAAATTTGTTTATTACCATGAGAGACCATGCCTTGATTGTTCTGTCCCCACTTCCACTGTACAGCACTTGATCACTGGAGACTACCAAAGAAGCCACTCCAGAGTAACGCCAATCATCATGCTCCTGCCATGTAGTGACAGGTGCAGAAGAACTCCTTGTCATGGACAAATTCCACACACAGATCTGTCCTCCATAGTCACCACTGACACAGACATTCGATGCTTCATGCACAGCTACTGCAGTTATTCTTTGTCCATGGCCTTCCAAGACCTGCATCAATCTATCATCCTGTCCAAAACTGTTAATCAACAGGATATGCACCACAATAAATGATGCTTCCCACTGTGTCAAGTTGAAAAGACCTATTATCTCTTATTAAAATCTGTAATAGCCACTAACAGCACCAGTGCAGAGTGCACATATCTTCGCTTGGGATCATCGACTCATTTCAGAACTGAAATATATGGATGAAATTGCAGAAAAATCTCCATCACAACAAATTGGAAGGTAATATGACAATGTGTGCACTCATAACCTTTACAGAGGTGCCATTAAAGACTTGGGCAAAACCCCGGGGGGGGGTGGAGGGACCAGGACCAGAAGAAGAAAACTAAGTACCAGCCATACACAAACCACATCAGAAAAAATCCTGTGGGAGAAGAAGAAAAGTGAGTTAAGGTAGAAATTACTTTGAGAGACCAGATGCGCAGTGTCTTATCAAAGGAGGCACTTATCAAGTAATCCCCTGCAAATGCAACAATAGAATTCAATACCATAACTTGAACTGTATTGATCACCCTTGTATTCCTGTAGCAGCAGAGACATTGCAATTATTCCTGTTTGTGTCCATATGAAATTTCATGTTTGTGCAAATGCAAACAATAACCAGATCTACTTATCAAAGAATAAGACAATCTCTACCATGCAGAGATTGCAGAAAAAAATTGCAATCAATGGGAGTGTCACATACCACAAAGAGCTAGTGCTGAAACCACATCAAGATGGCCTTGAAGTGTCTGAACTTCAGTACCGCATATCTCACTATCTATTAAAGCTCGTGAGATGGTCAGGGTTTCTTGTCCAACCTCTGCCGCATGGGAATTATCATCCTCAATCAAATCAATTGTCTCTTCTATGCCTGTTTGTTCCTCAAATTCCAAGCTACCATCAAGAAGGTTACTGTCATCACCAGAAAAGCCAGAAAGGCCAAACACCCACAAGCTTTCCTGACAATTCCCCTTCTGATGAGCTGGTGAGAACAGTGGTTGATCATCAATCAGCATTTTCAATCCCCTCCAGATTTCATCTACTTCAGGCCTCTCACTTGGCTCTGGTGCAAAGCACTTTGATAGTTGCTCTCTAAGTTGACCATGCTGGCCTAGCAATGGCAATCCGTCTTCTAGCCACGTAAGATGTAAACATCTGCCTTCAAGGATGCTTTGAATAGCCTCAGAAAAATGAACATCATTTACTACAACATGGCTTGAAAACATTCGCAGCAGCAAAAACCCCAAGGACCAACTGTCAGCCTTGTATGTTATGACATGCTTGAATTTTGTGTCATCACTTGCTACTACACCTGTTGATCCTGAACTTTCAATTCCTTCCTCCCTGGAGTGAACCTTCTCTAGGCATCTAAGAATTTCTGGACTCATATACTCATGGTTCCAACATAAAGACCCAACAGTAGATTCACTGGATTTGTTGCCAGTCTCTTCTTCAGGAGATGATTCTATCCCAGGTTTGAGTGCCAGGCTATTGAGCGATTCAGGAACTGAAACCCTACTATTTATTGAACTGCATATCTGTTGTTTGAGCAAAAGTGCACGTATAAGATGGAGTTGAAGGTGGTCAAATTCATCCAGAATAAGGCATTCTGCCCCTAATACACCTAAGATGAGCCCATGTCCATGTACCTCGATCAGGGTTTCACAGAGTTCGACTGCCAATCTGCACAAGGTCCCTGCTGAACTTACACCAGCTGCCGCCTCCTTTTCCATTTTATGGCAGCTGTTGCTCTGACTTCCAACAGCATCACCTTTGAAACTGCATTCACCATCATCATCATCATCATCCTTCTTCCTTTCAAGTAAAGCCTGAGCTTTTTTCCAGCCTTGCACATGATCCTTGGAAACAAGGAAAAGATTTCCTTCTTCACTCATCCACAAGCCAAGTATCTCCAAAACGTGCTCACATTGGTGTGAAATGTGTTGGAACTTGAGGAGCTCAAACCTAGTGTCCGCTTGCAGCTGATTCCAAGCCGCTTTGACGCTTTGCTTGTAACTAGATCCATCTCCTGCAGTTATTATGGCGGTGGACAGAAGGTGCAAGGTCACCTCCTCATACGTCTTCTTCCTCCACGCTGTTCCGTCGATGCACAAGTCCGCAACCAAAAGACCATCCACAGTTTCTCCTCTCAACTTCACAGTACTCCGTGGAATGATCCAGAAGTTGTTACCCGCTGTCTCACTATCCTTTTCCCCCTCCTCGCCGCGATGCTTTCGGTTTACAGCCCGATGATCAATTTGCCGTTTCTTGAGAATAAGCAGCTCTTGAGAATCCGATTTTGGCACCGACTGAATCAAGCGCATGAGTTCGATGTTCTTGGGAAGCTCAGAATGGCCCCCGAGCGGCATTCTGGTTTGCTGCTTGCACTCCGGGCACCGAATCAAACCACCCCCGCCACCAGCAGCATCAGAGTGGACGGAGCTGCTGGAGGAAGAAGAAGAAGAAGTCGTTCCCGCCCACTGAGACGGCAGATCCGAAGTGCAGGCATCACACAAAGAGTGCCCACAGGACAGCACACGAGGCAAATGCTCTCCCTCATCATAAAGTTGCAAACACACCACACACTCCGCCTCCAGCATACTCCCCCGTCTTCTCAATTCTCCTCGCCTTTGGCCTGCTCCGGATTCTCCTAATTCGCTCTATCTATCGCTCTTCCAGCTTCTCTTTCTGCTTCTGCTCTCTCTCTCTCTCTCTCTCTCTCTCTCTCTCTTCAATCTGGCTTCAATCTTCTTTGAAAAAAATTGAGGAAAAGGGAGACAAAATCTCTCAACCTCAATCTCTCAATCACAACTGTCGAAACCTCGTCGAATTTCCTTCCCTTCGAAGCAATTTATCGAATGCCGCTCCTGGGTGAAATTCTTCTTCGCGCACCCTTCTCGCTCGCAAACCCTCCCTCGGCAACAAACAGGAAGCAGGTTTTTAGGGTTTGGTGTTCTGGCTCCTGTTCACACGGAAGACGAAGAAAAGATCGAGTTCAGCGCATGGGTTCTGATCACACAGAAGACGAAGAAAAAAGCGAGTTTCACGCATGGGTTCTGATCACACACCCAAAAAATAAATAAAATAGATAAATAACAGCGAGTTTCACACTTGGGGTTCTCATCACAGCGAAAGAAGAAGAAGCCAAAATAAACAATTTACAAATTGCAATGTTTCAAAATGTTTTTATGGATCTTAAGATATCGAAAGAGGAAAAAAAAAATTATAATTTTTTAAATGTATTTTGGAATCCTTGTGTCTTTTTTCTTATTTAAATAATTGAATATTTGTGTCTTTCTAATTTCATACACATGTTTGTTTACATGTAATTTCATACAAATGTAAATATGTGTCATTTCATTTGAATATGTTAAAATTATTTCAAGAGATTAACATGTTGTTTTGTCTTTGCGATTAAGCTAGTTTCCAATAAATCTACCCAACAAAAAAACTCTTGTTTTTTCTTATAATTATCTACCCACTTGTTGGGTTTCTTCTCAAAATATGAATGTTGTGTAACTGATCTAATCATGCCCCTATATCATTTCATTTTTTTGGGTTGTCACTTGCCTTTTTGTATCATGAGGTATCGTATCACTATGGAATGTACCAAAAAAACAACTAATTTTTTAAATCAAATTTATTTGATAAACATAAAAATAATTAGCTTCAATTACTTTAAATCTTATTAAAATGAAATTCTTAAAAAAATGATTTGAAAAATAATGCAAGAATTGATTAAAATAAAACACATCAATTTTAATATTATTTTTTTGGAGATATAAATGTTTTTAATTAATTTGATGTTATTTCAAAAACTTCAATAAGGCTTTGACAAAGATTTAATAATAAAAAATTTTAATGAAATTAATTTTTAATTGATTATTATTTTTGTATTGTTCATTTTTTCAATGTTATAAAAGTTTATTATTACCCTAAGATCATAGTGTCTTAGGGTAATAATAGTATCTCCATCCAAATCTTGATCAACTAAAACTTTTTTTTTAAAAAAACCTCCAAGAAATCAAAATAAGGCAAACAATCAAAATTAACTATCAAAAATTCAAAAATCCAAGTGCTTTTGGGAGGTTTTTAGTTGACACAAGTCAGAGGGGAAAAACTAATAATCACCATATTTCTATATTTGATTTCTATGCAATGTGCAGCCAAACATGTTGCATTCACCAACCCAAGAAAAATTATGCCACCTTGACATCCCACCACAAGCCCCCTACCCCCCCCCAAAAAAAGACACTTGGAATTATTATTATTTTTAAATCTCATTTTGGGGAAAATACTATTTTAAAAGAATCAATACACTTGATGGATTTAGGTATGGTTTTGAGTATATTCAAGGACTACCTTGGTAAATTGTTTGTTCTAGTAATTTATGGGGCTAGGTTGAAATGATTGTATCTAGAATGTGTATCAAAAGACAACTTCATTTTCCTAAGTCATAAAAATTTATGGTTGTTTTCATTCTCATTTTGACATTTTTATTTATTTATTGTGTTCAAGTCATTATAGCTCATCATCACAATCCTCTTTAATTCTTGTTGTGCTTATTATTATAAGAGCATGTGTCCATAGCCCTTCAACATTCATAGGCCATTGCGATTTTTCAACATGTTGCCATGCTTGGGAGGCATTTCTCATCTCTTCCACACATCACACCCAATGCAACTCTATAGCTAACCGATTTGTGACAAATAACACCTTTTTTGTTTATGACCTTTGATTTTATTAATGTATTAATGGTGTCTTAATATTATGTTTTTTCATGACATGTGTTTTTGTGTGTTTATTTGCCTTATACTTCTTGTGGATGGTTCCCATCCTTGCTTTTTTATATACACGATTTTTTATTCTTGTACATAGTACAAGACAAGGGCTTGTGAAAAAGTTTGTTGATATGGCATTGATTACTAGCTTTGAATAGTAAACACAAGAGGAGGATATGGCCAATTTTTTTCTATTCTTATTGATTTATGAAACCAAAAAGTTAAATAACTATAAATAGTTTTAAATGTGAATAGCAACCATGATTACCTATGTAAGGTAAGTATCAACAATTTTTTTGGGGCAAAAAATGGCTTCAATCCATTAACTATAAGAATGAATAGTTTGTTTTAGGGTTTCACATGGACTCAAGAGGTTTCAAAATTCAAATGTCTTCAACCAATGCAACAAGGTAATTGCAAAACAATTGGTGTAAAAGATCACAACTCTTAAACTTTTCTTTTTGTGAATCACTTTCAATTTTCCAAAATCCGACCTCTAAAGCTTGGATTCAAGGTTTGGACTATGTGCAACCAAAAGAAAAGGGTAGAAAACATACCTCCTGATTACAAATCCTAACAATGTGCAACAATGTTTGTAATTCATTTCCTACCAAACTGACACTATCACAACACCTTGGTTCTATAGTCCTACAATACATGATTTTCCATACCATGTGAATTTTCAAATTGTACATACCTATTATCTTTTCTTAAATTGCTATAGTGGTAGCCTTCAAATTGTTGTTAAGATTTCATATTTTTTCATTTTATTCTTATCATCTATCACCATAGCTTAGATTTCATCACAACTTGAACAAAAGCTTTCAAAAACAAAGTTTTGCACACATTGACATTATGACGCACATGAATGAAAGTTTCACCCTAGACCTAACAAAAGATAATCACACTATAAAAAATTATGTTTATCAAAACCAGATCTAGACTAACATGTAACTAAAACTCAAAAAACAATTCATATACAACTCTTGTACAATTATCCCCCTATACATACGGTGTATTAATAAATAAATTGCTATGTCAAAAAATCAGTTAGTTGTATTATAGTTGCAAATGCATTGAAAATGGGTCTTTTATACAATAATTTATATACATCATACAAACATATATACTCAACCATGTTTGACTTTTCAGGAATTGCATTTGAGTTACATGTGGCAATTACTTTAAAATTGTTGTAAATGTGCCATTAATGTGACAACTATATTGCAATTGGTGTACAATTTACATACATGCATTCATGTTGTGTGTTCACATTTTTAGGACCCATTATGGGATATATTTGTAATTATTTTTTGATTATGATTCCCATTGATACAATTAATATGACCACTAATGTGCCATTACTAAACTACTACTTTACTATATTATGATTATAATACAACTACTTGTAATTTAATAAGGATACACATTCATTAATTATTTATATTTTCATAATATGTGTTTCATTTTGAATGATTTGAAATGTTATGGGATTACTACTTCAAGATCTAGAGATCATCTTTGAAGTGCAAAGGAAAGGAATAATAAAAAAATAACAAGAAAAGAAATAAACTTTCCAATTTACAAAACACATTTTTTTCCTTTTTTTTTCCCCCCTCTTTGGACCCCTCCTACTTTCAAACCTCATAACTTTCTTAATTTTTTAATCACTTTAAACGATTTAAAGTGTTATAGGAATGTCACTTGGAAATTCTACAAATGATTTTTCAATTTTAATATCAACAAAACAACATACAAGGAATTTTTTGGGTGTTTGGGAACTAGCCTTTGTAGCATTTCGTGGTTTATTTTTTTGAGTTCTTAACCCCCTTTACTTTGGGGGGCCATTATTTTCTCAATTCTATTTTGTTTTTGACAATTTTAATGTGTTAGATGTGTTAATAGAAGGGGTTCAAGTTTTGTTTAGACGTTAGAAACAATGGAGCCCTTGCCTTGGATTTGGCTTGCCTTGAGCACTTAAGTGTTATTATTGTAACTAAATTGCAATTAAGGACAAATTTAAAGATTTATCCCATATGTTTTGTTTTCGAATCCCATGTTACAAAAAAATATAAAAAAGGCTTGTTCTCTTATATTTTCACAACAAAATATAAATGTCATTTTGGGATGAGCTCAAAAAAACTTAACCTAAAAGCAAAACATATAAATTTTTAAAAACAAATTTCATGGTTATTTTTTAGTTCACTTAATCTAATGTCTTCCTACCTAGTTACTTACTTACATAAGTAAGTAGGTTTTATTTTTTCTACCTACCTATGTAGGTAGGTAGGTAGGTCCTAGGTAAATATGTACGTATGTAAGTATTAAAAACTACCAACCTACCTACCTATGGTTATATATGACCTACCTAGCTACTTTTTTTTTTAAATATTTTTTTTTCCAAAATATAATTAATATGCCATGTGAATTTATTTTTTATTGTGCCACATGTCATAATCTCAGACCATCATTAACAATCATAATGGATGATGGAGATCAATATTTCGAAAAAAAATAAAATTTTATGTCCAAAATTTTTCGTAATACCACATGTTAAATTTTAATAGATGGATGACAATTAATGACACTAGCATGACATCATGAATGTAGTTATAATGGAATTGCATAGTAATTCAAAATGAATTGTTTTGACAAAGTTGCAATTGAGTTGCAATGAATTACATTGTATATATGATGAATTGCAACTTTACAACTTTTCAACTCATGCAACTTGTCTAATAGCACTCACGACATATAAATATAATGAGTTGCAAGTGTCTTCTACAATTCAATTTTTTAGTTGCAAGGCTAGTTGCAAAAACACCGTTTTTTTTCATAATGTCAAGATTTTGCATTTGTGACCACAAATGTCATTCCTTCCACAAGCATTCAATTTTAAATTTTAGAAAACACAAATTTGTCTAGTAAAAAATAATGGAAAGAGGTTTTTGACACTGAATTCCTTGACCTTTATGAGGAAAGATGGTTAGTATTGGGAAAAGAAGGTTTTCAAAAATGCGATTAAATGGAGATTGCAAACAAGTTTGACGAAACTTGGCCTATGATTCCAAAACGTACAGTTAGGCAATGTTAAGACAAAATTTACAAGATGCAAAGATGTACAACAAATATTGACAAAAACAAAAATGAAACAAGTGCAAATGTTTGTAAATGGGTTTGGTACGAAAAAATGCATAACATTTTTGCAAGAACATCAAAAGCTAATAGGGCCCATGGAACATATGATGATAAGAATCAAGTTGCACCTAAAGGTACAAGTATTCTGAACCTTGTTGACATTGATAAAGATGTTGCATAAGATATTACCAAATCTTATAGCAAAATAGAAATAATGAAAGTGGAAGGACATCAAACTTTTATTATTTTACAAATTTAACTTCAAATGGTAACAATTTTTGCAAATGTGCTAAAATCTAAACCAATTAAAAATTAATTAGTTAATCATAAAATGTGTGTAAACAAAACATTTTGGCAAAATTTTCAAAATTTTCAAATTGAGAGAAACACACATTTTAAATTTCAATGTGAACATTTTATTTTCAAAATACATGTTTGTTAAATTGTAGGATGATGTTATATCCAACATGCAAATAATGCATCTTTTAATAATTCATTAGTTGTTGTTTTTTGTTCTCCCTCTTAAAGATAATTCACTTTATCAAAATCAATCAATAGGTCACCTTACTCCTTAATATTATGAACAACTAAATTCAAGTATGCCATGTATTTCACAAAAGTTGTGCGAAACACAATGGGCCACAATGATGCATAATGTTTTGTCCACATGCACTAGCAAGCCTTTACAAATCCACCATTAGTTTTGAAGGGTGTCAAATGCATTCTTGATCATAACTCAATTTCCATTCATTGAAACATCAAATTGAATTTTGTCAAATGCAACAAGTTCATAGATTTTGTAATTTTTAATGAGGTATGGTTGAATTAGGTAGGTTGAATGGCCTAATATGAATGGTTGAACCTCCAAACCTTGAAAGTTGATTACTAGTTTTTATAAAATCTCACTTGAGTTTGTAACTATTTGTATAAAATAAAATACTTAAATTGTCCACCATGATGAACACCATTAGGTTGTCCCACACATAGAATCCAAAAAACTTTATTTGCATCACAAATGCCTTGCACAACCATGTTAAAAAAATGTTTGTGATTGTGGAATTTTTTGGGGGCAATTGTAATCCTTCTAAATTGTTGAAATGATAACAAAACATGCATACTATCAATGACACTTACAATTTGTTGAATACCATTCAAATCTCTAAATATTTCAATGGATATTAAACATTATTCTATAGGAGGGTGAATATAAATCCTATAAAATTTATCTATATTTGCCAAATTGTCACACATAATGTCAATGCATTTTCAAATAATGAAACACCAACATTGTAAATATTAGTTTAAAACATTGTCCTATAGGAAGATGAATATAAATCTTGTAAAATTTATCCCTATTTGCCAAAATGTCACACACAATGTCAATGTACTTTCGAATATTGAAACACCAACATTCTAAAGATTAGTTGTTAACTCAAGTTGAATTCCATCAACTAATTTGTGCAAAACAATCTTCACAACTTTACAAATGGGAAGAGATTTTCACACAAAAATAAATGAGCATGTAATGAAAGGCGTGATTTGTTGGACAAGACTTTTGAATGTAAAAAATGATATTTCATGAATTTGAATATATCATTTATCTAACATTTCAAGATTGGTGAACCAAACATCTCTTTCTATAACATCCAAATGTGTTCTTTGTGCATGTTCTTTCCACCACAACCTATCAACAAGGCTTTTCTCTCTACAATAGATAGTAAAAAAAATGAGTCATTGATAACTTCTTGTAACTATGTTTTAAAATGCATTTCTAAGCTGTCTGTGATGTTCTCCAACAAGATTGGGGAATGAACCAGGAAAAGGGATGGAGGGCACATGATCCACATTGCTCAATTCACATTTGGTGAACTTCCATGCATTCCTGGAGAAAGAAAGGTAAGAAAGTTTTCATAAGAAACAAATTGGATTGCAGTTCTACACAGAAGATCACATTTGACATGTGTGCATCCTTTTCTTCCATGGTAAGTTTCTCTTTGCATAGTATGTAGCACTCAGGATGGACTAAAAACATTTCTAGATTGATAGATCATAGTGACAAAACATATCTCCCTTATCAAGGTAGGCTACCTGATGATGGCAAGTAGAATGGAGAATTGGAAGAGAATCGTCTGCCAGGAACTTTGCGAGTAGTTTTCTGAAACATTCAAAGAGCACTCCAAACATTTTCTTTGAAGGCTCTGCATATGAGGAACCAGACGACCTTACTCCTTCATTAGTTGCATCAAAAACCCATGGTGTCACCACTAATACTTCTGGGATATATTCACTTCCAAGTTTGGAGACACTCCACTTGCAACAAGTGCACTATGCAATCTGTTTTCAATGAGCATCTGGTAGAGGAGACAAGTGACAGTGTTGCAAGGAGATGGTGAGACAGATAAGGCCCATACAACAATGTCAAGTGGATGTGATGGGTACTTGGCCAAAGCCAGGTTGCAGATACATGCTTGATCACACAGAAAATAGGGTGAGCTTGTGACCATGTTGCCTATGAGCAAGTCCTTTCCCCTAGATCAGGAACAAATGTTGCAATCAACTCTGCAAGTTCTTTTGTTGTTCAACAAAATTCTCCACTTTTGCTGCTCACTATTTCCATTGTATTTGTGTCATCAAATCGTTGCAAGGGGCTCATTTTTCTACCCACTTCAACTTTTCTTACAACCTTTCTCATTTATCCCTCACACCAAGCTCATTATTATCAGGTCAATGCAATTGAAAGGCAGATGCAAACTTTTGCCACTCTAGCATTTCAGAAAAATTGCAGTGCAATTTGGCCACCCATATTGTTGTAGCATCTCACATAACAAATCAACTCAGGCAACAATGAATGCATGAACAAAATGCAATATTTGTATTATGATCTTTCCATAACTGCTCCACGTTGGCAAAAATTCTCCTTATTTCCCTGTTTCTGGATAACCAATTGAGATCAGTCATTTCTTTTGCAGACTATCTCGCAATTTTCTTTGTCTAAAACATAGGTTGTGGTGGTGGCATGGCGGTGGAAGGGCAAAGCCCAAGTGGGTATTGTCTTGTGGCAAGCATCATGATGCATTCATTTTTCATGCAGAGAGTCTTCTCCCTACGCTTGCAAAGTTGTTGCAGGAAGAAGACCCTCCAGCAAAACAAACAAACAAACAAACAAACAGTCCATATACATAGAATTTTTTGCTTCTTCAACACCTTGTTGAGTCTGAAACATCTCACCCAATACAAAACCTTCTTAAGGCGAAAGAAGAATTATGGAAACTCAAATATTTCACCATTGCAAAAATATAATCTTCAAAAAATCCTCTACAAGAAACCAAAATCCTTCAAAAGATTATAACTCTGTTACTAATCTCAAGTTTGAACACAAGCCAAAAAATATCATCTTTCAAAAATCCCCATATAAAAATAGACCTATTACCTCCTAGCAGCCAAAATCCATTAAGCTACTATATACTCTATAATGAATCTAAACACAATATCCTTCTTGCCTTGGTAGTAGGCAAGGCCAATAAATGGAGTTTGATGAGCGAAAACGAGACTCCAAAAATTGGATAGTATAAACCATGACATATTATTCAAATGCAAATCACCTAGGCCAATCAAAGGCAGTCATGTTTTTCCACTAGGCCTTATGGAGACCATTGTATTCTCTGAAAACTCTTAAGTTCAAACACATTTTCACACTAATTTATTCTATATATATATATATATATATATATATATTTATTTATTTTTTTTGTGATGTAGCCAAAGTGACAATTTGGCTACAATCATCAAAAGGAGGATACCTATAGCAAAAGTGGCAACGAAGATTTAACCCAATCTGGCTATAAACTTATACGAACGTTTTTAATCATCCTTTTCTATTTTTGGTTACTTAACTTGACAGCAAGTATAGCAATATGGCAATATATATTTATATATATATATATATATATAATTTTATTTTCCTGACTTCTGCTGATTGAAATTCCCAAAACTCACTTCATTTTTCTTTTTAAATTCAATTTTAATTTCACTTTGTGGTGAATTTTCACCAATTAAAAAAAGGCTGTACTTCATCCAAAGTCTAATTTTATTGCTACTGGTAGACTTGCTCTTACAATTGCAAGCTGTGCCTTGGGGGCCCCCCATCAAGCTATGTGGTACAAGAAAAGGTCATACATACTGGGTGTCCTGATTGACTAAAATGGATTCTGGATGCTGTCAACCATACCAAATGGTGCAAATGACCGTGTCAAAACAATGGAGTCATCATGCAACAATACTTGAAACCATATCTTAGGAAATCCAAACACACACAACTGAAGAACTCAAGCCCCATTGGAGATCTACCCATTGGAGATTCATTCTTCTCTCACCATCAATCAGCAATGTCCCCACCACACCACACCACACCACACCAAGAACAACAATATTGTAGTGAATTCTGCACTAGAGTTGCATCATACACTAATAAGGCACTCACATTCTGCAGGCACACTTTCTACTTTCATTACCTACGTAACAAACAAATCTAACTAAAAGACAAAAACAACAAATCATACAACCCATCACGAACATAACACCCATAAGACAACCCACTACCTCAAATAGCTATAATTGTCATTTTCTGGCTTCAATGTTTGTTTTGGTGTCTCCAGGAATTCATTGTAGCTTTTTACTAGTTTTTTACTAACTTGTATTGACAAATGGGCAGGAGAGCTTTTAGACTCTCCAGATTTTGTAATCAATGATGTGTGTGCAAAGGATGAGATCAACTCTGGCAACAAAAAGCATGTCTAAATTTTGATCATGCTTACGCCATACATCACCTTGGAGACCTCCTCCTTACTTTTTCTTTTTTTTTTTGTTTCTTGAGGGATACTCAAATGATGTACACAACAAACATTTTGATTAAATTCACCACCAAAATCATACTCGTTTCGACATATGAGTTTTGAGGGTTGGTTACCGTGGTTTTTGAGCTTGGCTTACCACAGTTGGTTAGTTTCATACTATTCACCATTGCACAACATTTACAACACAAAGTTGAGGTCCTAAAACTCTTAACCTAACCAGTGTTGGTCTGGTATTGACTTTGAACATACCAACCTGGTCCTTATATTGGGCAATGGGTACCTTATATATATATATATACCAGCTTGGTCCTAGTATTGGGTCCCAGGGACCAGGTCTCTTTCTTGCCTTTTATGAGGCAGGTAGGTACTTATAATGCCTACCTGCTGGTATTTAGGTACCAGCACTCGTACAAGGGCCCATATTGCCTTAGCTCATACCAGCCTGGCGAGGTCCTTACGACTAGTGTTGATACTAGATGCAGGCCCCTACACTATATACCAGACCAACCGTGGTCCCTACCAAGCTGGTACTACTGATACAAGGATGGTATTTGCCTCAGGTCATACCAAACTTTTATAGGATTCTTGATACTCGTGTTGATACCCGTTCGACTCACGAGCCTAGTTTATACACTAGACCAATATTGGTTGTAACAAAACCATTGAAACTCTTAAGAACAAGTAGTGTGTCAGTCACACTCTGGCCTTTGCCATTTACATTAAAAAGTGTCTCAAGGCAAAAGAAGAATTATGGAAGCTTGAATATTTCACCATGCAAAAATGTAATCTTCCAAAAAAACCCTCTAAACAAAACCAAAATCCTTCAAGATATTATAACTAATCTCAAGTTTGAACCCAAGCCAAAATATCATCTTTCCAAAATCCTCGTATAAAAAAATAGACCTAGTATTAGTTACCTGGTAGGGGCCCAAATCCCTTAAGCTACTATACTCTATAATGAATCTAAACACAATATATCCTTGCCTTGGTAGGCAAGGCCAACAAAACAAAACAAACAAGTTCACTACTAAATGAAGGAGATGATGGAGTTGTGAAATTACAAGGATTGAGTTGAGTTCTTACAAGTGATTTAATTGGGATTCCCATCAACATAACAAGTCTACTCCCTACCTTAGCTTAAAGGTGGCTGCAAATCATGGTTCCTTTAAAATTTTGTTAAAATCATATGGTTGTTAAGCCTCAAATTGGCTCAGCCCAGTTGTGATTACATACATACTCCCAATATGGAAAAAGCATTCGATATCTTCATTGAGGTCTGGTACTAGGAATTATCTTTGACATGTAATTGGTAGACCATTTGTACCCAATTTTCAAAAAAAATTGACCGTGAATATTTCATACTTTATATTTTGGCCAAAATTATTGCTAAATATTATTATTGCCTCCTCTCACTTAGAACACTCACTCCAAGACTCTCTATTGTATGTGTAAAGGATTTTGTCGAATTTTCCTAGTGTATTAGGATGGCATGTTACCAAGCGTAATTTTGCATATGCAAAGGGTGGGCATTTCATAATATGTAATGCTCTCATTACATTTTTCAAAACACAAGAGCAAGCGTTAGGTTTTTCAAAACACTCACTTTTTTTGCTTTTTTTAAAACATTTCTTCTCATGAAAAACTCACTTGGTATTATGAGGTAAGAATATAATCTGATCGGTCTTTAAGCATAGTGAAGCCTGAAGCCTTGGGCTTTACCTAGCACACGATTGTAGAATCCAACCATACGTATTTTGAGGCACTTGAGGACTTAGGGCGGGGTGTCTTCAATAATAATAGGGAGAAAAACCACTATTTTAATGTTGCCCCTAACCTCTTTTAGATTGCCCTCCAATGATACTAAAGCCTTGGAAATTAGGTCTATCTTCAACAATAAGAAAAAACTAAGGATTCCTAGGTTAATTGCAAGGGTATGGGGCTTTAATTTGGTCAACAAGGACTTTGGACTGAAATAAGCTTCAAAATGAAATAAAACTGAATGAAATAATTGAAATTTAGAAGCCTTTTTGTGTTATGAAAGCAAACAAAGGTGCAAGACAAAATTGGTAGGAAAGCAAAACAAAGGTGCAAGACAAAATTGATTCAAGATAGACAATATAATGAATTAATCAAAATACACTAAAAGAGTCCTAAAAGTAAGAAGAAAGGTCACAACACACTAATTAGAGGAAATTGCTAATCTAGATAATTCATTCATCTAAACCAATACCTTGTCCTAAATTTCTTTTTTTAAACTCCTAAGAACCATCCAGATCTACCCATGTAAAAGATGATCTGAACAACTATGTCACAAATTTTCCAAACTTGTGGATTTAAACATGAAATTCAAATAATGAGGCTCTTGGAGTCTAAGTTTGATAAGGCTTCCAATTTGAGCTTGTGCATATCTTAAGAGTTGAAGAAACTTGGAAAGCTGGCGGTGGGTAATACCTTAGTTTTGGATATTTGAACCAATGTTGGACCAATATGTGAACTCACCCTTGATATAAACTATAAACATTGTTATATGCATTGATTTAGAAAATCCAAACAACTCAATACATATGTCAATTGTACTTTACCTCAGCCACATACATGCATTTTGTCCAAAAATAATAATATGAAATTTTTTAACAATTCTATACTAGAATGATATGTGGAGTTAGAGAGTTGCTTTCATACATGTAATTTTTCATTCATGACCATGGGGGTTTTTTTTTCCCTCTTCTTTTCAATGTTGTGACATAGCCCACATTGGGTAATCATCCACAAGATGGAATTAGCCAAATTTGGCTACATGTCAAAGAGGGGGAAAAAAATAATTAAGAATGTTATATTTTTGTGACCTTCAAGAAGGGATTGTTCAATCAATTATGCCATTTTTATAAAAAAATCTTGAAATTTAGCAACTTTTGCAATTTTTTCCCAAAAATATTTTGGATGAATTGTACTAGATTATTTTCTTGGTGCCATGTGGCAATTTTTCACCAAAGACAACAAAAAAATAGTGACCTTGAATTGTTGCTATCCTAATATCTTTATAATGAAAATGTCAAAGTTGCTAATAACTAGTGAAGTAAAGTTTGAAATACATGATTTGATCCAATTTGCATCAAAGACATCACACATAATTTTGAATAAAACATTTGTTATGAATGTTGAAGTTTAGCACTTGATGTCTATGTTGCAATTTGTCACTCATTTCATTTAAAATTTGCACAATTAAAATTTACACATACTACACTAAGGACAACTTTCCATTACCTTGTTGTATCACAATGATACATGTGCAACTATGATATTAACAAAGTAATGGAAAATGGCTGAAATATTTACTATCAACATGATCACTTTCCATTGGAAAGTTGCAACTATTTTGAAAATACATAGGCTATTCATGTGGCAACATTGAAAATGATTTTAAATTTCTAACTAACATATGTTTACATATAAAAAATGTTAAATGTCATTTTTTAAGCCATCACAATTTGATTCACAAACATCACAACCTATAACTTTATATTTTGATCAATGCTTTAGTTGCAAAGCTATGACCTGGTTGTGTTCACAATTGGGGAAAAACAATTGAAGTAGAAAGTTATTTAATTATTATAACTTAATGGGGAAAAAAATAGTATTACATGTTTTGTTACTATGAAAATAATTGCATTATTATCAATAAAAACTATTGACAAAAAAACAACCAGACATAAAACTTTCAAATGACTCAAACCAACCATTAAAAAAACAAGTTTAATTCTAAATCCAAATCATGTTAAAGACAAAAACACAAAGTGTGTAAAATAAGTTCAAACAAGACTTTATAAAAACATGAAAAAAAATAGAACATGATTATGTTGCAATATCATACCCAAAATTGATGTCAAACAAATTTAAAATATCACAAGGGGAACTATTTTCATTTATACGTTATTAAAGACTTAGTTCAAGGGAAAAATATCTTTAAAAAATTCAAGTTAATTTGGAATGTCTCAAAATATTTCAAATAACTTTCTTGAGAGTTTTTGTAATCATATTATGAATGAACAATGAATGAACTTTGTTTAAATGGATGAAAATGAACATTCATGGATGAATTCCATCCATGATGATGTCGATAGTGATGTTGAACGTGATATAAGCAATGATGTAGGTGATGATGTTGGAAATTATGTTGGCCATGATGTTAGGGATGTCATTCATGATATCACCTCCTTTTTTGATAACAAGTTGCATTAATAACAAGCGTTGGGCTTACCTAGGTATCATCAGTGGATTATTTTTTCTAAATCCATCCATTTGATAGGTGTTTAGTTAGCTCCCATGTGTGTTTGATCACATCACAACCTTGCTAATGAATGAAGTATAACAATTAATCATTTGGTATTTTTTAATCAAATTTTTTTTTCCATTTTGTATTTTTGTTCACCATTGATTTCAATTGGTGAAGGTGACTTGGAAACTTTTCTTGAAATGGTGGATGATGAACAATTTAATATTAACATTTAAATGTTAATATTCCAAATGAATTGTCAAGGAAAAGGTTTTTAGAAAGTAACATTTGGTTTTTTTCTCTTTTGTAATGCTTTTAATTTATAGGAAAGCTTCAAATAATCCTCTTTTTCATTTGTTTAATAGATACTAGATTGAGGTAACCACAAAACTTTGAACAGTTTTTTAAAGGTTGGGAATAGAGGTCTTGAAGAGCCATTGTGCTCAAGTTTAAAATTTTGTAATATTGAGTGCAAATGAAAGCAAACGAGCCAATGGCGTTACTTTAGGAAAGGATTACATGTCCCTTGCCCAAATTATTTTTTTTCATACAAATGAGTTTTTGAACAATTTTTTCTGCAATTTGTTATAATAAATTTTTACAATTGTCCAAGTGCATTACGTTTTTTGGTTTATAATTTTTGAATAAATATGAATTTTTGAAAATGTGATGATTCCTTGTAAATTCAATGTTTTGTCTTTTAAAATGATAACAATTTCAAATCATAACCAAAAATTGATTTCTCAAATTTGTATTTTTTCTTGTATAATAAGTTCCAAATTTTCTTAACACATCATGTACATTATACCCCATTTATATGTGGTAAAGGACTTTTGAAGTTTCAAAATTTTGAATCAATTTTGGGAATTTTTTTTAGTTTCTAAAGTTTTAGAATTCCACATATTTTAAGGTATGAATACTTTTTGAATGTGGCTAATAAGTTTTTATCTTCTTAATTTTTTTCCCATCAATTTTCTTTTAGTATATGAAACATTTTGATAATCCTTTGCAAAATTGATTCCTTCTAAAACAGCATGTGTTCACTTTCAAAGGTCCTAAATTTAAACTTAAACTTAGAATTTTATCAAATGGATTTTTGGTTTAAATTCCTTAATATTCATGTGAATGAAAAATGAACAACTTGTCATGATTGCCATGGGTTTAAATGATAAAACATAAATATTTTTTCTATTTTGACTATTTTTCTTCATCATTTGACACCTTTTTTGGCTCATTTGATTGTGACGACACCCCTTTTTTTGTTTCAATTGACAATTTGGACATATTTTAATGACTATAATGGATAAACCATAAAATTACAATGGTGCAACTTGACACTTAATGATAAGGGGTAAGTAATATCAACTAGAACATATGTGAAAAAAAATTTCAAGAACAAAAATCTTTTACTTATGTAACTTATGTAAACATCTACATTTTTTTTTGTTAAGTTAAATTGGGTCCACCTTTCCTTAAATATTGGTGAGGTGGTTCCTAGTTATACCACCCAAAGGTAGGTTTTCCCATGATCCAGAATAATTGGTTGTTCATTTGTTATATTTATTGTTTTAGTGTAAGGAATAAAATAAGCCATTTTTGTCAAATGATCCACTAATAATCTCAAGATGTTAACTCCATTGTCTTGTTGAATCCAAAATGGCCTACATCCAACATGTCATGTTTGTCTTGGAGAACTTGGAGTCACACAAGGCCATAAAGTACATACAAATGCCTTACATAATACAACAAACCATTTCAAAACTTGAATTTGTCATGATCATTTTTAAAAACTTTGAATTTGACTTCAATTCTTTAACCAACCTTCAATGCCAACAGTAAAAGGATCATTTTTCAAATCCTCATAAATTTGACAGAAAAAGGTTTTGTCATCAAAAGTTATCAACAACGTTTGAAATCAAAGATAATGTTTAGGCTTGAAAATGACATCACATTATTAGTCATAGGTTACACCTCCCTCCTTAGGCATGAAGTAGAAATGACAAGATAACATGTCTAGTTTCCTTTATTGATGCCAAGGATGGTAGGTGATGTTAAACCAAAATTGAGACCATGATAATTGCCCATTGAACTTGATGTCGATTCAAAACACAAATTGTCATGAAATACTAAAAGTTATTGTGGTTCAAGTACATAACAATTTCATTTTGTATCTTTCAAATAAATGACACCACTCTTCAAATACATCCCTAATAATCAATAGTTTTTTGTCATGGATTTCATAGGTAATTTCAACATGAAAAAACTTACAAAAACGAAAGTTGACAAGGTGAAAAAAACCGTCTTTTCCAAATTGTGATAACATAATGCCAAATACAAAGTCAAAAGCATCCATATCTAAGACAAAAGGTTTGGAAGGGTTCACATGAATCAACAATGAGGTAGTTGTGAACTTAAAGCTTTGAAAGATTGAAAAATAACTCCCTAGGCAAAAGATTGATCTTTATGAATTAAATGATTAAAAAGGGCCACTATTGTGGAATAATGTGTAATGAAACATCAATAAAAGTTGGTAAATCCAATTAAACATTAAACATTGTGAACATAAGTTAAAGTAGCCCGATCCACAATGGTATGAGTATTCATGTAAATGTCATATTTAGAAATGATGCAACTCAAGGACTTCATTTTGATTTCATGAAATTCACACTTCTCCAATTTGGCATAAATTTTAACTTCTTTGAACTTGTCCAAATCAAGATGTACATGATGTTCATGGTCTCCTGTGTTCTTTGCAAAAAAGAGGATGTGCTCGACTTAAAGGACCACAAAATCGTCCAAATATTCACCAAAATGTCGTTTGTTAAATGTTGGAATACAACAAGTGCATTTGTGAAACTGAAAAGCATCACAATGTACTCAAAATGGCCATAGTGTGTTCAAAACACCATTTCCATTCATCACCTTTTAAAATACGAACCAAGTTGTACATTATATGTAAATTAATCTTTCCATACACCTTGGTGTGACTTAATTAATTCAAAAAACCCATGATCAAAATACAAAAGGTATTAATTTTTAATAGTAGGCTAATCCAAGCTACAATAATCAATACACATTCATAAGGAATCAATTTTTTCTTTTTTGACAAACAAGATTGAAACACCATTTGGAGATTTGGAATGTTGAATGAACCCCTTATAAGATTTTCATCCATGTATTTTCAAAACATCACAATTTCATGTTGTGACAAGTTATAGATGGGTCAAAATGGGGGTTGCTCACCCTTTTCAAGATCAATTGTGCAATCATATGGTTGGTGCTTTGGCAAGGTGTCATCATTATTTTTTTCAAACATATTCTTGTATTTTTAAAATTTGAGAAGAGGTCTCATGTTAATGTGACCCAACATATGGTGTGGGAGGAACATAAATTAAGAACACATTTCCTTTCTTTGCAACATGCATGAAAGCTTTCATTGCTACAAACAATGGCTTGGAACATTTGGATCTTTTCACACCACCGAGGTCATTTTTATGCTTCAACTTTTGCACATGCCCATCTTCATGCTTGTTCTTGGGTGCATGATGAACATGATCATGATTTTTGTTCAACATGCTTGTGATAACAACTTCACGTTCTAAGGCCTTGTGTTTTGGTGCTTCAAAATGAAAACTCTTTGTATGCAATCCACTTGTGCATTATGTAAAATGAGCCAAAATAATGCAATGATGACAAGACTTTTTGGGGATGAAATGACATTGAAAACCATTTTGCTAATGTTTGACCCAATAGTAACTTCCAATCTTTTGGTTTCATGTGTTATAGGTCTTGAGGAAAAATTTCAACTATTGATGATTTCAATTGGCAGTGGTTTGTCCTTTTCCACCAAAGCCAACTTACGTTGTTGGACCAATTATTTGTTGATAAAAAATGCACATGCATTGAAATCAATAAATGTTTTGTCTATGTTGCCATGAACTTGTTGCATTTGATAATGATTGGAAGGTCAAAAAACGTGGTGTTGGGTCCAAGGATAAATTGAGACCATTTTTGTCACATGACCCATCATTAGAAGAAAAATGAGGTTTTGCAATTGGTTCTTATGATTCATTTTTAGTTGCAAATGATGTATAAAACTAAAATCCCAATAGTTGCATTGGACAAGCCACATGTGACCACTGTTGCAATGACATGGATTGTGAATGAAAGAGACAATCAACAAATTATAGTTTTATCCTTTGATTGATCGTATGTTTATTATTGTTTGTGATTACCATGTTGTTATTTTAGTGAGTAACAATAGTGAATGATATGTCGTTAAGTGTCAACATATTATTTTATTTCAAATATATATATATATATATTTAATTTAAAAAATTGTGACATGTGACACATCCACAAATATTTAATTTTAATTTTAAATTAAATATGAAACAAAAAATTAAAGTAAATATTTAATTATGGAGGTAAGCATACATGTTTTCCTTAAATTAGTTAGGTAGGTAAGTTGTTAAATTAAATAGATATTTCATTTTGATATTTTGTTTAACGTTTAGGGTCAAGCCATTTTGGTTGATTCACATCAAATGGCAATTGTTTTTTAAGTTGTTGTTGGTGTTTTTCAATGTTTTTACTGCACCTTGTTATATAATATACAAAATTAAAAGGGAGGACAAAAAGTATGGGATGGGTCAAAGCACAATTGGGGTACCCCCTAAAGAATACTAAGGATTCATTCCTAAGAACTCAAATTCACCTTTTTTTCACTTTTCCTATAACTTATTTTAGATTTCCCCTTTTTTTTCATGTCAAATGTAATAACTTTGTTCCAAATTTTATAAGCATCTAGAATATCTATTTTTTTCACTTATGAAAATAAGAATAGTAAAATTTATCCAATGTGGGCCATGTTTTATCAATGGCCCAATTTTTTTATAAAAGTTCACTTTTTGAAACTTTTTACATTACAATAGGGCACTTGGTTTTGTCACATTCATAAATTTTATATACATTAATACCTAACGTGTTTGTGGTAAGAATTTTGGGCCCAAAAAACAAGTTTAGACATTCCTTAAATGAGTCCTTGAACTTTTTTTTTCTCAGGAAACAAAGTTATAGATTTTTTTCTAGGACTTAATAGGAATCCTAAAACTTGTTCAAATTTGACATGTTATGCATATAATAGTACCTCAGTAATGTATCTATCCATGAAGTAATCAAACTTTCAATATGAATGTGCCATTAAGTTACAACAACATGTTTTACGTGAAAAGGTCCATTAGATATAAAAGGAGACAATCTTTTTTGGTGCCCCAACCATACTTTGATTTGGATACATTTTATAGTTGCAAATTAGTTTGTGACTAAGTTGTAACTATAAAATATATCCCATATATGTTTTTTTTCTTTCAATTTTGTAAACTACATAGCAATGTGTGCATTAAAAAATTATAACTTGGTCAAATTTTTATTAAATTGAAACTTGGCTAGACATTGGACTTAGTTAAATCACAATTAATCATTGGTTAAATGTTGATTAAATTAAAATTTTATTAAATTGTGATTAAATATTGGTTAAATTAAACATTGGTTAAACCTTGGAATTTTTTTGGTGAAACTAAAACTTGGCCAAAACTTGTTGAAACTAATACTTGGTTCAACCATGACTAAACCTTGGTTAAATTCAAAATTAGCAAACTTTTGTTAAACCTTGGAATTTTTAAAAACTTGGTTATATGTTGTTTAAACCTAAACTGACCTAGGTTAATTTTTAGTTAAACTTAGGCCCTCGGGACTTGGGCTAACCAAAGTTATGCCCAAACCTAGGCCATATGGCACATATGTTAAACATAAACTTAGACCATGTCACATGGCACTTAAGCTAGGTAGGTAAATAACCTTAATACACATAAATTATACATATATCTTTTTAATGTATGCATAACATATGCATAATATGCCTAAAAATTAAAGTAAAATATGATGTTAATACACCCAAAAAAATACCCCCATGTTACATTGTTAATATATTCTCGTACGTACCCTTAGGGATTAAATCCACCCCATAGTGGTACAATTAATTTTGGTCACTATGTAACTAATGGGACATGTAAGTTTTTTTTCAAATGAAAACCATATTAAAAATTGTGCATATGGAAAGATGAATAAATTAATCACAATTTAATTGCAACATAGTCACAAAAAATGACCAAAAGTAACTGCAAATAACTCATAATCAAATGTAATTGCAAATAAAATGGTTACATATGACAAAATTTCTTATAATGCATCAAGGTTCAACCTCGCATACTTTATTGAAATTTGACATCTTTGTTTCTTGATTCTTTAAGTTGTGGGTTGCTAACAAGAATGGCATGTGTTATGTGTTGACCATGTTTTTTTGGAGATTCACGAACAACATGAACTTGTTTTCCACAATACAAACAAAGATTGTTTACACATCATTGTTACTTCTCTTGCTTCATGAAAATATTGAATCATGTTTCATCAATTTGCATGGGGTTATCCTTTAATGAAGTTGCCATAAGGTGAGGTCGTACACCAAGTGAAAAACTCCTTTGTGTAGGTGATGTTTCCCAATGATTTTCTTGCCAATATTCAAAAAACATGTTATCGAATCAAACTTGTGCTATGGCTTGACTTAAATTTGAAAGGTCTAACATGGTGAATAGTAAGTATTTCATTGTAGTATTTAACCCAAATTGGAATTAATTCATGACTTCTATTTCATCCCATGATATGTCGCAAGCCAATTGTTTGAATTTTGATTCATACACCATAGTTGGGCACGGTCATTAGTGAAAAGATTGTAACTTGCTAGTGGTCGTGTGTTCCTTGTCCAAGTTTTTGAAAATGGCATTGAAATTTTCAAAGATTGATTTTGAAACCATGGAATAAAGGTGATTGATGTTCTAGCAAACATGTGAACCAAATAAAGGTCATGCATGATAACAAAGTGTTGATGAATCCAATTCAAGCTACGCCATTTGAATATTGATGAAAATGATGTCGACTGATTGAGCATACTTGGTTAACAAAACATGAAAAAAAATAACACAACCAATATTGTACCCAAAACTAATGTTGAATAAAATAAAAATAACATGAAAAGAACTACCTTTTGTTATACATTATTGGGGACCTAGTTCAAGGAAAAATATCCAAAAATATCTCAAAATGTTTCACATTGTGGCAACCCCACTTTTGGAAGAGTGTGAGGATGACACTCACACTCCCGAAATGGGGACTTGGGAGTCCTTCGAGACTCCCAAAACTTCAAAGCTCGATTGCAAGGGTCAAAACACCTTGCCTTGAGGCATTCTTCATATCATTGGAAAGCTATCAAAGTGTATATGTCGAAAATGGCCTTGCATGAACCATTTGGACATCTGAAACACAAGTTATGGCAAAAAGAAAGGCCAAAAGTTAAACTAGCAGTTTGACTCCTGACCACTAAAAGTCGGGAATCGACCCAACCTCGGTGTATGTAGGTGGAGTGCAACACACCATTGGAAAGCTCTCAAGGAGAGCTACATGCTTGTTTCAAACCTCGTCCCAATCAAAGATCTTGTCGCAACCCTACTTTGGCCAAGTGTGGGGGTGAAGCCCAACACTTGGAAAAAGTGAGGATTTGGAGTCCTCCGGGACTTCCAAATGTTTGGAGCTCGACAACAAGACCCAAAACACCTCGCATTGAGGTGTTCTTGGTGTCATTGGAAAGGTCTTGAAGCGAAAATATCGAAAATGGCCTCGCATTGGCCATTTGGACATCTGTCGCCCAAGTTATGGGCAAAAGAAGGGCCGGGAGTCAAACTGGCAATTTGACTCCCGACCACTAAAAGTCGGGAATTGATATCTTCCCGAAGTCAGAATTGAATGTGCGATACGTCGTTGGAAAGATAACGACGAGGGCTACAAGTTTGGTTTAGACCTCGTTGCGATCAGACTTTGCAGTCGGGAGTTATGAGCTCCCAAAGTCCCGGGACTCCACCCGGGACAGTTTCGGGACAATTTCGGGACTCCAACTTGGG
>Ga0209208_10002131_pt1 | contig 28267 bp, 13 predicted proteins | sample S1TSphfallax_3_FD_187694 | JGI IMG/M metagenome (GOLD analysis project Ga0209208, IMG submission 187694) | Host-associated microbial communities from peat moss isolated from Minnesota, USA - S1T2_Fd - Sphagnum fallax MG (SPAdes) (version 2) | ecosystem: Host-associated > Plants > Peat moss >...
CAGGAAATTTCCATTTTGTTGCATTGTGTGGACTTGGCAGGAAATCGGGTTGAAAACAGCCTAGGACTTTGAGCTGAACAGTATCTTGGACCTGAAGTGCATTTAGAGGAACAATTCAAAACTATTTGTTTTGTGATTTTTGTCAAAATCACCTGAGACTTACTTTAAATATGTGGGGGCTGCACAACCCTATCTCTCACTTTCTTTGCACGAGAGATATCAAAAGCAAAAACTGTAGATCAGTTTGTCACCCGCGTTGTGCAAGTATATGGTTTAATACTTTTCATTGTGTAAATGTGAATGGCATAATGGAATTTATTTACATTCCATGTACATATAAGTCTATCAAGCTGATCTATATTTGTGTACATGTATCATGAGAAGTGTAAGTGTAAGACAAATTCACATTTTACATGGTCATGTAGAAGTTTGTAACTTCTTCTTGGGGAAGGGGGCATGGTATGCTGAATGTTCCGAAAATAAAAATGGTGAAATTAACTAATTAATATGATGATGACTTTTTTGGGTCAAGGAATTAATTAATATGAATCACAATAGATACCAAAGCTTTTATTAAACCTCAGTCACAAAATAATGATGAACAAAGTTAGCAATGGAAATTTTATTCAAGTGACGTAGTGGGGACAACATGCAACAAATGTGCACCCAAGATATTCTTGAATAATATCATAATTCTTCCATATCCTTATTCAAAGTATGAGCTTGTATTGTATATAACTGGGTTAAATGAGATCCCTTCCAAAGTATTCAATGCTAGTAAAAGGTTCTATATGGGGAGCATTAAAAATCTTTTAAAGGGTCAATCAAATGATCCATTGCAAAAGAAAACTTAAGTTGTGGAATGTACCTACATTGGGACTGGGACGCACCCACGACTAATTACCTATTTGCAATAATATGGATTGCAAATAGATATAGTCATTAAAGGTATATGATATATGCACTTACATCCCCCAAAATATGTACACAAGGTTGTGTAAGTGTAAATGAAAAACATTTCGCTTCCCTCTTAAGAGAGTAAGTGTGAAGAAAATAATTTATATGGCGGGCAGGTATTTACATTATGGGTAAGCTTTTACTTTACTCGATTCTATGTATTTCTTTTAAAATTCAGATAATTGCACAAAGCTGGTTACAAGTTACATCCGATGTTGAAATCATTTACAGATTACAACTGTGGTAGGGTAGAACTGCCCATCACCAATCACTTCTTTAGATCTTCACCATTTGTGCTTCATTTTGAGTGATTTAAAATGTTATGGGAGTGCTCCCTCAAGCTCTAGAAATCATCTTTGAAGTGCAACTGAAATTGATTAATGAAAAAACAGCAAGAAGAAAAAATACGCTTTCCAACTCACAAACTCATTTTTTTTTCTTTTTTTTCTTCTCTTTGGGCCTCTCTTACTTTCAAAGCTTCTAACTTTCTCATTTCATGTTCTTTTTAAACAATTTAAAGTGTTATAGGAGTGCCAACTTCAGTTCTACAAATTATTTTTTGAACTCTAATAGCAACAGAGCAACATACAAAGATTTATTTGGGTGATCGGATTTCGGTTTTGTAATGTTTGATGGTTTGTTTTTTTAAGTTTTTGACCCCCTCTAGTTTGGGGGGCCATAACTTTCTCAATTCTAATCCATTTTTGATGATTTTTTATTCACTTTCAGTGCCTTAAGGAACTTGGACAATCAATTGACTCCTCCGACATTATATCTCAAAAATTGTAGGCATCTTCATTCCTTCAATGCTATTGTGAATGTATTTTGAACAAGCAAAGGATGAGGTTGGAGGTTGGAGCACAAGGAAACATGTTGGGATTTAATTGCATTGATTGTATTTTCAATAATCAAGAAAAAGCTCTCAAGGACCATAGTGCACTTTTAACTTTAGAGTGCAATGGTGTTTAAATTTTTTGATTTGAGTTTCTTTCACAAGTTTAAAGATCAGGTTAGAAATGGTAGAGATTGAAACTTTCAATTTATATGAAGACTTGCTAGTAGATTATGATTATAACAGTCTTGATGATCTGAAATTGGGTTCATTTAAGGATATAAAGCTAGTGGTTGGTTTAGTTTTAACATTTAATGCACCATTTGGTTCTGAAAACATTGCAACCCACGGAGACATGAAATTGACCGATATTCAACAAGATATTCAAATAAGAGGGCCTTATGCATAAGAAGCCAATTCTTACCCTTAACAAAATAATTTATTGATAACCTGCTTGATAAAACCTTCAAGCAAGATTATTCTAGGCAAGTACCAAAAAATGAAGAAATCTGGGTATTTGATACCTGTGAATTTTTTTTTCCCTAGAGTAAATTGGACTTATATTTCCTTTTTGGTGGGAAACTTTATCCACTCTTTTATATATCACAAAATTGAGAAGAAGAACCCCTGGTACACACTAAGTGTCGGGTGGTGATTCCTTCAGCTGCATATATCCTTAGACAAAATTAAGCCCTAAACCCTAAACCATCCTTCTACTCTCTTTAAATCACCCTAACCAGGTGATAAATATTCTCAAATTTACCCTATAAATATACATTACTCAAGGGATAGATTTTTAAGGGTTTACTTCTCATGGGTGTGAGTGCTTGTTTGGAGGCAGGTAAAAGGATGTAAATACAAATATCATGCATGTCCACATTTTGCGTTGCACACAATTCTTTGGGTGATTTTCGTTGGCTGAAATTTTGCATCTTGGTGACCCAAAAAAAAAGGGGTTGAGAATGATACAAAGGATTCTTTTGAAGAAAAGAGGCCCATGTCGTTGTATATAGACAATAGGTTTTTACACGTTGAGTAGGAGGTTTCTTAAACTCTTCTACTTTCTTCTCTACCCTCTAATAAAATTTGGCTAAGACCTCTTTTGGATGGTCATCAACCCACCTACCTCACAAATTTATAAAAAAACACTGGCACAATTGCGATCAATTTGTAACTAATTATTAAAGACTTCCCATATATAATTTTATACTTCTCCTATGCATTCAATTTAGAATCTTTGAAGTGGGCACCAATTACCTTGAGCAAGATTGTTACCTTACAACTTTGTCTTACTATTTCACCAATATTGGAATTATGCCTTCTATATGTTACCCAAGGCATCAAATGATGATGAGTCTTTGCCAAACTTTATTAAACTTTTTTTTTTAATGTTTCTTGAAAACATTTTTGATTTCAGTTGTTCATGTTCATAATGCAAATTGCACAACTAATTGCACTCCTCACTTGTAAATATGAAATACACACATATTATACATTTCCCAATTTAAATTACAAGCAAAATTTCAAGTTCAGCTTTCTTCAACAACACACACACACACAGCTCCATTGATTTTGCCTCTCTTGCAAATAAAAAAGTTCAAAAACCTTGCGGGATATTAAGTGTTAAAATTTTACATTACCTAGAATTATTATTAGTATTAGGTCACCTATTAACGTACTAGTTGAATATATTAATATTTAGCATTTAAATTTTTTGATACACATATGTTAAAAAAATTTGGTGGGATGAATCCATTCCAACAAGGTGGTCTCAAGAGTGTTCAATTCCAGCTCTTATACCCAAACATCCCCTATGACTTGGTAATTTTGGAGTCATTTCAAGTTGCACAATGTGTATTTAGACATCTTTGGTTATTTCATAGACACTTGATATTGTCGAGTACACCTTTTATAGCTATAAGTAAAATAGTAACTATATCGACATTTTACAAACTTTTCTTATTTGATAGGTGCCACAACCAAAAGACATAAGACTCAACCCCACGAGAAATCACAGGATTCAGGCAAGTTGAATTTAGAAGTTTGCAAGTAGTGTGTTGCATCCTGATTCAACCTCAATTGTTGAATATTGCTACACTTCTCCTTTTGACTAGATATCAACCATGATAATTCTTATACAAACTGTGTGCACAAGCTGATCAATTTTTGAGAATTCAAAATTTAGGAATATATTTCTGTAGTCTTCTAAAGACAAGTTCAGAGTTATAAAAAAAAAATTCAAGACATTTCACATTAGTTATATCATTTCTGCTATATGCTTTGTTAGCACTGAAGATGGGGAAAGTGGACATATGGGGTTTGAGGTCTCTATTGTGAAGGGTAAACTCTCAAGGAGAAACAAAAGGAAGGTTTCAAGATAATGTTTGTCATGGTCTCTCTTGGAGTCTTGACAACACAAGCATTACTAAGTGAGATCAGTGAAGAACAAAGTGATATGGCAGAAGCTTGTACACAACCAGATAAATTTAGAACTCACAAACCCATATTACATGTACCTCAATCCACAATAGTACCATTCACTACCCCAGAAAAGCCTAATAGTTGTTAATCAGCCTTTTGTTTACAGGTAAAATTTTGACATGGTGTGAAGAAATTTTGTTTTTAACAGTGCTTATTGGATTTTTCTGTCATCGCATTTTGAAAAATAAAACAGAAAACTTGCCAGATTATTTATATGATGTTCCAATAGGTAGCCAAAAGTATAGAATGACACTTCAATTTTTTGTACTTTCAAAATCGATAAATAGCCAAAATTGGCTAAACTTTTATATTAATGAGCGGCACCTAAGCTCCATCACAAAAAGGTTTAAAAAGACACTGCTTTAAATAACTTAAGCAACTTCAAACTTTATTAATCCAATAATAAAACTTAGCTATTATTCTTGCATCGAATAATATTTTGAAAAAGTACATGAATTTTGGTTTTAAAGGGAAGGTTTTACTTTACCCAAGTAGATATTTACATTAACGGTTTCAAAATTTGAGTCCTGGTTAGGTTATTGATATCAATATCAAAAAAATTAGTGTCAATTAGGTTATCACTGTATTTTGGTAATAACCATTGCTTGTGCATAAAGGTATGTTTCAAACACTTGGTTGATAACTATTGGTTAACTTGCTGGTTATGGGGTTTAGAAAAATAAAAAATATTAACTATATATTTCTAGGTTTGTTATCATAAAAATGTTTAATGTTTTAGGATTGATAACCTACCTCGATGATAATCAAATCATCTGGGTAAGTTATTATTAGATTTCAAAAATTTCAATACCAAACAATTAGGTGTTTAACCAGTTATAAAAAACCATAATTGACTGAGTAGGTTATTAATAATAGGTTGATAATCAGCTCAAAACTCAATAACCAGCCAAAGCTTGTTAATACATATATAAATACCATGGTTAGCTATGGGGCACCCTGAATACAAAAAAGAAAGGTGTTTTCTCCACACATCATCCATCCTTCCCCCTGCTTGCTGGTTCACTCAGGTCCCTTCCCCTACTTGGGCAACTACCTATCTAAGCTGTTGAGTAGCATAGGTGAGTAGACAGGGAATGTGAGTGATTACTATACATGTAGGTGAGTAGGTAAAGCATTTGGTGGCTACTAAGAGCATCTCCAGTGGTGCTCAGTATGTGACTCTGGGAAAATATTTTTCACATCCAAGTTTAGTTCTGTACTGTTTTGCAACCCCACGCATAAAACTGAAACTGGGACAACAAATAGGTGGGGGACCAATAACAGGAAACCACCTTGACAAATCATTATGATGGACCAATCAGAAACACTGAGCAGCAGTTAGATCATATTATCACAGTCTATTCTTCGGGTGCATAGCGTCACTGTGCCCTTTACCAGTCTCCGCAACATGGGCAATTTTGGAGAGCCAAAACCACTTTCGTGGGCCAAACCCAACCCACAAACGTGGATTTTCTTCATCCTATTTAACTTTGCAAGATCACATACCAAGCACAGCTGGAGATGCTCTAAGTAGGTAATTGAGTGTGGGGTTAGCTATGGGACACAAATAGAATGAAAAAGTGTTTCCAGTCCACATATCCTCGTCTATCCCGCAGGTTGTACTGGTGAGTGCTGGCTCAGTCTGCCCAGTGGCTTTTGGTTACACCCAACACAAGACATGGAGGCAGACTAATTCGATGTCTGAAGTAGCCAACACGCAAAATGGAGGCAGACTATTGGATGTCTAAAATAGCCAACACGCGATATTGGAGGCAGACAAATTGGATGTCTAAAGTAGATGTCACATACTTTCTAAACAAAGTCAAAAAAGGGTGGGATTGATTTTTGGTTTCATTGCTGAGAAATTCTGATATTGACTTGGAGTAAGGTAAAGCCCCAGGACTGGGGCTATACATACATCTTAGCAGACTAAGGGACCCATGCAAGGCAAGAGCTGAGGGCATTTGCCCACGTCTAGTAAAGCACCCAATTCTTGGGCTTTATCTGGTGACCCGCGTGAGGGATACCGAAGTGAGGCACAAGATCTCTTGTTGTTGAAGGTTGTCATGGCTCTCACGCCTTAGCATGGCAACAAATTCCACAGGATTCCATTCAATGATTACAACAGGAATGATCGCGTAGCAATTGGGGAATTGCAGATCATTAAATGCAAATGAAACAGTTTGTGGTAGAAGCAATTTGTTACCACTGGCAATGAAGAAGGTTGTGGTACTCAGGAGAAGACCTGGAGAGTTGGAGTGAAGAAATATGTAATAGAAACCATAATCTCCCTCCCCATGGAAGGAGGTAAAGAGGGAGAAAAAAGACCAAAGGTTATTAAATGGTTATTTATAACATACCTAACACTCAGTTTTTATATATTTATATTGATAACCTGTATGATCCTCACAGAAATTGCAAAACTAACTTACCTGATGGTTATTAATATGAAAGAAATAACTGCCCAATTACACTGGTTTGGACACATGGCTTTTTTGCCCTTTGGCCAGAATTCGCTGGAAAATCTGAAAACCCTTAAAGTTTTCACTCCAATTTGGGGGCAATCCAGGAACCTAGTATTATTATGTGGAAGATTGTGGTTATATTTCTGACTACCCACTTGAACCAAGTAAGGAAATCTTGCAAATCTTTCTAGTTTTCTAGACTTTTTTCGATTTTTTGGCAAATTTTTTGTAAAAATATTGAATTTGCAACAAAAACTTTTCACAATTTTGGCAACTTATTGAAATTTCAATCAAGCAAAAATGTTAACCCCTGGCGAGCATTCATCAAAATGCTGGACCAAATGAAAACTACATCATTCCTAAAGTCTCTCCCTTGCAGCCACAGCCAATTGGAATGACCAACCACAACTAGGTTTTTTTTTTTCCCAACTTTTTGACATCCAAAATTTGGTGGATTTTTCCAAAATAACTAACAAAACTTGGTCTTTACCATAGAAGAACACGGTTATCCCAAAAAAATCCAAAAAAATTTTATCGAAAAGAATGACAAATTGTTGGAGAAAAAAATATCAGTGATGGCAACACATGCAACAATCTCATTAATATTTAATCTTACTGAATGATTTTAGGCAGATTAAATATTTTAAAAAGTTGAGTATGTTTAAGACCCTTCATTATCTCCTACAAGAAGTATAATTTCCTTTCATTTTTCAGTTTACTAGTGAAGTATCATTTCCAATTGTCACAAAAAAAATTATGTATCACCACTTTTGTCAACAAATTGGAAGGAAACTGCCCTTAAAAGTTGAAAACTGGTGAAAATCTGCTCTGAAAGCAAAGGATAAAAGCTGATTTGTAGCCAAAAAACAATTGAGGTCAAATTTTCTGGAAATTTTACCAGAATGAAAAATAGATAATAACAGAAAATGGATGCTCTAATTATATAAAAGAATATGAAAAGTTATATGGTAATATATCATTGAAAGAAGGAAGAAATGCATGGGACCAAAAAAAAAATGAACCCACTTGGTTTTCGACCTGGTGTGATGACTAACTCAAAGGTGGCTAGTCTCACTCAAAGACTGCCAAACCTCTTACATACAAAGAGGTAGAAACACTTGCAATACATTTAAGCATAATCAGGTTGCCACCAAGGGTCCACAAATTTGGACATTCAACCAAAGCTTTTAATTTATTTTTCCAATTTTTTGTCATCTAGAATTTGGGAGATTTTCCCCTAAAAAAAGGGAAAATCAGACAACTGTAAACTATTTTTTTTTAAATTCAAAAAAAAAAGAATGTTTTTTGAAAATCAAATGTAAACCGGAAAAAAAAACTTTTCCTAAATTTTCAAGAACTTTGTGGGGGGACGGGGGGGGGCGGGGTTTTGGAGAAACGACAAAATTTGTTGAAAAACCCTGGGGAGGGTTTGGGTGGGGCATTTCGTTGCTGAAAAACAGGACTTCAATTTTAATTTCTGAACGAAACTCGCACTTTTCCCCACATGTTAAGGAAAAGTAGAAATTCCATGTCCAAGTGCCACGACTTTCCATAGACTTGGCCCGTGTCATATTGAATAGAATTATTTTTTTAAAACCAAGTTTTACTTCTTCTTCTGCTGCTGCATTATAATTATTATTGTGAATCGAACGCGCATTCGACGAACAATCTTCTCACGTCGACGACAAATTCGCAGTCCCAAGAACAAAATTCTCGAAAAACAAACCAATTCTCCGTCCGCACATACGCATACCATATACTTCGTAACATACTCATACCATCTACTTCATGACATACGCCATACTATATACCTCGCTTGGGTCTTCGACAAAGCGGGGTTCTTCCGCGTGCGCAACTGTATAAGTACTCACCCCCCCTGGCCACCATTCTGACACACCACACACCTGCAGCAACAACAACAACAACAACACAATTCTGTCTCTTTCTTTGTAGCTGTAAATCTGATTCTTTCTTTTTCATGAAAGAATCGAGTGACTCGTCTCGACTCATCTTGTTTTTTTTTTTGGGTGTCCCTGGGATTGATCAAAATTTTGAACAGCCGAGGACACTGAATTATTTAGCGCAGAAAACATTTGGGTATGTACATTTGGGTATTCAATAAGATTGAGAAAATTTGTTCGTCTCAAAGTTGGAGTAGATTTATATTAGCGTTTGAACATTACAAGTTTCGAGTTGTGGTCGAGTATATTAGAGTTTTGTAATTCGTAACTACTGAGCTTACTGAATTTTGGGAGCTAAATATTTGGAGGTCCGCCAGATTCCTTGCAGCAGGAACTGAGCCATTTTGCCGATTTATAGATATTACCTCAATCTGTTGGAGTTCTGCGTCACTTGGGTGTCACGAGTACTCTGCCTACTAGTTAGTGTAATCGTCGCATCCCTGGAGCTGTCTTCATAGCTCTGCTGATCTTTGAGCTTCTTTCTGCCTTTTGGTATTCTCTTCTACCGGGATGTGGTCAAGTGATCATCAGTACCGGCCTGTGGACGTAAATATCATTCATTCCTAGTTTCTGGGTGGTTTGCATTTCTTGTTCTAAAGTTTGAGAGGCACGATTACAAGACTTGAATACAGACTTCTCATGCGAGAGAAAACGTTTGTCTAGAAGCTAGAAGCGTGTAAAGCAGGAGCTCCTGAGCTCGCATTACACGAAATAGTGCATTACAGCAATCCCGCTCATACACGGCTACTACTCTTCACCTGATAAGTGTATAAGCCCCTAGTTCCTAAGAATCGCTTTTCTGCAGTGGGGTTGGATTGAACTTGGCTCACATGGCGAAGGCGTTAGGGATCGATTGTAAGCTGGCCACGATCACTCTGCTAGTGCTACTACTAGTAAGTAGCTCTGTTTTCTCTAGCGTCCAAGCGGGTCAAGACTCGTGGCAGCTTCTAATAAAGAATGCAGGCGTATCAGCAATGCACATGGCGCTGTTCCACACCAACAAGGTGGTCATGTTCGACAGGACGGATGTGGGGCCTTCGGCGATCAAGCTACCCAATGGCGTTTGCCGAGACGACCCCAAAGATTTGACTCTCAAAGTGGATTGCTGGGCGCATTCAATCGAGCTGGATCTAGCAACAAACACGATCCGACCACTGGAGATTCTTACCGATACCTGGTGCTCGTCGGGTGCACTCCAAGACGATGGCTCACTGCTCCAGACCGGAGGGTTTAACGACGGCGCTTTCGCGGTCCGCCACTTGGGACCTTTGGGTACCGATAATTGGCAAGAGACAGAGTTCGGCCTTTCTGCTCCCCGTTGGTACGCGTCGGATCAGTTGCTACCGGACGGAACCACCATCGTGGTCGGAGGCAGGGCAGAATTCAACTACGAGTTCTTGCCTAACTCACACGGGGTCACAAATCTCCCTTTCTTGCAGCAAACAGATGACCGGTGTTGTGAGAACAATCTATACCCTTTCACCCATCTCGCCGCGGACGGAAACCTCTTCATCTTCGCCAACCAGGACTCGATCCTTCTGGACTGGAAATCAGGAAAGGTGATCCAGAACTACCCCACTCTCCCCGGAGGTCCACGAAACTACCCGTCATCCGGTTCCTCGGTGATGCTACCCATCCAAGCCGTAACCGGGTTCACGGTTTCAGAAGTGGTGATCTGCGGTGGAGCACCCGCAGGCTCGTTTACCAAAGCAGGAAACCGTATTTACGTACCCGCTTTACAGTCCTGTGGCCGCATCGAAATCACAGGTACGGCGGAACCCAAGTGGGCCATGTTCAACATGCCATTTCCTCGGGTTTTGGGCGACATGTTGATCCTACCCACTGCCGAGATCCTGATCATCAACGGTGCGCAAGCAGGATCAGCCGGATGGGGTAATGCTCGTGACCCGGCATTCAATCCGGTACTCTACAAACCGAGAGACAACTCCTTCTACACACAGAGTCCCACCACCATCCCCAGACTGTACCACTCCTCCGCCAATGTACTACCTTCTGGGCAAATCCTCGTTGCCGGAAGCAACCCTAACGAACGTTACGTGTTCACAGGAGTCCAGTACCCGACCGAGCTTCGGATCGAAGCGTACAATCCTTACTACCTCAACGCGGCTTACAATCCCACGCGTCCCACCATCGTGGGTCTCGACAACTACACACCCGGTTACGGTGACAAGTTCACGGTCACGTTCACGGTTCCTTCGAACCCACTTGGGGTTGCGTTCCAAGTGTACGCCCCACCTTTCACTACGCACACTTTCTCACAGAACCAGCGGATGCTTGTGCTGGCATCTGGACGTTTTCATGGCGGCAAAAAAGCGGGCCAGTACTCCTCCCTCGTCACGGCTCCTCCCAGCTCCAATTTGGCCCCCGCCGGTTACTACCTCTTCAACATGAAGAATGCTGAAACTCCTAGTGCTGCTGTGTGGGTACATATTGGTTGAAAAAAACAAACAAAAAAACAAAAGAGAAAAACACTTTAGACAACAAAAATTTAGTCACATAATAATGTGATCTATAAGGTTTACTCATTTCAATGCAAATTCTCCTCTTTTCTACTTCTAAGTAGAGCACTTGCTAGATCCAGTCTGGTCACTCGCGGATGGTTGAGAGATCACATTTGGTTGCCTATGGATGCCTGAGATTGCATAAGTTTTTTCATAGAGTTGAATTGGAGAGAGAGAAAGAGAGAGCCAGACTAGGGTTCAGAACTAATTAGTTTGTTGTGCATATATTATCAACTCTATCAACTGGGCCAAGGAGCTAACTCTCTCCACATGAGTTCATGACATCCCCCCCACTATTTTGTTTTGTTGTATCAAGTAAACTAGCACACCTTGAAATTAATTACTTAGAGCTATTATTGAGTCATTCCAAAATTTGAGACCCAGGAATTTCCAGAATTTGAGCTGTTCAAGGTGTTCTTGCAAACTCATCAAGTGCCCCTTGATTGTTAACTATTCACTTGCATATTAATATTATGTTCGCTGCTGCGCTTTGATTTGGTTGAAGTTCAAAAGAAAATCCTAGCTCTGGAGTTTTCCAGTTTTGCTCAGACCCAACAGGAGTTTCTTCTTCTCAATTTTTGATATTGAATTTTTTTGTGAATTTCCCAAATTTTAGAAAAAGTAGTCAAAATTGTTTGGTTGAAAAAACAACAAAATATGTCCAAAAAAAAACAAACCACCGGATCCAAATAGTTTGTAACTAGTTCAGATGTAATAATTTGTACTTACATGCTGGTTTTCATTTTTATCAAAGTGTGTTCTGATTTGGAATGCCATGGCCATAAGTTTGGGTTACTATTACTATTTTTAAAAAATCATTAGGGTTACCTAAACTGATATTTGGGTACACTGATGTGTTTTTTTTTATTGGCCGGTTCCAGGATTTTATAGATATGGACTGGTAAAAAATTCATGAGGAGGGAAAACACTCTCACTCAAAAACAAGCATACATATTATATGTTATGCACAAACAGAACTTGTGTTCTAGACAAATTTCAAAAACACAATTTATTCAATAGAAATGCTTTTTATCTACCAAAATATTGAATCATCATGCCTCACATTGAGTCAAATCTCACAAACATCAAACACAACCCCACAAGCATGTAGAAACAAAATCAAATGTAAGCTGTAGCAAATGCTAAATGCAAGTTGTGTGTAAGGAGGATGATAACAAAAGTTGCAACTTGTAGACAACAATATGATGACAAGTCTGATCAATACATTTGCAAAATTCATCTATTATGTTTCAAGATATGAACATCACATTGTGTGAATCCGTGCCACATGAGAGATGTTTGGCCCAGTGTTGGCAAGTTCTCTGGTTTGAAGCAGCACAAAATCAGCATCCTTTTGATAGAATAGTCAAAAGAATGGAATTGTGAAACTAGCCTTTGGCTAGAAACAGAACTGCAACCCCAACCTTGAAAAACAATCTTCAGCACAGATTGAGGTTCTGTGCATAAATGGTCTACTGAACTTTTTTATTTCTAAGTAGGTTGAACTCTCCATTTGTAGAACTCTGTGCAATGCAATCCTTAATATTAATTTGTTGGAAAACTTCATACTTATACAATATGCTATCTTGGGAGTGTACATAGAACCAAACCAAATTTTCAAACTATGTTTAATAGTGTTTTTTGAGTGAATATTTTTTTTCCAACCTACATATTGGGCTATTGGATCAGGAATTTATTTTTTTTAAATTTAAATAATTTTTTTTGCAAATATCTCATAAAAAGTTTTAAAGTTTCAATGTTGCAGATATATGAACAATAGAGATAGGGTTTTGGTGTCCTTGTCACCAAAAGGAAATCATCGCACAATCCAATTATTATTTTCACCATCATCATCCTAAAAGCTATTGATTTTGTAACCCTAAGTCCCTGCCTCAAATCCATTTTCGTTAAACTTTCTTTGGACCTTTGTACCTTCCTCTCAAAACCCATTTTTGTTAAACCATTCTTGGACTTTTAAACTTTCCTCTTGAAACTCATTTTCACTTGTGATTGTTGTGCGTGCATTGTGAAGTGTCAATTCATGAATTTCATCAATGTTGTTATGTGTGCATTGTGCAATGCCCACTATTGTTATATGTGCATTGTGCAATGTTGATTCATGAATTTTGTTGACATTGTTGTGTATGTTTTGCAATTCTTACTCATGAGCTAAATCACTCAAGCTTGTTAATGGACAAAATATGTATGTTTAAAAAATATGTATATAAGAATTTTATTATTCTTATGTATGCATGTTCAAACTAAACATAATGTATAAAATCAAATTTAAAAAATAATAAAATAATTTTATGAATATTATTATAAATTTTAAAAATAAAAAAAGATTCAAACTCACCTCCTTAAATAGTTTAGATGGTTCTAACTAATAACTAAAATAGTTACTTACAAAACAAAAATTATTTTTATATTAATTATTAATTAATTAGTTAATGTCTATCAAATTTTAACTTAACACATACAAAAATAAAATCTACACTTAATACATAATAATATCTAACTGGAAAAATTTTAATTCACACCTTTTTTGGTTAAATTCACACTGAGGTCGTGCTTGTCTTGTTCTTAGAGCTTGCAGGTCTGCCAAGTTTCTTGACCACGACACGAAGAAAGGGTGTGAATTTAACCAAAACAGGTGTGAATTTAAAATTTTCCTATCTAACTAATAAAATAATTAGCTTTAATGGCAGCAAGTTTTGAGAAAATTGTCAAAAAACAATGGAAAACTAGGAGAAAAACTGGCCTACCCTATACACTAGAAATCTGGAGAAACTTGCTTTGTGATGGGACTCAACCTGGCACCCTACACCTCATCCAAGAGCATAAGTTGCCAATTGGAGGTATTATACTCCTGTTGTGATGGTTGCAGGCTGCAGCTCCCCAGCAAAGGGCAAAATTTTGCACCAATTTGCCAGAAATAAAAATATGGCTGGTGAAATTTCAACCTCATGCTTTTTATCTTTGGTGCCTTGGAATGTATGTGTGTCACCTAAGGGAAATTTGTGGTGCAATCATCTGGTTATACGTAGGCGAAAGAAAAGGCTGGTATCCACCCTAATTAGACAATACTAATGCAACACACCAAAGGAAATAGTTTTTTCAATGACCAGTACCTTGTTCACACAATATCTTTCACAATTAAAGAGGCAATGTCCTAGCTTCCTATGCAGTGCTTTTTATTTTTATTTTTATATTTTCTGTTGAATATTGTGGGTTTCAAAATTATGGCGACAGTTTCCAATTTTTTTGAAAAATTAATCGAATTTCCACTAAAAACCATAATTCTCCAAAATAAACCCAAAAAAGGAAAGATGTTGCTGGGTAGAGTCTTGCATGAGACAACATCAGACCCAACAATCTATCTAATTCTTTTTCTTTTTCTTTTTTTTCAATTTCATGATGCAACCACAAATTTGGCAAACATCCCAAAACAGAATTTGCCTTAATTGGCAACACATTTATAGTTCTAGAAAAATAAAGCTGTAGCTAGTAGAGAGAACTGTGTCAACAATCCTCATCAATTTATTTTTTTAAGTTGACAAAATTTGGCAAAAACATTTATTTCAATAGGGAAGTTTTGACAAAACACCTATTTTATTTCTTTTTATTAGTGGCCCTTTGACAAATTTTCACCAAAAACAAATGACTGACGCCCACCATAGTACCCTAGAAGCTTCAAACCCTTTCAAAGTCTTTAGGGTTTACTCTTCCATATCAACTTACTAAGACAAAATATATATTTCATGCCCTTGGAGAATTTCATTGATTAGCTTGTTGTATTTTTGTGTGGTTAGTACAGGATGACTTGGTTAAAAAAATATTAAACATAAATTTCCCTATATGATCTTTCACTTCCTACCAAAGTGAGTATTTTTTATAGTTCCAATGACCATTATCGGAGCTAGTATAGTGGATTTTTGCATAATCTATGATATGGTCTTCAAGTTGACAATGCCGTGGCAAGCCCTTTCATATTTTGTCTTTTTATATCATCACTTTCTAATTGCCATATGTGAAAATTGTATGTCTTTCACCCTCAAGTGAGGGCAACATATTTGAATTCAAAAACTCACATCGTGTTGAATAGAAGGTTAATCCTCTTTAAATCTTATTTTTAAGAATGATATGACTAATTCATGAATTTGATCAATACAAATTTTTTTAAGTATTTTCAATAGACAAAATAATGGAGGAGAATGTGTGAAGGTTTTGAGACTTGTGTTGTCTTTTTTCTTTTTCTTTTTGGCCTTAGTTTCCTTTTGGAATGTTAGTATTTTATTATAAAATACTATAGTTTTCATATTAGTTTATTTGACCTCTTTGTGCTACATTTAGAACTTGCTCTCTTGAGGGTAGTTGGTTATAGGATAGTAGGAACAATCTATGGGTCATTTCGTGGAAAATAACAACTTGAACTAAGGCAAGTTAGTAAGGTTCGGAAGGTACTAGTCTACTGAACTAATAGCTTTCAAAGGTACAAAGACTTAGACTAGAAGGTAACTACCTTCCTACCCTTTCCATGCATTGCTAGAAATTCAAATTTGTTTTTTGTTTATGTTACATTATTATAGTTGTAGTGGATAGTTGTATGTTCATAAATAAAATGATTTTTTATTAAATTAAAAATATATTTTGAAATAATTTGGATATTATTTAAATTTCATTTTGAATCCTACAAACTAACTATATCAAGATTAGTGTTTAAATTGCATTTTTTTAAAAAGGAATCAAAAGGAATGCATAAAATCATACAATTGATTTTGAACTTTTTATATAACAAAAACATGCCCTCTTCTATGAAAGTACATGTGCATTGAATGAACTTGATGAAAAATTAAGTCATAGAAAGATTTCAAAATCTAGAAATTTTGAAAGAAATGGCTTACAACACCATGCAGTAACATCAATGTCATTAATTACCTGTCAATTCTTTGAAACCTACTCAATTCAATTCCAAAAGTGAACATCTTCCATGGAAAATTCTTATAATGGTTTAGAAATAACTTTTTTTTTGTGGTTAAAAATTGCCAAAAGCAACCTATGATTCGACCTTGTGACCCATAAGCTTACAAAAAAGAATTAATTAGATTTTTTTTTTGCCAAAAACAGGCTTCAAACATCAATGTAATGGTGTCATTTCTCTTGTCATTATTTCCATCACCACTTTTGCTCACATCGTTGACATGAGATTTTTACGTCCCTAGTTTTTTCTCTTGTAATGAAATTGCCAATATTACAATTCCATTTTTTTCTATAACTAACTTACATACAACATTATGCATGGTTGAGTGGACCCATTTGGATATCACATAAGGTAATTTTGCGAGGTGGTTGTCTTTACAATGCCCATTTCCTTATATAGATATTGAATTGTACTTAAAGGGACTTGGTTTGAGAATTTTAACTTGAATATCCTATGTGATGTAAGAAATCATTTTGTAAAAATTTTAAACTTGTAAACGCCATGGACTTTCAAAGTCGCAACTTGTTGACTATACTTTTGGATTTCATTTTCTTATGGACTTTGACATGGTCCATTGATTAATGTTGTGTGGGTTAGGACAAAAGCACACTAGGGTGTCTCAATTTTTGCGGATTAAAGTCCCTTTTCAAAGTCCTTTCCTAATGTAGTTGAAAACTCACTTAAAATATGAATTTTTAGATGATATTGAAAATAACATTTTTTTCCATTTCCAATTTCAAATCATGATGTTATAAATCATATTAAAAAATCACAAAAGATATATTTTTTGCATATTCATTTTGAATGCTCAAAAGGAATTTTAAAATAATTATAATTTTTGAGATTTTGAAAAGTCCACAACATAATAAATTAAAATCACATTCCATTCATTCAATGGAGCTTTAGTTTTTTAAAACATAATTTATCCAATATCCCAAAGTTTCAAACACATAAGACTAACATATTGTAAAATAAAATTCCATATCCATGAGTATTGCAAGTGTGACAAAACATGTGGAAAAAATTCAAAAGTCCATTACTTATTGGCTATCCACAATTTTGATTTGATTTTTTCATTCTTGGAAGGTTGATTATGATAACTTTTGATAAGTGAGTCCTTTTTTTATTATTTCAATGAATTCAGTTTATTTATTTTTGTATCCAAGAAATAAAATAAAACTTACCATTGTGACATCCGTATAAAGTCACCATAGTTTGCAAACACCCATTAGGGATTTGGAATTAGTTAAATATCATATTAAAGAAACTAAAGGGGGAAAAACATTCATGATGACAATGGTAGGGTTATATTTATGGACTTTTGAATAGGCTAAAAAATAAGGTTTTCCAAAAAGTTCATATCATATTGAAAGAAGATGTGTTTTAGGTGATTTTTGTATACATGGTTAAAGGAAGAGAAACTTTATGGGTGCCAATGATGACATGGAAAAAATACATCTCGCTTATTTACAATCTTAAACTAAAAAAGGAAAAATGACCCAATTTTAGGCTTTTAAAAATATAAATATGTGTGGCAAATTGGTCCATTCAACCATGCATCGACCCAATCACATTGCTATTTTTACAAATCACAATATGTTATTATGAAGGGTTTAAGATTTTATGTTTTTGCATGAATAAGTCAAACTTTAATGTTGAAAGTCATTGCATTGACATTTGGTGAAAAGATTGTTATTCAAATTTTTGGTCATTCCATTGATTCCAAGAGCTTGTGTTGTAGCTTGGAGAACATTGTTTGACAAAAGTGTGCATTGTGCTTCATGTTTCTACAAATTCAACCTAATTTGAGTTTCAAACTCTTTGAACTTTCATTTCAAAAGTCAAGCCCCACATTCATTTTTCATTTTTGTTGGATTTGAATTTTATGTGTGTGCATTATGCACTTTTTGCTTTTTGTTTCTTTACCATGTCTCTTCCACATTATTGATCCAAAAGAACTTTAGGTTTAAGCCCACCTTTCCCATCCCTAATGTCAATCTTAAATTTGCGCCTACTTTTGAGGCTTGCATTACACCTTTAAAGGATCTATAAGAGATTCTAAGTCCAATCCATGTAATGTAGAGAAAGAAACACGATCATGAAGGTGTGAAGCATTTCCAAGATTATAAATGGGACATCATGCATCTTCCATGGGCAAAGTTTATAATAAACGTTACAGGTCATGTGTAAGTACATTGCATGATCTATTAAAAAGTGGAAAGCAAGGAAAAGCTTTTGGTTCTAGAACTTGATAACATGTTGAAACATGTTGGTCATCACAAAATGACGATTTTAGGTCCTTGCGGGGTCAATGTAGGTTTTTTGTATTCAAGAATAACTAGCAACATGCTTGTAATGAAGGAATCTACACAACCTCTAAGTGTCATTCTATTATTGACTTAATTGTTTCTAGAATTCCACATGATAAAAGGCAAAAATTTGTCTTATTTATCTTCATTTACTATTAGTGTTTCAAGGTAGGGCAATGACAAGTTTTGAAGGCTTGAAGGACCTTTTCATTGTCCTAAAGGTTAAACACAATCCTAAAAAACATTGGGGTGACTCTATAGGGTGGCGTATAACTCAAATTATGAATGACTTATTGGAGTTTGTTTGAAAAGCTATCAATTTTGCAAGTTTCTTATCTATTAATGCTAAACAAATCACTACAATAAATAATACATCTTGGATATCTATGAACATTTGTATGTTGTTCAAGGTTGAAAATGGATTCTAGTACCAGTTTTGTGGACTAGATTGGTGTGTAGGGGACAACAAAAAACATTTTCCATTTGATGTTGATTGCCATGGTCACTTTTAGCAAATTAAATGTCAAGGATTTGGGTGAAAAATTCATACCATGGGTTGTAATGGCAATAGCGTTTCAAGGTGGAAGAGCTTTAGTGTCACCACACAAATGAAAGACAATATGGTTCATTTATGATTAAAGTGCATTGTTTTGCACATAAAACTAACCTAGCTATGTTGGTTTTATCAAAGTTGAGCTTGGTTGTTTGCTTGGAGGCCCTTAATTAAGCCTTTTATGGGTTTTTCTCACACACACACCAAACAAGTTTCTTGAATTATAGAGGTTGTGTAATGTGTTCATAGAAAAAAGAAGCAAATTGTGAAGATATGTGAAAATAAGATGGATTAACATGTTGTTTCTTGTGAAACATGTTATGGAACAACACTAACCTATGATTGCAATGATGCATGAAGGTGTTTCCATGGTAGGGTGCAAACAAAAAGGAATCATAGTTTGACATTTTTCACTACAAAACATTTTTAATGTGCCTATATAAATGTTTGGAGAAGGTTTTTTTTATGGAAATGTGAAATTAAAGGTGGATAACATCCTAAATTGTCATAATGTTATGAAATTGGTGCACATATCAACAATTCAATTATCATTTGGAATACCTTTTTAATTTGCAACAATGTGTTACAAACACTGCAATGTAAGAAAATGACTAAGAAATATTAATTTTAATGAGAATTTGTCCATGAAACTTTGCACATACAGAGAAACCACCATAATGAATAATCTTCCACATCAAAAGTTTCATTTTGTCATACAAAATCAAAATGTGTACATTAAATGATATGGAAATATTTGGTAGTACATTATGTTATTATAATGTTGGTGATATGATCTTTTTAAGTTGTAAAATGTTCTTCCATTAAAGATGTAGTTGGGTTGATGATTCTCTTTATCATTCCACAAAAATAAAATAGAAATTAAAAAATAATGAAAAATGGTTTTTTGATGTTAAATAGGGTGTTTTAAATAACATTTATAAAAGTATTGTTATACATTTACATAAAGACACAATTATGAATCAGTGTCATATTCATGTTTTATATACTTGGTCTTATTTTTTAAGCCTAAATCAATTTAATGCGATTTCTCGAAAAATTCAAAGTGAGTAAAAGTTTATGTGTTGCTATTTTTGATATTATATGTACTTCCAGTTTTGACACAAAGTGTTTAAACCATACCATGGAAACACTCATGATGGTGTGTTAAAGAATAACATTGTTAGTGAAAATTGGAGTTTCCTTTGTTGGTTGGAGTTAATTTTAAGTTTGCATGCCCTTTTTCTTCTTTTGGATAATGTGCATACTTTGATCAAATTTGCCTAATCTTGTGATGTGTTCATGTGTGATTTCATAAATATTGTGAAAATCTGCCAATTGGAGTTTTACCAACTTTACAATGACTCACAGAGCCAATTTGATGACCTTACTTTTGATGAGTAGGATGTTCTTGAAATTGTCACTAGTAAAAATTTGTTGATGAGTTTTCAGTTTTAAATATTTTGTGAACTTGCATTGCCTTGTGATAGGTAAGGTCAGACCTATGTTGAAGTTAGATTTCCCCAAGGTGTTGGCTCATGTGAAACAATGTTGTGAAGATTTTGTCAACATTTGATTATCATCAAGGTTGTTTAATGTGTGCCTTGTAAAGTTAGAAAGGATGGGCTCTTGATGAAAGGTTTGCTTGATGACCATGAATTGGATATACAATGCTCCTATTTTAAGATATTGACCATGGTTTCAAATAATGAAGCAATCATGAAAATCTTTCTTTTTATAAATCCTATCATTTGATTGTGGGCTGAGTTCAACTTTGTTTCCATCTTCAAACATAAATGCTTGAAATTCATAAAACTTGTAAAAATTGCATGTGTTCAAGTACTTGGGTTTGTGGAAGATGAATTCTACTTTTCTATGGTGGCACATTCATGAAAAAGAAGTTGAGGAACAACCTTGTGTGCCATTTGGATATGTGCACTCAATCTTATGCACAACAATTCTACATAATTGATCATTTTCCTTTTGAAGATGTCATCACTTGATGGAAAAACACAAAGGCATGATATTGCTTTGATGAGTTAAGGCAAATGGTTTGTTGAAATTTGAAAAAGACATTTAACTTTTCCTTAGTATGTCTTTTTTTGGATGGGGCTATATATTTTTTTGTACCAAGTAAATTTGTTGTGAATTACAAAATGCACATGGATAATTATAGGTATGGTTTTTTTCTCTTTTTATCTTGAAGCACTCATTACACACCTTAAACCTAAAAATAAGAACTAGTAACCAACTTATGGGCAAAGTCTCTTTTGAGATTGGGGTTCAATTCCCTCGCATGTCAAAACACATTAAGGATGAACCACTTTTTATCACAAAAAAATGATGTGTAATGAAAAAGTAAAAAAATAGAAAAAAATGATGTTGTGACAAGATTTTGATACACTTTAAAAAAATTGGACACAATGGTATCCTTTGGCTATCCTAAACATAAGAAAACTTTAGAATTTGCATGAAAACAATTTGAAATTCGAAGTTCATTTTGAGTCAAAATTAATCTTGATCTAATGGTTAAATGAAGAGAAATTAGATCTAATCAATCTACATGGAGTACATATAAGTTACATTTTTTCAACAACCATAATGTTTGATGTTTCATGAAACATTACCAAACAAAAGAAAATTAAAAAATTAATGCAATGCCCATCTATAAAATCTCCTCTTCCTTCATTTGGCGATGGGTTTCTTTAAAAAATAAATTATTATCCATTTATTGTTTAAAATATTAAAAAAACACATTTTTTTAATTGAATTTCATCCATTTAAAATAATAATTTAATGGTCTTAAATTTAGTTCATGTATACCAATGTGATTCACCATCAAGAAATTCACCAAAAATTTCCATCCACAACCTTAATTTTGAAATACATATGCAAATTTCCAAACAAAAATAATACAAAATGTGATGTCCATATGTTACAGAAAAAATATATATTATATAAAAATATTGTTCTTTGTGGTTACAATTTTTGGAGGGCTTAATGTGCTTTCACCCCAATATGTTTGCAATGTGTTTTTGTAATATGTTTTTGCAATTGGGCACTTGGGTTTTTTTCTGTGAGATTATAATGTTTCAAAACTTGGTTTTGTAGCTCTTTTTTTTCATATTTTATGATGCATCATATAATTCTATGCACTTTGCATTTGTAAGAGTCATCAAATGCTTTTTTTGAGATTTATCAGGATAGCCAAACTACAAATTGTAGCTTGCATTTTGTTTGCAACCAAAAGCTTACTAGCTTACTCTTCATTAACTATGATAGGCAATCACATGACCATGAAAGAATCTCATAATTTAGCTAATTGTTCAATTCCAAATTCAACAAATAACCAATACTATGCATTTTGCACAGCTGAGCGGAGCCAGTCAAGCAACTTCCAAAAATATGAAAAAAGAACGCTTCTTAAAAATGGGAATTATAACTTTCACTGGTAACTTTCTATGCAAATAAGTTACAATATGAAATGTTTCACAACAAGGGTTAAAGACTTAGGGATTATGATATAATTGTGATTATACCGACCCAGATCTAAAAGCTATGCCAAATTTGAATATGAACTTTACTGACAAAGTCCATCAAACTTTTTAGCCAAGGACAACAATAGACAGTCATCAAAATGCACCATGTAAAACTAGCCAAAAACACATTATTGCAAAACTGGGAATGAAAATATTGGGTACACTCCCAAATTTGCCCACATGAGACCATTATTAGATCACACCCATGTACTACTCTTTCAGTTAGTCTCTTTGACTTCAGATTTTGACCACCAGAGTCCAGGGAAGTTACTAATTCCCTTTTGCCTTATATAACAAGCAGTGTAGAAAAATATACAAACTAAATTTAGGGAACAATCCATCACCCAAGCATTCACAAAATCACTGGTGAAGAAACAACGAATTCGCTGGTCTACTGAATTGCACCCACATTTTGTAATAGTGACATTTGAAATTTTTATTTTAATTTCTATGTATAAACAAGTAAAGAATGTTTGTCAATTCCCATGTTTATAAATAAACAAAAGTATAGATTGACATACATCTCATTTGTAGTTAGGTCCATACTGCAATTTAAATATTATTTTCCAAAACACACTTTGAATGGATGTATTTAGTTTATTTTGGACCTTTGAAAACTAACTTCATGCTAATTAACATTTGATGATTTGGAAATTTAAAAATTAAAAACTTTCATTTGCAAACCACTAGATGAATCTGCAATGGAATAGATATTAATAATGTTAAATGTCTCACATATACGATCTAACAAATAAATGCTAACAATATTTTGCCTCAAAGTTAGAACAAAAAAAAAAAAAAAACCTACATCCTGGCCATCGTGTTTTGAAAGTTCAAAATGAATAATTGAATCCAGAATTAATTAAATGCAGATGTGTTAAACAAAGTGTATGTCCCCTTTATAATTTGGTAGGAAAATATAATACCCCTGGAGCTTCCAGTAGGTACTCACAAAATACAAAAGAGTGACATCCATCCCTGGAAGAGAGAAACTAACTGAGAGCCTTGTAAATTTACAACACTAGCAAAATTTGAGTTCTAGCTAGAGACTTAAAAATGGGTAGAATTGCTCATGATTTGATCACATGCCTAAATTTGTGGGATGATAACACAAGCTGATTGACATTTAACAAAAGCTGATTGATCTATTTTTGTCAATTCTCAAAAGCTTCAGGTTACATGCCTGAAGAATTGGTCAAAGTTGGAGGAGAGCTGGGTGAATTTTGTGCAATTATTGTTTGATCATGCCTTGCAGGATATTCCATTCTAATAATTGCATTAAATATGCCCAGCCTACTGGACGCATGAGATCAGGTGCTGGCTGGCTGGCTGGCTGGCTGGCTTGCTTGCTTGCTGGCTGGCAAGATGATATGAGTTTTCCAGATTGGGATGGAATTTTTTTCATACAAAATATTATGTCGGCATCATTAAATTTTTTGTTTGCTGTTGCAGCATAAAAAATTGGAGGTCAAAGGAATTTGATGCAACAAGATCAGTGAACATGAATTCTTTTGATTTTGTTTTCTTGTTATAGCATATCAAGTTGGGGGAATCAAAGTGCGCAACAAGAGGACAGAGCTTTGGCACCTTGTGCGAAAATAACACAATTCCATTTCTGGATTTGTCTGCCAAAGTCCACTCCAATCTGTGCATGTGCATCATCAGCTGCTTCCGAGCTTCTACTAGTTCCCTCTCCTCGGACCCCTAATTTGGATCCGCCTGCACAACTGGTTATATAGAGTACCCCAGATTGCCTGGACACACCTGGGTCGATCCGAGCTTTGATCGGGAGTTGCACTCTTTCTCCAACAAGGTCTCGTAAAGCTAGAGCTCATGAATTGGCGCTAGCTGCTAATAGTTGGCAATTGTTGTTGTTGTTGATGATTAAATTTTGGATCTAGTACTGACTTTGAGAATTCTGGGAGGGATCCGTTTGGATTGACCAGTAGCTTCAATCTGTCCTGATCCATGAGTTGCAGCTCTTCTAGTGTTTCGACTAATATGTGAATTTCTAGATTGTTTTGAAGCTGCAGCTAGAATCCTAATTAGTCCGTCGGTATTGTCTGTGGAGTACTAGCTGTATTGTGGCTCACTATAAGTACTGTAGCTCTTCCAGAAGATGGGGACACACCAGTCAGCAGATTGGAAGACGGCCACCTGGAGTCTGATCCGCATTGTGCTACTATTAAGTAGTTCCGGGCTTTTGCTGAGTGGCGTGGAAGGCGCGGGGGCTCAAGACTCATGGCAGCTTCTAATTGCGAACGCAGGCGTCTCCGCAATGCATATGGCGCTGTTCCACACCAACAAGGTGGTCATGTTCGACAGGACTGATTATGGACCTTCGATGATCAGGCTGCCGAACGGGATTTGTCGGGTTGACCCCAACGATTTAGCTCTGAAAGTGGATTGCTGGGCACACTCCATCGAATTGGATCTAGCCACAAACACGATTCGGCCTCTGGAGGTTCTAACCGATACCTGGTGCTCTTCGGGTGCTCTCCAAGCCGACGGTTCATTGACCCAGACTGGCGGCTTCAACGACGGCTCCACTGTGGTTCGCCATTTGGGACCTTTAGGCACTGACAATTGGGTAGAGTATAAGGGCGTCCTTCACGTCGCCCGTTGGTACGCTTCTAACCAGTTGCTGCCTGACGGAGCCAGCATCGTGGTTGGAGGTCGCGCACAGTTCAACTACGAGTTCGTGCCCGGCGGTTTTCTCACTGCTCTCCCTTTCCTGCAGGCGACAGACGACCCCTGTTGCGAGAACAATCTGTACCCTTTCACCCATCTCTCCCCCGATGGTAACCTCTTCATCTTCGCCAACCAGGACTCGATCCTCCTCAACTGGAAAACAGGGATAGTGCTGCGCAATTACCCCGCTCTCCCCGGAGGTCCTCGAAACTACCCGTCTTCCGGCTCCTCAGTCCTGCTCCCTCTTTCGGCCGCCAACGGATACACCGTGGGCGAGGTCGTGATCTGCGGCGGAGCCCCTGCAGGCGCGTTCGCGAGTGCAGGAGCCGGCATCTATTTACCCGCGTTACAAACGTGCGGCCGCATGGAAATCACGGCCGTGGCACCGGCGTGGCAGATTTTCAACATGCCGTTCGGTCGAGTATTGGGCGACATGCTCATCCTCCCCACGGGAGAAATCCTGATCATCAACGGCGCACAAGCGGGAACAGCCGGATGGGGCAACGCGCGAGACCCCGCATTCAGTCCGGTTCTGTACAGACCAAACACAAACACGTTCGCAACGCAGAGCCCGACCACGATCCCTAGACTCTACCACTCGTCTGCCAATGTACTACCTTCAGGAAAGATCCTAGTAGCAGGAAGCAACCCCAACGAAGGCTACGCATTCACAGGCGTGTTATACCCGACGGAACTCCGCATAGAGGAGTACAGTCCCTACTACCTCAACGCAGCTTACAATCCTCAACGCCCGACCATCACACTGATCGATAACCTAGCACCCGGCTATGACGTGCCATTTACAGTCACCTTCGTGCTGGATTCTGCTCCTGTCAGGGTTGTGTTCCAATTGTACGCCCCGCCCTTCACCACCCACACCTTCTCACAGAACCAGCGATTGCTGATTCTAGCAGCTGGACCCATTGTCCCTGGAGTCGGCCATTTTACTTCCACCATCACGTCTCCTCCGAGTGCGGTGTTGGCTCCCGCTGGCTACTTCCTCTTCAATGTCGTCAATGCTGGAATTCCCAGCCCTGCTGTGTGGATACATATTGGTTGAAAATTATTAAGTTTACTCTGGACAGCTGCATGCAGCTGCTGCCCTAAACCCTAAACCCTAAACCACACCCACACTGCATTGTACACGAGCACTCCATCGATCCTTCTCAACTGTTGTCGAGGTTTGAATGCTTTCCAAATAACGCTAGCAGCAGCTGCTGGTGGCTAACCAGCTCTGGGTGATGAATCCTAGAGCTCATCAGCTGGTCATGGGTTCAAATCCCAGTAGCTTGTACACATATGAGATCATTCACATCTGATTTCATTTCACTATTACAAAATGTGATGTGGGTGCAGTTCGCTAGACCCCCTTCACTAGACTAGTGAATTCATTACTTCTTTACTAGTCCCCTGTTCATTACAACCATAATGAATTCAGTCAAAATCCAATGAAATCACTTGGCGTACTGGGACACCTTTTGTTGTAGTGTTTATAATATCCCTTCAAATCTTTTGAAGTGGACTATTATTTAACAAAATCTAGACAAAACTTATCGAACTCTTATATATCATTTAGATTCCTTCTTGTATTCACCCCCTATGAATGAACTGTAATTTGAGATTTACATGATGTCTTTGTAACACCAATTAGGCAACATGTATAATATGTAGGTATCTCTTTATACAAGCTTCCTACTGCCATGCCATCTGGGGGGCAATGTGTGTTGTTGGTTCAAGACTTGGCAAATTGTATGAAACAAAACTTGAATGAACAATACAACTTTTGTAAGCAATAATTGGGTTCTAACCCTTAACTTACCTGATTAAGTTCTTTTCACTTTTGTCTATTGAATATATTTGCAAATGATTATTTTTATGGCAACCGTCCAATCTATATTGTCACAGGAATAGCATATTAAGAAAGAAAAATCATTTGTCCTTTTTTTGGGAACTTTATGGGAGACATTCAAACTTGCATTTCAAACTAGGTTATACTCATTTATTTGTAAATGGCCTCATAAGTCTGGGGTTATTAAATTTATTTATTTAGTTGTAGTTTGCCTCACGTTGTGTGATCAAAATGCAAATTAAAATTCTTATTGAAGATATCATTTCAAATAAGAATAAGCATTTAGGGAATCTTTTGGAGGGACAAAATTCATATATTTTTATTGATTTCTTTATAATATGAAAAAATTGAATATGATTCAAGTGCCATGATTGACAGTGTTATATATAAATTATTATAAAAGAAATACAAGACATAATTCTTGCAAAAACTTAATTTTTAAAATCAACAAATTCATTTTGAGAATGCTAATAAAAAAAAAAAACATTAAAAACAATGTAAGGTTGTCACAACATCTAACCATTTGTCAAGACGTGATGTGTGGGTGTATGTATTTTATGGTGGCTCACTTTCTTTCAAAAACAAGAATCCACAAAAGTCCATTCTACAATATTAAATTTTTGATTTTTTTTATTACCATGGGTTCAATGGTAATAAGGTCCAAGTACCAAAAGAAATAACATCCATATTAATAAAAGCTGACCTACATATTCCAAATATATATACCTCTCAAAAAAAAATTAAGATTTGGAAAAAAAAGAAAAAAAACTATGTTAAAAAGACTTATGAAAATATGGTTGAATTTTGACCATTCAAAAGTCCTTAATTAAAATTTAATTAAATGATTTTTTAGGGAAGACTTTCATATAAAATTTTATTATTTGATGTTACACCATATATTGAGCCACTATAGATTATTTTGAATGGAATTCAATATGAACCTTTTTATTTTTTACCATTCCAATCTATTGACTAGTCTATATTTCTGTATTTCAAAAATCCATTGTGAAAAGTGAGTGTACTTTTATCAAAAAATAATTATGTAGGTATTTTCATAATCAATTTGAAATTCTCAATTTGATAAGTTTTATTATTCATTATATAAATGTTTAAAAAAAAGCACTTTGCAA
>Ga0209208_10002132_pt1 | contig 28256 bp, 19 predicted proteins | sample S1TSphfallax_3_FD_187694 | JGI IMG/M metagenome (GOLD analysis project Ga0209208, IMG submission 187694) | Host-associated microbial communities from peat moss isolated from Minnesota, USA - S1T2_Fd - Sphagnum fallax MG (SPAdes) (version 2) | ecosystem: Host-associated > Plants > Peat moss >...
GATCTGACTCAATGTCCTTTGGAAGGCCATGATGCTTGAACACGTGCGTGAAAAACAACCTTCCCATCTTTTGGGCCATGGCACTTTCCTTGGTGGGAATGAAGTGTGCCATCTTGTTAAATCGATCTAGCACCACCATGATCGCATCAAATCCCCTTGATGGTGCCAAACTATTACAACCCTAGCTTCGGGCTCACGACCAAGGCAAGGGCTTACAAGGTTGCGGGCCAAGAGAGGAAGCCCGGGAGTGAAAGAAAATGTGAGGGAATGAACCTTCACACTCCTAAGGGAGCTTCCACCTTGGGAGTTAAAATCCCAATGGACTCTTGAATGTTTAGTGCGCAATTGCAGGGGTCAAAATCAAATGAATTGAAAAGTTTTTTATACCATTGAAAAGCTATTGAAACTTAGATGTCTAAAATATGCTCACATGACCCATTTGGACATTTAAAACACAAGTTATGGTCAAAAGAATAGTCAAGAGTCAAATTGGCAACTTGACTTTCGACCATTAAAAGTTGGAAATCAACCCAATTTCTTACGTGCAGGTGGCGTGCGATATATCATTGAAAAGCTCTCAATGAGGGTTACAACTTTTCTTCAAACCTCATCTCAATCAGACGTTTGCACGTAAAGTTATGGGGCCCCAAAGTTACAAGAGTCCCAACTTTGGTAATTTTAGGGCTCCCATTTAAAAGTCCTAGGACAAATTGTCATTTGGATGTGGGCCCCGTGGAAAGGTGTAGAGTATAAAGGGGAAGGTGGTGGCTTCCCCCAAGTCCGAGCCATGGTGAATCTTGTGAGTTTGAGTTTGCCCGTGGTTCGTCTTAGCATTAAAAGTGCTCCAACTTTGCATTAACTAACTTGTTGGTTGATTTTATGCAAGTCCGTGTGAGTGATTAAATGCTTATCAATCTTCCTAGTCCCATCTTGGAGCTCTAGCACGCCCTTCAACCCCCAAAGTGTTGTGAACCAAAAAGCGTGCCCGCAACTCTTTACTCTTCTATTGTTTTCACCTCAAACTCATATTTGAGTCTATCAAGGAGCTTGGGAGTGTGTCACAAACTCACCATGAAATCCATGAACACACTTTCCCACGGCCCTTCAGGAATCGGTAATGGTCGCAACAATCCTGCTTGTTTCGTATTGAATGTACGATTTTGTTGGCAAATCAAGCAAGTCTTCACATATTCCTCTGCATTGTCCTTCAAATTAGGCCAATAGTAGGACTTCTTAAGGAACGTTGTGGTGCGTTTTGCACCACCATGGTCCGTAAATGGCCCATCATGGCACTCCTTTAAGAGCACATCCCTAAGCTTCCTTTTTGAAACATAGAGTTGATTTTACTTATACCACAATAGTCCATTTCGCAAATGGAAGTGTGACTTGATTCCCTTTTGAATGTTTTGCTTCAACTCCTTGGCAAGCTTGTCACAGCGGCTCGTTAATCGAACTTCCTTTTGAAGTTCTGTTTCACTCACATACACCGCTTTCAATTAGTGTTTTCGACTTAGCGCATCGGGCACCATGATTTCCTTCCCGGGCTTATGTCAAATGTCCACATTGAACAAGGCAAATGTGTTTTTCCATCTCACTTGTTTTGATGACAACTTTGGTTGAATGGCGAAATATTTCAAGGTGACGTTATCAGTCCACACCACCACATCTTTGGAGCTTATGTAATGGCCCCAAGTCTTGAGACAATGTATCACGACCCACATTTCCTTTTCATGTGTTGGCCACCTTCATTCCGTTTCGCACAACCTTTTACTCTCAAACATCACCGGCCTTCCATCTTGCACTAAAACTCCTCCAATCGCAAAGTCGGAAGCATCATAGTGGATCTCAAAATCAAATAACTTCAACATCAACATTTTCACCAAATTGTTTTTCAAGGTTTCAAAGGCCTCATTGCATGCTTCATTCCATTCGTAAATTCCATATGACTTCTTCAAAAGGTTTGTCAAAAGTGTGGTTATCTTCGCAAAAAAATTTATGAATTTACAATAATAGGAGGCCAATCCTAAAAAAGATCTTAAGGTCAGAACCGACCTAGGTGGTTCCCAATCCAAAATTGCCTTCACCTTGTGGTCATCCATTTTCAAGCCTTCTTAGGTGATCTTATGTCCAAGGAAATCCACTCCCGCCACCCCAAATTTGCATTTCTAAAGCTTAACATACAATTTGTTTTATTTCAACCTTTGGAACACCTTCCGAAGATGTTTCACATGCTCCTCCATAAAATCACTATAAACCAAAATGTCGTCTATGTATATGACTATGAAGTCATCAAACCATTCTCGGAAAATGTCATTCATGAGAATGCAAAATGTGGTGGGTGCATTGGTGAGTCCAAAAGGCATCACCAAGAACTCGTATGAACCATACCTTGTGTGACAAGTGGTCTTTTCGTCATCCCCTTTTATAATTCGAATTTGGTAATACTCAAAGTGTAGGTCAATCCTACTAAACATTTTAGCTTCCAAAAGTCGATCGAACAAATCATCAATCCAAGGTAATGGGTATCGATTCTTCACTGTCACCTTGTTGAAGGCTTTATAATCCACACACATCCTCAACGTCCCATCCTTCTTGTGAACAAAGAGGGCAGGTGCCCCATATGGCGACTTGTTAGCTTTGATGTATCCCTTTGCAAGGAGTTCCTCAAGTTGAACCTTAAATTCCTTCAATTCTTCATGATTCAATATGGGGCTTTGGCGGAAGGTGTGACTCTTGGGATCACCTCGATTGCATGGTCAACTCATTTTCTCGGGGGCAACTTGTTGGGTAACTCTTCGGGCATCACATTCAAGAATTCATCTAAGACTTGCTTAATGCACTTGGGAGAACTCACCAAGTTGGTAGCTTCCTTTAGCTCAACCTCATCCAACACATGCATCACACACAACATGCCATAACTCACCATGCATTCCTTTTCCAAGGTTTTTCCTAACATCAAGTGGATGGTCGATCCACCCACACTAAGCACTTCGTGTGCCTTCACCCGAACAACCCCATTCTTGGATGGGATTCTAACTAGCCTATTGTGCCTTTGTATGAGCACATTGTTACAGGTGATGAATTTCATTCCCAAAATGCGATCCATCCCCCCTAAAGTGGAAAACAAGTCCACCTTTCCTTTCCAATTCCCTAGTTGAAGAAGCACATTTTTTGTTTGCAATGTGGTGGGATGGGGAACCCCATTCGCAAAGTGCACCTCAATGGGTGCCTTGAGCTCCTCCAACTGGAACTCCATTCTTTCGGCACTCTCTTGGGTTATGAAGTTGTGGGAAGCCCCTATGTCCAAAAGACATAACACATCCCACTTAGAAACCTTCCCTCTTAAGAAAATAAGGCGATTACATTTGCATTGAACTAGGTTGGCAATAAGGGCAATTAGAATCCCCATTCCCCGATTTGGATTTGGGGCAATCTCTGGAGTAATGCCCCACTTCATTGCAATTGAAACACGTTCCTTTGGGTTTCCCATTGGTATCCCCTTAGGTTGGTTCACTTTAAAAGGAGCCCCCTTCTTAATGAAATTTCCTTTGTGTTTGAAACTCGAGCCTTGGAATTGTTTGGGTTTTTCCCCCTTTAAGGTGTCTTGCCCTCGATTCCATCCCCTTCATGGCGTGCCTTCTTGTGAGGGCACTTGTTATCCTTCTTAAACCGGGACTTTTCACCCCATCCCACATCCAAAAAGCCTTCCACTTTCATGATGGCTTCAAATAATGAAACGAGGCCAATTTTCCTCAAGCTTGCGCTTGGCCCAAGTCGGAAGTCCCATCACAAAATGGCACATGAGATTTAGCTCATGCATATACCGAATCTCAAACATGAGTTCGAAATATGCCCTCGCATATTGGTGCAAGTTGTTGTTTGTTACATTCATAAGGTCATGGAGTTTGCATCTTGAGATGTAGTTGAAATTCTTTGGGATGAATTCTAACTCAATGTGTTCTTTGAAGAATTCCCATGTGTAGCCATGGGTCTTCCCTTCCTCTTGCTTCACCGTCCTCCACCATGTGGAGGCATAGCCCTTCAAATAAGATTGAGCAAGTTCCACGGATGAGTGTCGCCCAACCTTGGCAACATGAAGGTAATCATCCATCTTTGCAAACCAAGCATCCACAACCTTTCAATTTCAGACCTCATCAAAATTCCTAGGCTTAGAAGGCTTGAATCCCACACCTTTTGAAATCTTCCTTTGAGGGCCACAACCAACTTAGTGAAATCAGGCCTATTCATTTTGAGTAGAACCTCCAATTATTCTGGGGTGAAAAGGACTATAGTTGGTTGCTCCTCTTCATTTTCATGGTCATCGTGGTTGTCACAATCTCCTTGATTTTCAGAATCCTCTTGTTCTTCCTCCCTTATGGCTTTAGATGGAACATCTAAGTCTTGGGTGGGTTTTTCCACCATGGTCTCTTATATTGGCTTATGGGTCTTCTTTGGTGCCATCGGAACTCCCCAATGAGTGGATCGAGCTCTACCAGAGCTCTAATACCATGTGACGCGCTCCCAAGCTCCTTGATGGACTCAAATCTGAATCTAAACTGAAAACAACGGAAGAGCAAGGAGTTGGGGCACATTCCCTGGCTCGCAACACTTTGGGGGTAGAGGGGTATGCTAGAGCTTTGGGATGGGACTAGGAAGAATGACAAGCATCAACTACTCACACGGACCTGCACAAAACCAAACAGAAGGTGATTAGTGTATAGTTTGAACATTTTTGGTGCTAAGATGAATCACGGGCAAACTCGGACTCACAAGACTCACCACAGCCCGGACTTGGGGGAAGTCCCCACCTTCCCCCATATAGTATACTTTGTGCCTTTCCACAAGGCCCACATCCCAAAATTCCCAAAGTTGGGACTCTCGCAACTTTGGGGCTTCATAACTTTGTGTGTAGACCTCCGATTGAGATGCAATCTAAAGCAAAGTTGTAATCATCATTAAGAGCTTTCCAACGATATGTCGCATGCCACCTGCACACAAGGAAATTGAGACAATTCCCAACTTTTAATGGTCGGGAGTCAAACTACCAATTTGACTCCCATCCTTTCTTTTGGCCATAACTTGTGTTTTAGATGTCTAAATGGGTCATGAGAGCTCATTTTAAACATCTAAGTTTCAATAGCTTTCTAATTGTATAAAAAAAATCCCTAATCCATTGGGTTTTAACCCCTGAAATTACTTTCTGAACATTTTGGGAATCCACTAGGACTTTAACTCCCAAGGTGGAAGCTCCATTGGGAGTGTGAGGGTTCATTCCCTCACACTTTCTTTCACGCTTGGGCTTCCTTTCTTGGCCCACAACCTTGCAAGCCTTTGCCTTGGTCACGAGCCCAAGGTTAAGGTTGCGACATAAGCCCCATTTAATGTTTTTTATTCATACCTTTAACCTTCAATAATCAAAACCAATAAATGCCCATAAAATTGTATTTGGTATGTTTTGAATCCAATTGATTAACTTTGTTTTACTAATTTTCTATGGATGTTCAAGGCAAACATTCCAACTTATTGTTCAATGTTTTAAATTTGATTCAAATTTTTTAAAATTCCAATTGGACTAACATCTTTTAATTTTTGTAGGTTATTTATTCATGTTTATTTTTGCCCACCAAAGGTCCACACAAGCATTTTCATGAACATATCTTACAACCACCAAAAATTTGTTCATTCTTAGTGTGAAGATGTCTTATGGGATAGTTGCAAGTTATGGTGGATCATTTTTTGTGTCTTTATGTACTTTTTGCAAAACTTATTATATTCAAATGCCACAAACACATTGTAAAATCATCAATTTGACAATAATATTTATGGATTAAGATTACAAATTTGAATAAGAATATTTATAGAGGGGTGAAATTCAATAAAGATACATTGATCATATATTTATGGACTTTTAAAATGGACATATGGATTTGGTTTGGATTTTGCATTAACATTCAAATACATTTTTTATTATGATTTCATCTCAATATTTTTTATAAGGATTCAATATATGATACATAATGGGGAAAAAAATATGAATTGAAAAACATTACAACAAAAACTTTAACCAACAAATAACTATGAACTTTTGAATGAATAAATTTGAACCTTATTTTCAAAAGTCCCTATCTTGGTCATTTTTCATTAAATTGATAATTTTTCCCCTTAACATGTATGTCAAAGAGTTGTTTAGATGGGCATCTTTTCCTATGGACTTTATTAGTTGATTAATCACCATTGAAGGCCCACTCAACATTGGTTTTAAATTTTTTTTCCATTTTAAGGTGGATCAAAAGTGGCAAATTTTGGAGTCAACATTTTTTTTTCATCATTTTTAATGCAAATATTTGATGTTTTGGGAATGAAAATTAGTGCATTTGAAAGTAAAAGGCAAGAAGAATACCTAGACCCTAAACTTATGACATGTGCTCTAATTTAATTAGCTAGGGGAAAAGTTAAAAGCAAAAATATGGGTTTTTTCAAATTTTATAATTGGAAAATGTTATGTTGGGTAACAATTTCATTTTTTACAAAACAACATATTTCAATTTTTCCATTTCAATAAATTATGAACTTTTTAAACTATTGATAATCTTACATAAACTTAATAAACTAAAATATAAAATTTAATTACAAACCCTTGTTTTAGGATTACAATAGCCTCATAATCATACTAAGAAAAAAATCAACAATTAAAACATATTCATTATGTAATAAATGTCCATAACATTATTTTTGGACTATGATCAAAAAATATTTTTGAAAAGTCCACCTTGTAATGAAATGATGGCATTTTATCTACATTTTTTTTAATTTGATTTTTCAAGTGTTATAGTTTAATTAAATTAGTCCCTTTTAAAAATTTGAATCAAACCTCAACACATTTTATACCAAACTTAAAGGTAACCCCATAAAAATTGCCCTTGCCACACCAAAAAATGGACTATCTACTTTGCAACCACCCTCTAATATTTAAATATGGACTTTTGGGATTGGGACTTTTGCCACTTTTGAACCACCCTAACTTGTAACTACCCTATGTTATTTTTGACAAAATGATGGTTTGTAAAGGAATCATCATGTGAGGGTGAACAATATCGACATCAACAAAGAAAAAACAAGAGTTGGGGTGCAACATCTTCTTTTTTAAGTAATGTTCAAAAACATTATATTGTAATTTTATATGTTGTTGAAAGATGTTATGCAAGTTCTTCCTTTGCTAATGCCACAAATATTTGTTGATCAATTTGTTTTCATTTGGGGACATGAACAATGCAAAAGGATATTGGGTCAATTCACTTTAGGAACATATTATTATCTTAAGGATTTGAAACATTTGTATTTTGTATTTTGCATGTTGACTACCCTATGGGAAAGAAGACCAAACATTGTTCATTGACAATGAACCAAACAAGGACTTTCAAAATTCCAAGTGTAATAGTCTTTTCATTGAGTCTTTTAAATTAGGACATAAGTTGTCAAGGAATAAGGTTTAATGGTTGGACATTACATCCCATGTGTGACTAGAATGTTCATTGGATTGCCATTGGCGAGGACAATTGACATCCATTATGAAATCATTGTCAAATATTTTAAGCCCTATTTGACTTTTTCACCAAATTATTTATTGGTTCTTACAATATATGAAGAGTGATAATGGGATGTCAAATTATTCTTGACATCCTTTAGGTATCACTCTCTACTTTATTATTAGAAAAAAATTAATTTCGTGTGTTCTCATACTTCACCTTTGAATTATGTCTACTTATCACATAGAATCATTGAGTTTTGCTTGTAGTTGGTTTGGATTATTGCAACTCTAAAAAGTCCAATCATATTTTTATTTCGAAATTGTGTTGATGTAGTTCCCTATCTACCTATATGCTAATTATATTAATAATAGTACGTTAGCAATTGATGAATTTATTTGGCCTTGTAAGTCCGAGTTTCTTATTATTTAGTTGAAATGACAATTTAATGCATTATATAGGTAGTAAATTTTATTTTAAATGATGGATGTTTGATTATTATTCTATTACTTTGATTTTTTTCTAATTTAAATCATTTTTGGCCTGTATCTTTTGTTTTCTACCTTTTGAGTTTTCATTTTTCAATATTCATCACTAGTGAACACCAAATATTACTTCAAAAAAATTTCATTTCTTTTTTACACTTATGTGATTTCCATAATATTCAAGTTAACCTTCCTTTTCTTTAATGTGATTTTTTTGATCCTTCGGATGAAATCACATTCAAAAGAACTTGGGACGCCAAGGTAAAGGACCTTTTTCAAGGACTGCACATGACACATGTCATTCTTGCATTGGTTTATAATTTATAATTTAGTATTTTGAATACCCCATTTAGCACTACATTTTAGATATAAATATATTTTGACTAAAAATTGATTTTATATCATGTATATTATACATTCATGCCTTTTATCACATATATATGAACAACTTTTGGATGCAAATACGTAGATAAAAGCCAATGGGATTACTTTATAAAAGGACTATGAGTCCTTTTTAATCTTTTTTCACTTTTTCATATGAAAGAATTTTTGAATGAAATCTTTTGCAACTTGTTATTAAAAATACATATAGTTGCCCCAATAGATAACATGTTTTGTGTTAATCATTTTTTAATAAATATGAAAATCAAAGTGTGTAAATTCTACTAGATTTTACATTTCATCTTGAATATTTATCATAATTTTGAATCATACCATAATATGCTTATTTTTTTTATTTTTTTTTCTTATATCATAAAATAAAACTTTGTTCTGTATGTGATGCACATTACACCCCATTTACATGTGGTAAAAAACTTTTAAAGTTTTAAAATTTTGAGAAATACTTTGAATTTCTAGAATTTTAAAGTTTCATATCTTTTAAATTTTGATTATTTTTTGAACTTGAATTTGAATTCCTCAACTTTCATATTAGTCATTTAGCACAACTTGGAATTATTAACATAAATTTAAAATGTAAAAAGAAAAACATATGTTAAAAAGTTCATAGTTTTCACCATTATCCGACATGGTTTTTGGCCCCTATCTTTATACTCACACCCTTTTATTAAAGCCACACTTTCAAAATCCATAATTTTCAAGGTCAAAAACACTTTTGAACCAAACGTGCTCAAATAGATTATATAAAAAAAAATTGATTAGTTCAAGTCCTTTGGCCCTTCTAATCATCAATGTTAAAATCCTCTCCAATTTTCAAAAGGAATGGTGTACATTTGGTAAAACAAAAAGACATTTGAAAAAAACAAAGATTTTCCACTCTTGAAGTTTGAGTGCTTTGAACATGAAAAAACATTTTTGATTTGTGTCAAGCTTTGAGCATGTAAACTTTGCAATTAATGGAAAATATTCCAAAAATATTTATGACAATCCAAATTATCATGCTTCCCTTGTGATCTTTCAAAGATATAAAAATGTAGTTTTAAGGAGTGTCCACTCACTTGGGTGGCTCCTTTGACTATGATTTTACCCCTTAACAATAATGTTTTGCATTTAGCCTATTGACCACTAGGTTCAATTTGCAATTTCAATTTTTTTTAAATTGTCCAAATTGTTTTAAGTTATTTTTGGACTTTTCTAAAGTTTAAAATTTATAAAATATATGTTAATTTCTTATTAATTATTATTTAATGGGGACTTTGGGGCTTGTGCGGGGGTGGACTTGAAAGGCTAGTTTGTTGTAAAGATAATAAAGTTGGATAGTTACATAACAAACTTGAAGATTTCATGTTTATGAATTGAAACCTTGTTTTATAATTATAATTGAAATATGAAGGATGTTTAATTTGCAATTTGGTGTTTGAAAAACTTTCATAGATATTTTGAAAAAAAAACTTGATGAATATTTTGTGCTAAACGTTTTTTTTGATTGAAAAGAACCTAGATATCATAGAAATGTAACAATTACATGTCTTCAGTTCTATAAAGCCATGTGTTTATGCACACCCTTTGCCATCAAAGGTTTTCCAATAGTAATATCAAAAGTATTGTAAAAGTCCATGTTTGGGAAATTTCAACTTAACAGATAAAGAAAACAAACAAACTACCTTCCCTAATTGATAAATTCCCCTATTATCTTATTTCAATTACTACTTACTTTTCAAATTTCCAATGGAAAGTTGACCATCAAGTAGTTCATTGACCATGCATTCTAAAATAAATTAGACAAACTATCAAATTCCCTTATAACCTAACCTTTAATTCAATTAAACACATATTTTCCCAAGTGTGAATGCAATGGATTGTCGAAGAAACAAGGTTACAAAAGAAAATTCCAATCAAGGAAGGAAGTGATCTGTAATGTTGCACCACACTTTCTTTAATAAATATTACAATCGAAAGTTCAACCATAAGCATATCATGTTGTACATTTCTATGACACCTAAATGTAATGACAAGCATTTAGTTACCAGTTCCCTTTTTGCTTCAAAGTTTCATGGCAAATACTATAGTGGTTTCAAATTCTCATCTTCAAATTAGGTATGAAATCAATATCATGGACTGGTCACCAAACAATTGGGACATCAATTAGAAGATAAATCTAGGTTCAAAAGGTTTTTTAAAATCTAGAAAAACTTTTCAAGCTATTAAGGTGCATAATAATGTTGGGTAGGTACTTGCTTAGGTAGGTAAAAATCTTTGGTTCCAATTCTAATTCTAAGGACCCAAACTAGAACCTAAAAAAAGGTTAAAGAACTTAGGAAAAATCAAACCCACCAAAATGCCAAGTAAGGGAACCCATTTAGGAACCTACCATCCAATTCTTATTTGGGCAAAAAGGGGACCAAACTTGATAGGTTAATTTTAACTTTCAAAATTTTTTAACTTGATTTAGAAGGTTGGATTTGGAATAAACGTTACTACAAAATCACGGGTGTAGTTCATTAATCCCCATTCACTAGACTAATGAATTCACTACATCCCCATTAAGTCCCATTTATTAAGACTAGTGAATTCACTCAAAATCTAGTGAAATCACTTGGCATACAAGGACACATTTTATTGCAATGAAGGTTCAATATAAAAGCAAATTGGTTTTCTTTAAAATGTTAGTTGTAATTTTTCTCTATGGCATAAAGGTTCAAGTTTCAAGTTTTGAATGTGTTATGTCCATTGCCATCATGCCACTCTCAAAACATCTCCATCATATGGTTTTTTTTGCAACTCCTCTTTCCTTTTCTCTTTATGTTTTTCTTACGTTCACTTTCTATCATTTTTTGCTACAAATATCTCCATTTTTCTTTTGCTAACACTCATTCCACCACTTTTGTGATTTGCTATTCACAACTTGATACTCACAAGGTTGCTAGTTGTTCATGCATTTTAATGTTTATTGTTTACAAATTTTTTTGTCATTATTCATCAAATTCAATTGTTTGTTGTTGCTCATCATGTTCAATTGTTTACCACTCATCTTGTTAAGTTTAGTTCTTTGTCATTATTTTTTGTTCAAGTATGTATGTTTTCATTGCTCATTGTTTTGGTTGTTCTTCATCACTCAAGAAGCTATTCATCATTCAGGTGCATTCATTGTTGTTGTTTTCCAATTTGATTACTTACTATTTTAAAGCACTTTGATTGTTGCTTGTCATTATATTCATGTTTTAAAATGTTCATTACCCAAGTATGTCTTCTTTCTCCAATCATTTTTGTTTGTGTTTATCATTTAAAGTTATCTTATTTTGTTTAACAATTATTAATTTTTTTCATTTTAGGGAATTTTGTAAGAGATGGTTAAAGAGGTGGAAGATGTTGAAAATCAACTTCACAACATGGTCAACATTTTCATTAATTCAATTGATAGGGAATGTTGTGGTTTTATTACTACATCACTTTCAATTAAAGGTGATTTTGTTCCTACCATTGCAAATATATCTTCCATAATGATCAATCCACTACCATGGCCACTATTGGCAAAACAACATGATTTTTGGAAGCCAAAAAGTTGAATTGCCAATGTGTGGACATTTTATGCACCAATTGTAATTACACCTACTATAGCCCCAGAGTTAAATCCAATCAATCTTTAACAACTAAAATGTGTTTTATGTTATCCTATTGATCCTCTTCTAAGAACAAAAAAGGGCATCTTAAGTTATAAATCAACCAACGAAATATCATCATTTTGGGAACATCTAGGAACAAATCACTATAAAGTTTGGATTGAATGGGGTTAAATTTGTGAAAGAATGCACCTAAAGATTGATGATCAACAAAAAAAATGTTTAGCCCTTCTTCATCTAATATTTTTTCCTTCTTCAATAGGTTATTCCTTTTTTTTAAAAATGATCTTCATCAAAAAATAGCTCGAAAAAAATCTACTCCCATTTATTGCTAAGGAGTTGATGCCTTTGTCTTAAATGTTGAATTGCCACATTGCCACATGGTTGGGTGGACCAATTTGGATGTCACATAAGTTAATTTTGCAAGGTGATTGTTATTACAATGCCCATTTCTTATATATATGTTGAAATTTACTTAAAAGGACTTGATTTGAGAATCTTAATTTGATTATCTATGTGATGCATAAAAACATTTTGTAAAATTTTAAAACTTGTAAAAGCCATGAACTTTCAAAGTCACAACTTATGGATTGTAAGTTTGGATTTCATTTTCACATGGTCCATTGATTGATGTTACATGTGTTAGGGTCTTGGAATTAATTAGATATAATATTAAGGAAGTTGGGGGGATATCATGATAACAATGGATGGTTATACTTATCAACTTTTGAATACACTAAAAAACAAGGTTTTCCAAAAAGTCCATATCATATTGAAGGAAGATGTGTTTTTTGGCAATTTTTGTATACATGTTTAAAGGAAAAGAAAGTTTATAATGGAGATGGAAAAAATACATCCAACTTACTTACAGTCTTAGATTAAGAAAGGAAACACAACCCAATATTGGGCTCTTTAAAAGGTAATCATGTGTGGCAAATTGGTCCACCCAACCATTCATTGACCCCCTATTCACTATGTGATTTCATTAGATGTTGAGTGAATCCATGGTCCCCACTAAACAGGACAATGAATTCACAAGTCCACTAAAGAGTGACTAGTGCACTTCACCCACATTTTGTAATAATGGCATTTTTTAAAAGATTAGTTTTGAGGCAAAATCCTCATGTTAGGTTTCCATCAAGGCATAACCTAATGCATGAAACTTTGCCCAAGATGGCTAAAAAAACCAAAGAAAATTTCATTGTACAATCTTTTGAGTCTTGTGGCACTTGCAAAATGAGTTTTGACTTATGGATGTTTAAAGGAAGAATCAATGTTTTTGTTTTGATTGTTCACTTTTTAAACTATAGTTGGGAACCTTGCCATGCAACCATTAAATTGTTTGAAATAGTGGACATATTTAAGCATGCCATGGCCTTACAAGTGAATCAAATACTATGAATGCATGGGTTAAATGCAAAGAGTAAATGTCAAATATGAAGGTAACAATTTTTGAATTATGACCATTGCTCTAACTTCTATTGTTTTTATGAAATGTTGAGATTGATAAAACCTTTTATAGAAAATTGTTGGGGGCATGCCGTGTCAAAATGTTGCCAATACATAACAAATGACACCAAAGCTTTTGTTAGTTTAAAGTCAATTTCCATCAAAGAGTGTTTAATATTCTGCAAAAGCCAATCATTTAGACCAAAAAAAGTGGGAAAGGATGACAAGAATGGAAAAAGGCTTTTTTGGAAACATGCAAATCTATTCCAAGAAACATTCAAATTTTTAAATACCATTGCTTGATGTTATGGATGACAACAATTTATGGCATTTCAAGGGTGTGTTCCAAGTTTGCAAGTTTTGGCCAATAGCTCAAATTGCTTTTAATATACTAGTGCCCATGGTCAATTGATGTGTTGTTAACCAAAGTAAAGGTTAAATTGGTTGTTGTTTCATGCATTTATTGCCATAATTTCTTTTGTGATCCAAATGTGAGTACAAAACTTGGCAACCAAATTTTCAAAAACCTAAGATTTTGATGTAAAACTTCAAGGTTTATGTCAACATATCTAAAAAAAAGTGGTAGCAATTTCACGCCCCTTCATTTCATTTATGTTGACATTTAAAAAACACAAAGCTCATAACATATTGAACATGATGTTGGACCTGCAATTCAAAGGGTTAAGGTTGGTGATCCAATATGTTGGGAAGGAAAAACATTATGTATTATAAGTGAATATGACAAGTATGTGTTGTTTCCACTTTTGGTTCATGCATAAATTTTGAATCCAATTACTACAATTAAAGTTGTTGCTCCTTATACAGTGAATACTGAAAAAGGTACATCATTGTATGATCTCATGGAAATTGACAAAGAAATGGTTTTGTTGATGGTCAAAGAATAATTCAATCATTATAGGATAAAGAAGGTAAGTCATGATGAAAGCAAAGACCCTCTTGTGTGATGGAAATTTCACAAATGGTAGTTTTCTTACTTTACTTTTGTTGCTAGACTAATTATAAAGTTTGTTGGGCCATAAATAAAAGCAAAAAGAGTATTCAACATTGTTGGCACATGCACAAACATGCAACACTCCTAATTAGGCATAGAAATCCTCAAGATGCTTGTGAACATCTATAAAAACTAGCTTAATGATGATTCAATTGATACAACATTCATGGAATAATTCCTAGAAATGGAGGAAACATTGATGGAGGAAAATGAAAACAAATTTGATAACATTGGGCTTTTAGAGGTGGATGATAATGCCATTACATTAGACTTTAGGGTTTTTGTTTGTTTTTTTTGTTGTCTGTAGGTCTATTGTTTAATGAAAAAATGACAACTTGAAGAAAGAACAAGGAGGCTAAGGCATGAATGCATGATATTCTAAAGGAGATGAGTCCTTTTTGTTGTTCTTATGTTTTGCAACTACAATAAATGTGGCCATCCAAAAATGATGAGATGGTGGAGGAAATGTAGTGTTTTTCACACTAATGTTCTTAAATGTTGTGAGATTCTATAGTCTCCAGGGTTTTGTAGTCTTTGGGGTTTTGTGATTTTATATGGTTTTCATGGATTCTATGGTCCTTGAGGTTTTAAGGATTTTGTACTCTTGGAAGATTTTAGATTCTACGACCTTTGGGGTTGTAGGGATTCTTTCATCTTGTGGATTCTAGATTTTAGGACTTTTGGGGTTTTGGGGATTTTATATTCTTTGGGGTTTATGGTTTTTATGCTCTTTGGGGATTTAAAAACACAATGTGGCTTTGTTTAATCTTTAGTAGGTTTGAGGAGTCACTAATGTTTTATGAACTTGGCATATGAAAATGTTGTTGTTCAAGAACATTATGACTTTTAGGTTGCTACCACTTCCTTAAAATGCAAGCATTTGGTTGCATTCTAGCCTTCAAACCTTGAATTTGGGGCATTACACATGTTATGAACACACAAGTCAATTTGTAAATTATAAATTGCAATGTTTTTTCATTTTTTCACAATAAAATTGTGCCCTATTTGTAACATTGATTTCTTTGGCATGTGTGTATTTATTTGCAAACGTTTATTACAAAACCAATGTTCCATTAGCTCTTTTAACAACATAATAAGGTGAATGATTTTGTTGATGTACTGAGCTCCAAATAAGGAGAACTTGCAAAACTAATCAAGTCTATTCAACTTGGAGCCTAACTGAGGACTAAGTGGAACTTTCCAAACTAATAGGGAATTGGTAAAGTTTTATAATAGTAAAACCTAGATCCAAAACCATTTGATAATTGAAAACTTATATCCAAACTCCATCACCCTTGTGATATTTTGAAAGAACCCAACCAGAACTGGAACCTATCCCTAATGAGATTATAAAACGAAAACCAAATCCTACCCAAAGTTATTAAAATTTTTAAAATCCCCCAAAAACTTGAAACCATCATTTAGAGTTCATGCAAAACCAAAACTGAAGGTTATGCTAAAAAATCAATTATCAGCCAACAATGGTGCATACCCCTGTTGGTCTCATATGTAGTTTTGCACTCAGTTCATACTGGTAGCAAGGACCTTACTAGATTAGTATGACGTGAAGCAATAACAACCTTTTACTGGTATCAGTCTGGTAATGTATTAATGTAAATACCTAATGTCAAACTGCCATTTTAATGTAATATATGCCTCATGTCAAAATGGTATTAATTTGACATTTCAACATGTAATATCCTAATGTCAATTTGTCAATTTAATGTAATGTATGCCACAATAAACATCACATATTGTACATTGTAATGGATGAAACCACAAAGTTTACCTCACACATGGATCATGAGTCACAATTTTTTGTGTGAGAAAACCACATCCTTTCATAGTGCCAAATTTTATATCAGTCACCACCAAGTATGTACTTGCCTCATACCAGCCAAAAATCAGTCTTGGACCCAAGATCAAGACCAAGCCTGTAGGAAAGTTTTTAAAAGTACTCAATACCAAGATGACCTGATATATTCAAAAGTCAATACCAGACCAACACTGGTGCATATTGTCTCTCGGCAAACACTCTCATTGGGACAAATATGATGTACACAAAGTTTACTTACATCTATTCTCCCTCCAAACCTTCTCTTTTCCCCATTTGAACAGCATGCATTAGACCCACATGAAGAGATGAAATCAGCTGTGTACAACAAAGTTCATGGACTATTAGGTTTCATGAATTTGTGTCCATAACCTATTAAGAAAAATATTTTCAAACCATATTCAATCTATGTTTTTCTATAGAAATTAGTTTGAAATTTGTTGTAGAATGTGTGCCAAAAGTTTAGTACATGAGAATCTCAGCTCATTTTCTTTACTTGCACATTGTCAATGGTCTGAACTGTGAGGCATTCATTCTTCTATGATTGAAAGAGTGGTGATAGCCATTACTATACTCCTAGGGAAGCAATCTGAAGATCTGAAAGGTAGTCTCATGTTTCAACCAAGATCTCTCTAGGTAGATATACATTTTGACCACCTTACAAGATAAATGGTTTGGACACATCAAATGTCTTTGAAGCAGTCAGCTGGGGTTCCTGCATTTGATGAAATATAACTGTCAGTGGCGTTATCAATCCAAGCATTTCAACAGACTGAATGGCTTTATTGTAGAGGATTTTAGACAAAGTGCTTGTGTAAACTTGGAGTTGACATAGGTAACTGACCTGAGTTTCTCCACCTTCATAACTGCCACCACTCAAGAGCTTGTCAATGAGGGATGTGACTAGCTGATTTTCAGCAGAATGTACTGCAGAACGCATGGCATTCAAAAGACTCCCATATGTGCTGCCATAGCCACGCTCAATTGCTTGTATGAAACAATATGTCATCTCTCCAGTTGATGTACCCTTTGCCAAATCCTGCACAAAGAGGCAAAATCAGAGAAGTATAGAGTCCTTGTTGTGTTTATGCTGTCACAGGAAGGCACATGCATATAAACCAGGTGATTTGTTGTACGTATAATTATAGCTATGAAATTGCAGAGAAATCTTCACAACACTCTGAAGGTAACACAACAATTGAGTGTGGTCATAACCTTATGAGAGTCACTCACAAAGTGTCAGACCATCACCTTCTTTATCATGAATAGCAGTGATGAGCTGCCATGACTATTACACATCGACTTCATCAGCTCCTAACAGTGGGTGTACTAGATAAGTATATGATGATCAGCCAAAATCTGGGCAATCCATTACAGAAGATTTGCATCCTGAGTTTTTGTCACATTTCTGGATGCAAAATGGGAAGACTCAGTCATGATCTTGGCTAGCTAGCACTCAAAGAGACACAGTTAATTGAAAAATTCAATGGTATCCTCATTCAACCTGCACTGTTCTCATCTGGAGATGAAGCTGCAATATCATATTTGATGTAGCATTGCAAGAGGGTTTAGGGTTTAGGCAAGAGACTCACAGATGTGTCAACTACAGTCTGGCTGTCATCACAGCCACTGAAGGAGTAGACATCACCTCCAGCTGTTCCCTTCCATGTCCCAGTTGTCGGCCGATGGTCCTCCCATGTGAACTGCTCATATCTAAGAAAGATGAACGCCCTCATCTTTAAGTGAGGTGTTACATATTTCACAAAGTATTTTATGATTGGATCACATTCAGCTTTTATAGGTTATGTCCGAGGTTGAAATCATGTGAAATTAAAGAACAATAAGTTTTCCAGTACTCAGATCCCTGCAAACACCTAATCATGTATCTGAAGCTTTACATGAGATAACAGGAATGAAAAATGGATGAATGATGTGAGAGACAAAAGTTACTGGTCTTACCCATTGTATCTGTAGAGATATGGAAGATCCAGAACAGTGCCACTGTGACAAGCATCTACAATGGCATGAAGAGTAACACCAACTGGCAGAGGTCTCACAATTGTGGAATTGATATCATCATCAACAATTGGGCCTGCTGTCTGGAAATCCATTGGGATCAGCGTCTCATCATAGCCATCCAATTCTTCTCCGTTGTAGTTGATCTGTTGAGATCCATGGCCAGAGAAGTGGAAAACAAGAGAGTCTCCTGGTTGACAGCCTTGTACCAACCACTCTAGGGCATGCATTATGTTGTACTTCGTTGGTTTTCTGCATGGATCCATCTGCTCCTCTGTCCCAGAAATTGCAAGAATTAAACTCATCAGGTAGTACTTCATTTTTCATTACAGTCACAAGCTAAAGTAATACATAGTGTGTGCAAAAAGATGGAGGCCAGAAATGACAATCTTCCTGCCTGGTCCCTAAACCCTAAACCCTAAACATGATTGCAAACTAAGCCCTTGGACCATGCCAATAGAAAATCTCAGAATCAAGGAAAGACACAGTTAGAGAGGGTGTGTTAGGTGCAGGTGAAATAGCCATGGTACCTACCTGTGAGCATAAGAATGGAAGAATCTGGAAAGTGGAACCTAGTGGTAAGCAAGTACTTCATACAGTTGGCATCATTTAAGCAGCCTTTAAGCTCCAGGCAGGTGCCCCGATACGTGATACCACAAATTACTGCCCTCTTGGAACCCTGTGAATTTGCTGGTGTTGGAGTGTACTGTAATGGGTTTGGAGTGGAATGACGCCGGTATAGCTGTACACCACGAGTGGAGAGAGGAAGCACAACTGGCTTGTGATGAGGAGGAGAGAGAGTGCCTACTGGAGAAGGTTTCTCACTATTGGATGCAGGGGATAAGTCTCTTGGAAACAATGGAGGCAGAAAAGGATTTCTCACTTCTAGCACTGATGAGCTAGGCTGAGGATTATTTTGCAAGCTCTGGTATATCGTGGTGGGCACAGCAGACGGCAAGGAGTCTACTTGCTGGCTGGGAATCTGAAACTGTGGCACATGAAGATATTGGTTGCTGGGAGAAGTGGAGCTGGTAGATTGAGAAGGCTTAAGCTGCTGTTGTGGGATTTGCAGCACACTTGGCAAAGAGTTGGATGACCAAGAGTGGTCTCGCTGAAGCAGATAATTTGAATGGTCTTGAAACCTTGGCAGAACAGAGACTGATGAATGGGAATCAGAAATGTGGGGACGATCTGACACTGGACCTGATATCAAGGAATAATGTGAAGAAGGAGAAGAAGAAGGGGAGGGCAGGTGGGAGGAAATTTGGGGCCCTTGCGATGGTAAGTGATCTATTGTGGTAACCGACAAGCACTGGTTACATATGAAAGACTTAGTGTCAGCAGGTAGGTCCACAGATTGTTCAGCATGGCAACTACTGCACATGCCTTGAATTCGCACTGCCATTTTCTAATGTCAATCTGGATGCCGCAGAGGAATTTTGAACTTTAGTCCCCTTCCGCAGTAATTCCTGGACTGTGATTTGAAAGTTTCTGGTCATGATCAGTACCAGTACTTAAGTACACGACAACAAAAAAGGTGCACAACAAAATTAGTCAATGGAGGCTCAGATATAATCATTTTTCCTCAATTGACAGGGATCCAATGAGGACTTACATGATTATAGTAGTCTGGGCTTTGGAACAGGTTGAAGGCAAAAACTCAGAGACCCACCATCTCCACATCACACAACTACCCCTGTCACAGATCCAGTTCCATTCCAAGTCACAAAAAAAATTATCCTAGCTGATCCATTGGGGCATGGCAATTGGTGATTGGGAAGGAACTTTTCTCTGCTTCCTCAGAGTGAAACCACTGGTAACTATCAAGCATTACTTAGGGCTTATCTTAGCACCCATCCTCTCCTCATTTGTCCTAATCTACTCTCAATCCACCCAATCTTTTCTTGAAACATGTATGACATTGAAATTTAGATGTCTGTGCCAAGATTTTTCCAGTTCTCTTGCACTTCAAAAGCTGAATCCCCAAAAACCCATTTTCTTTCTTCTGAATCTGGAGATCCCATAGTTGGGATTTCCAAAGACAATGAAAGCATCTAAGTTTGAAGATGCGAGAGCCAGGCAGTGATCTCAAGAGGAATTTCATCTAGAATAACGATCCTAAGCAACAACTAAGCTTCTTCCCTACATATTCATAGGCATTCATTGATGATGCTGTCTCTTGAATAGGAGTTGATTTGACCCTTTGGACAATGATTTAAGTGGTCAGGAGTCATTTTAGCAATTTGCGACAGGACTCTTCATTTGGTCATAACTTGTGTGATAACTTGTATTACAGATCCTTTGTTTTGGGAATGCAACCCCACAATAGTGTAGTTCAATCAGCTCACCAAAATCCAATGACAAAATTCTTTTGAGCTAGGACTAGAAATATTCTACACATTATTCCACAAAACGTGGACAAGATTCTACCTCCTCAGAAAAGACTCAAAACATGAAAAATCAAGAATCAAACAAATCAATTTGTGGTACCATGGACCTAACCTAAAATTCGAAGGAGAACATCAACCCATCATGAGCGACCTCATCATCCACTATCATGACCTTTTTCTGCGCACTAAGAAAAACGAGCGGCTCTCCTCACATAGTCGCTCTACCCTTTCAATGACATCCATAAGGATGATAAACATTCAACATACTAAATTGGGAACACATGATGGTTAGCATGAAGGAACCCAGGTGGATCCTTCAGTTTTGCCGGAAATGTTTCTATAGTGGACTCTACATGACCTTAGAATATAGGGATACCAAACTTTGGCTCATTTCTGGGTGCATCACAATACTCTGAAAGAAGGGCAGAAGAGCCAACAAACCTCGTCACAGCATCATGGCTCTTGCAAAGCAACCTACTATTACTCACTCCATACAAAGCTCCTCTTCGTTGTAAAGACCTAACCTTGATGAAAGAAAATGTCGCAACAAAGACTCACATTCTTTCTGCAAGACAACAGCAACCCAAAGCTGCGGAATTTGCGAACTCAAAAGGTGATTGCAAAATTGTCATTCCACCCATGTTTCCACCGTCGTCGGAGAAAGTGTCACAACTGCAATCAGGTGGGGCCTTCAACTTGAAGGGGCCCATGTTGTGAAGGGCCCATCCGCCCATGTGCGCTGCACCTGTGAACGCCTGCCTGCTTCAGAAACTACCAAAGTGAGGGCGGGTATTAGGAACTGCAGCAAATATATCCGGGTATCAAAGTTTGCCATTTCACATTAAAAAGTATCTAAAGGCAAAAGAAGAAGAATTATGGAAACTAAAATATTTCACCATGCAAAAATATAATCTTCAAAAAATCCTCTAAAAGAAACCAAAATCCTTCAAGATATTATAACTCTATAATTAATCTCAAGTTTCAAAAACAAGCCAAAATAATCATCTTCCTCATATAAAAATAGACCTATGGGGCCAAAATCCCTTAAGCTACTATACTCTATAATGAATCTAAATACAATATCCTTGCCTTGGTAGGCAAAGCCAAAAATCGAATTGATTATCAAGTATGACCATGGTTCTCAAAAATTTTAAGTCATATCATGGCATACAAAACTACCAGGTATTTTCTGGATCCAATGGTTCTTTGATTCTGATTTTTTTCAAATACCCGTAGCCGGTGGCTCTTTGATTCTGGAATTTTTCAAATACCTGAAACCTGGTGTTTATTTCAAAACTCAAAGATAAGAATAATCAATTCCAGTTCTTCCCAACACTTGAATTCTTTTACAATATATATTTTAAACTTGCAAGAACTGATGAGGATATCACTCTTTTCTTTAAAATTAATTGAGTCAGTTCTCAGACAGGGTGTTCTTAGAAATGTGATAAGAGTAGGTTTTCACAATCTGCATTTCAAAAATTTATATTCATTTTTTTTTAAAAACTTAGTTAAGAAATAATTTTTAAAATAAAAATTAAATTACATATATATGTTTGGGTGCTGCCTCTCAACTCTTTTCAGCTCCTCCTCACTAAATTAATTTAAATTTCTTGTAACTAAGTGAGATAAGCTTGTGAAGAAGTGCTTAAAAAGTCAAAGGAGGTTGAATTTTCACACATTGTTTGTCTGTCTCTAAATCTGATAGAACATTTGTAACCCTCGATTTAATGCTTCCAATGCCACAAAATGGTTCACTTCGATAAACAAATGAGGAAGATATGGGGTGTTTGGTGTAAAGGGTTCAGTGTTCAATGATCAATGAATTAAAATAGATTAGAAAATTTTGGATCATTCCATCTTTGCCTCTAAAATACAAAAAAATTGTACAGCCCTAGTCAGTGCATGCATCAAGTTTAAAATCACCCAAAACAGATTAAAAATGAAAAAAAATGGGATTGGACCAGAAAGAAATCTAGAGGTATTGTTTTTTAAAATTGGAAAAAAACTATCATTCATCCTCTTCTTGTGTTTTTTGTGTTGCTCTTTTGTTTCTATAGTTCAAAGAACATGTATAGTCTTTTAGTTGTACTTCCAATGACACAAAATTGTTCAATTTGATTAAGGAATGAGGGAAATATTGAAAAGTGTTTGGTGATAACTATGTTTTGATTGATGGGCGATTTTATCTAACTACCTTAAAAACTAGATTTTGGTTCTCATAGAACCGACCCAGTTCTATAAAAAAATTTAAAACAATGTAACCAAGTCTCATTTGAGTGAAAAATTGTCAGTCTGGTTTTTAAATCGATTATCACCAAATGTCATATTAATTGGTTTTCATTGTGAAAACCAGTAATCTTGATGAAAACCAGAAATCAGAAAAGAATCAAAAAGTGGTTGAAAATTTAGGCAAGTTTTGAAATGGAATACTTTCAAATATTACGTAAGGTCATACCATGTTTGAAACTCATTCATCAATTTTCATTGGACTAAGAACCAACCGCTTGGAACCTTGCTTTTCTTAAAATTGATTTTTTACCAAGGTATTAAAAAGTACCAGGGTCAAGGTTTTAAATTTTGTCCAATATTTTAGTACATTCAATAATCACTTATATATTCATTAAGATTTAAACTTAGGTTTAAAGTTTAGGAAGTGCCATTGGATAGTTGTAGTTGTTGTCCTTTAGATTATAAATAAGTCTTTTCCTCCACAACTAGTTATAGTGTAAAAAAATTACAACTTGTGTTTTGAGGGGTTTTTTGCGTTATGCTTTCTAGTTATTTGTTTTTGTTCCTTTGCTCATTGACACCTCTTCTAATTTTGCTACTCCTCAACACTTTTCTAGATTCTGTTAAACAGGTGCCTTTCCTAGTTTTACTATTTCTCTTTTAGTTTTGCTACTCATCGAAGTTTTCTTAATTTTGATGTTTATCTCTTGGTTCTATTGCTCATTGGCACCTCTCTTCATACTACTTATTTAAAACCTAATCTAGTGTCATTCCATTTTAGAATCTTTATTTTATATTAACAAGTTGTACCAAGAGTGCCATCACTTTTGTTTTCTAATTGGGCACTCTCTGCTTATAAATCATTCCACATTTTTTTCGTACACCCAATTTTGAATATTTCTAGGTTTTATGGTTTACACATTTAAGATTTAGGTTTTTCTTTTACTTTCTATTTTTTTCCTTCTCCATCACCCCCAAAGAAGAAAATTGTTGTGTGTTTTCTTTATTGCTTGCAAATAGCAAAGCTCAAATCTTTGTGCATTGTGTTTTGTTTTTTTCCTTGACTTTTTATTTCTTTTCTTCTCATCTCTTTCTATCTTTTTTTTTCTTTTTGTCGTAATTCAATGGATTTTGGTGGTCGGTTCTTCTTCATGATGGAGGTGTTTGTGGCTACTGCTTCTTCACAATGATGGTTCTTGGTAGTTACTTCTTTCATGCGATAGTTGCATGGGACTTTTTCCTTCCCCCTTCTTGTTTCTTTGTTTTTTTGTTGTATTTATTTTATTTTTGTCTCTTTTTCTCCTTGCTCCCTTTCTTCTTTGTTTTTTCTTCCTTCACCTCTTTTTCGTTTTTTTTCCTCTTCTTGCTACAAGTGTTACAAAAGCAAGCGTAAATGTTTTGCTTTTCTTTTCATTCACTATGGTCTTTGTGTTATGTTTCCAAGTGTTAATAATTTCTTGGTTTTGTTTTGCTTTTCGTTCATTGTGGTCTTGAAGTTGTTCAAAAGTCAAAAATTGTTTCAATTTTTTTTATTTTGAAGTAGTGATGGTAATCTTCAAGTTCAACACTGCCTTTTCCTTGTTTCCTACAACTTAATTAACCTCTTGTTGCCTTTTTCTTGTTGTTGCAAGTGTTCATTTTAGCCATCTAGTCATGTAATGTTTCCATTTAAACAATAATTCACAAATGATATGCTTATAGAAAACAAGGGAAAATTGTATCCTACCTTCTTTTGTTTCTTATGTTACACATTGTATTGCATCATTTGATCTTTAGATGTTTCATGGTAGCCATGACACATTTGCCATGGTTATTAGCTTCATCAATGTTTCACGGGAGCCCACCCACATAACTATTGGGATATTTGAAGTGTGCAACATAGTAAAGGCATCCATGGCAAATCATGTAAAAGTCTTTTGGTTTTTGAACAAGGTAATTGCCTATGTTAAAGATAAGAATTTCAATTTAAATACCTTAACTATAACTTTGACAAATGTAGTGTTTTATTATTCCTTTTAATTAACATGCCCATTTATAAGGTTTTGTTTTCGCCATGTAGTGTCAAAGGTAACACAATACATGAATGATGATTCTAAAGTTTGTGTAAATGTGAAGGGTAGAAAATCTTTCTAGACTAGCTAGTCCTATGGGCCTCTTAATAACTAAACAATTACTAATGGTAAACATATTGTCTTCTAGTTTAGTTTGAAGATGAAGTCATTTGGTTAGTTAGCCCATGAAAATGGGTGATTGGAATTTGTTTGCCAATCAATTAAAAAAGAATTGTGAAAGGATTAGAATAAGGAGCCACTTTTGTGGGTGGAATGTGCACCTTGTGTGGTTTATGGAAAAGGGGATTAGGAAAGAGGATTCCTTTCATTCTTGTGAAGAATGGAGTAGAAATTGCATGTTGGAAGAAAGTAATTTACAAGGGAGTGTGTGAAGGTTATAAAACTTGGCATGTTTTATTTTATTTTATTTTTCCTTTGCCTTCACTACCTCTTGGAATGGTAGTTGTTCATATATGTTTGATGTAGAATAATGTAATTCCTAGGCTAATTTAGTTTCTTTCTTCCTTTCTTCAAAATATTTTCTCTAAAAATTAGTAGCTTGCAAGAAGGTAGGTGTTGTATGATGGTAGGACCACTTAACAAGTAGTTGGTGGAAGGCAACAATTATAACAGAGTGGATAAACAATAGTAATGGTATTTGTGGTTAGAGGAGGTAGTCTCCAAAGACTATAAGGTAACTACTCTCTCTCTTTGTGTTTGCATTGTATTAATTTATTATCTACTTAACAACCTCATATCTTGATAATAGTAAGATTGCTAGCTAGGTCTATGGTTACACAATAGGGTTTTCAAAACTAAACTTAAAGGATAGACAAGCAATCTTGCAAAAACACTATGACAAGGATTAAAAAATCTAGGAAAGGGAAACAAAAATGGAAGGACTTGTGTTCTATTGCAAGGCTACTTGCTAAAATGTTCAAAACTCTTATGAAAACTAAATTTGTCTCCCATGTCATCTTGTTTCAAGAAACTTTTTGATATTGAAATGCAATTTCCATATATTATGGATGGCAACAAGTTTTGCACTTGTCCTCTAAATTTTCTGTGCATCAAACATGGGTTATTGTTAAAGCCATAATAGGTGCATTGTTTCCTATTGTCAAACATGTGTTTTAAACCATAATCAAAGTTACTAGTTGTTACCAAATGCATTTTAAAAACTTTTTCATTGTATGTGGATTTGTATGAAATATAATGTGATTCGGATTGGGGCTCTAGATGCACCATTGATCCTTGGTGATTTTGGTTTGGAGTAGCAAGATTTTAAATTATGGATGATGATGTAAGTGCTCAACATATTAATGTTTTTTCTATCATTTTCAATGGCATATAATCAAACCAAGGCACATAATATGTTGTTGATCATGTTCAATCCCTATTTTCAAAATATGAAAATTAAACAAGATTAAGTGGGTAGTTTTGTTGCCATCCAAATTTTTGCAAATTATGACACAAGGATCATGCGTCCTCTTTTATCACAAGCTTACCGCCATTTTGAACCCTAATAGAGCACCAACAAAATTGTTATTTATTAAAAATGATGACTTATTTTTTGGGCATATTGTATCACATGTTGATGGAATTTTATAAACCTTGAAGAATGAATTGTAACTATTTTCAAAGTTATCAATGTGATCAACAAAAAGAAAAAAATTGTTAGTTTGGCAAGTTGCCCATGCAATGCAATTTCTACTTATCTCTTCCTTAGTTCATCAAATGTGGGGAATTGTTGGTTCAAAAATTGAAATTGAATATATGATTATTGTCATTGGTGATTACAAATCTTTGACAATCAAGGTTGGGGATTAAGAATCTAGATTGCCTTATTTTCCTTATCATGAATTGGCTTGACAATGTTGAGGTTGGGTGTGATGGAACTATGAAACTTAAATATATGTTGGTTTTGTGGCATATGTGGCCACTATGATTGGTGAACCCCATAAGTTCATTGAGGAAAAGTGTCTATTTGAAGAAGATAGCTATGAATTTGACTAGGTTGTGTTTTTAATCAAATTGATTTCTATATTTTGTTTTGATTTTGTGATTACAAGTTTTTAAAAAAATTATATTATTTTTTGTGGTTTTTTTCCTTTGACAAAATAGAAGTTGTTTTTATTACATGGTGTAGTGGCAAATTAGAATTGGCTACTTGTGTGGTGTGGTGATAAATTGGAAGTTGCAGCCATTTTGTGTTGAATATGCATTTGCATGTTTTTTTATAATTTTTTTGGTGGTTTTGTTTTTTCATGGTAGAATAGAAGTTACTATTGTGGTGTGGTGGTAGATTAGAAGTTGTTGCTTCTATGCTGTGTTGGGAGACCAAAAGTTGTTGTGGTGGACTTGAAGTTGTTGGCACAATTTAATATGTAGGAAATAGCTAGTCTAGTTTGTAAGAATTAGAAACACAAATCTAATCAAATGGGAGATGCTTAGATAAGTGATGATAGACAAAGGATCCAACCAACATTTATGTGAAGAGAATGTAATTGTCAATTACATTTATGGTTTAAGGGCTAGGGTTTTCAATTCTAAAATAGCCTTGAAGGTTTGTGAGTGATAAAAGCCTAGTGTTAAGTTTTTTGTTCTTAGCTTAAAAATGACCTTGAATGTTTGTGAATGATATAATCTTGGTGCTCCATTTGTGTTTTTTTGTCAATGTGTAATGTTTAGATTTTGAATGGTTTAGGGAGAGAATATAGAAGAAAGTTTTTGTCCAAGTTTAATCTAGAAGTCAAATTTCTAAATTTAATGTTTAAGTATAAGTTCAACTTTAAAGTCTAAGTCTAATTTAAATCTAAATTTAATCTCTAAATCTAAGTATGATTTAAAATCTAATTTAAAATGTGATTGTGTTATGCATGGTTTGATGTTTGATTAGAATTTTTTTTTGATTATTGTGCAGTTTATAGTTTACAATTTAAACTAGAAAAAAAACTTATCTAACTTTGTAATAAATAATGAAGCTAGTGTGCTCGAGATTTTTTCCGATTTTTGACAAATCCAAAAATAAGTAATTAGGTGCTTAACCAGCCTATGTACTACAGTATTCAGTTCTCTCAAAATAACTGAGAAAACAAATTCAGACCACAAAATCCAGCAATCTCATTGGCCTGAAAAATAATCTTCAGGCCTACAAACAGCCTTATTCTGCTGAAACTGAGAATAATGATCTCTTTCTACCATTTCCATTGGTACTCTAAAATTCTCACAAACCTACCAAA
>Ga0209208_10002133_pt1 | contig 28252 bp, 21 predicted proteins | sample S1TSphfallax_3_FD_187694 | JGI IMG/M metagenome (GOLD analysis project Ga0209208, IMG submission 187694) | Host-associated microbial communities from peat moss isolated from Minnesota, USA - S1T2_Fd - Sphagnum fallax MG (SPAdes) (version 2) | ecosystem: Host-associated > Plants > Peat moss >...
TTATTTTCATTACTATTATTCCTGACTTGAAACTTCACCCGTACACACCATAACACCATCATGTTGATAAGGTTTGAGATCTCACATTACCCGTACTCCCATATCCACACCCACCCTTCAAAAGTCCTCCCTTGCAATATCTCGAGCAGATAGTTTAGTTTATTTGGCCCTACCTTGTTATGAAAAGAGACTATGGGCATGTGGAGGATGATGTAGTTTTCATTTGGTCCTCTCTGAGGAAGGTTCACCAGGTGTGTTACTCTCAAACTTGTGAGTTCAGTTTTTGATCTAGGAGAAGGGTTTGTGGGTCTATCTTTAGACCCTTCTTGTGCTATAAAAAACTGCTCTAGTCTTTTAGCCATTTAAGGTTTTTTTTGGGGGATTGTGAAGCCATGTTGCAAGAAATTCCCATTGCTAAAGGGAAAACTCAGCAACTGTCAAATTGTCCCATTCCTGAAAGGAAACCTGGGCACTTGTCAAATCAGCGCATTTTCATAAAGTAAAAGAAAGGAGGGAAGTACAGGGGGAAAAAGATTTCGCTAGAAAGACAAATTTCAAAAATGGTACCTTACAAATATTGGAAGTACCAGTGGCATGCTGGCTGGGGGTCTTATATGGGTCGTAAGGTCCTGTGCCATCTTCCAGCTGCAAATTTACACTACAAATAGTATGGTAGGTCTTTCTGGAACACCGACAACCTCTCAGAGTTCTTGTAGTGTAACTGGAGGGCACATCACAATTCTTACTTGGCCTTATAAGTGGGCATTCAGTTTTCACAATGGGCCTTGTGAAAAAATGTAAATGTAAATCCCCCCACACTCTGAAGGTTGCATCAATTTTTATGCCTTGTAAAAAGCCTGTGAGAGTGAGAGCATTACCAAAATTGGGCTTGTGCTCAACTCTTACCTTGTGTGGCCTTCTTTTGACAATGCCTCCCACAGTTCAAAGAACAGTTACTGTAGCTGGTTTGAACTTTGAACTTGCCGGGCAATACAATTGGCCAGTTGTTTTGCATGTGGATGATACATGATGAATGGTTACGATCTATCTGTCTCCACGTGTATAGAATCTATGTCGCTCTTTTTACCTATAGAACCACCACCCCCTTTGGAAATACTTTTTTTGGGGGGGCCCTCCTTAGGATAACTACAGGGCAATTGAGGTGAAAGGTGCCCACCAATTGGCCTGAAATGCATAAAAGCCAAAAATGTTGGCTGGCGTAGTAGTTGGGGTGGGGAGGGTAGGATGTGAGAGGCAGTGTGGGATTGTGCGGTGATTTAGATTGCACCCAATAAGGGTGTTGTGTGAAAATAGTCTCAACTTGTTGTGGACCCACCTGGGCCAAAATGTGGCTTGTGATATGTATGTAAATAAATAAATAAATGTTGATAGACACCACAATATCAATTGTAGATTTCCACCTCCAACAAAACAAAATCGTCAACATCCAACTGAAAAAAAAAGGAGGAAAATAACAAACACTTTTAGTTTAGTGTGGCCACAATATCCTCAAAAAAACATAGATTCTTGCTACAGGGATAAAACTTCCCCCCAAAACAAAAAGCAAGGGAAGGAAAGGAAAAAGAAGGAATAAAATGGAGGCACTGAATGTGTGATATTTATCCCAATTTCTGCAAAAGTGCAAATGCCAAAATAATGGTTTAAAAATGTCATTATTATCCGTGTGTCCATATGACCGAATCCATTAATTTATATTAAATTTCTAATCTAATACAATTAAAAAAAATTGAAACTGTTTCATTATGTAAATTATGGTAATGAATCCATTAATTTACATTAAATTTCTAAGAAAATACAAATTGTTTTTACGAAACTGTTTCATTATGTAAATTATAATAATGAACTTACAAATGTGCTTTTTCTGTTTTGCCCCAGAAAAGAAAAAGACAGCATGAGTTTCAGATACCTAGTCAGTAGGTAGGCCGACATTTAGTGGGTAGGTAGACAGAGCTGGTGTCATTGTTGTGACAGGAAATCTATCTTTTAAGTGCTTTTTGGTTTCAAAATCTATCGTTTCGGTAGATTTTCGTAGATTCTGGGTGCGAGAGCTCTCTAGGCAGCCTCTTCTTCGTCTCTCTTGGTTTTGTCACCGTGCATCTGTTCTAGAATCTACTAATGCTGAATCTACCAGTTCAATAGATTTTCGTAGATTCTAATTGCCAGAGCTCCAGGGCGCCTCCCGCATGTTCTTCTTCTTCGTTTCTCTATGTTTTGTCTCGTTTGCCTTTGCGTCGCTTGTGCTGTGCAGCGAAACTGGTTGCGTTTGTTGCGTTGCTCTGGCGCTGGCGAGGTTGTGAATCTGGAGGGGACGGGGAGGAGACGAGGAGGAGGAGGAGGGTGGAGAAGAAAGTGCAGAAGCAGCTTGAGAGAGAGAGAGCCAGCCTTGTTTTACTCTCTCAGCAATGGCAGCTTCCGCCTGTGTGGCATCATCCCTCGCAGTCTCTACTTCTTCCTCCTTGCGCTCGTCCTTCGTCCGCCCCTGTTCGTTCCGGGAAAGGAAATATGCTGAAAGTCGCTTCTTGGCGGCTGGCAGATGTGTCGCACAAATGGCGATGCCTAAGCTCGCCGAAGCCTTTCAAAGCGGGTACGGTTACTCCATATTCTTCTTTCCTCTTTTTTTTATTTCTTGTTCGCGTCCCTCTACATCAGTCTTCCAGATCCTTTATGACTTGTGAAGGTCTTGCAGTGCAGCTGCACACTTTGTCTTTGTTTCTTCTTGGCTAATATTTTGCGCGTGGAGAGAGGGAGGATCTTTGTACACTGAAGCTTATCAGAAAATTAAAATGAGGAGGAGGAGGAGTCTAACTTTCTATAGGATCAGGGAAAGAGATTGGAGAAGGAATTCTTGATGTGGAGCTTGCACGGTAGTTCTTCGATATAGTCTTCGCTATGATCAATAGGCAATCGCTTGTAAGGGGGAGGGGGGGGGGAAACGTTCTATGACAGTGTATCAGAGTCATGTAGGGCACAACGCTCTCTAAATGAATGCACAAGGAGCCATCTATTCGAGGCCACCAAGATACTATGAAGCAGAGGAAGAACGGGCGTTTTCCTTGATTTTTCCCTCACAAATCCGTCTCCCCATTTGTACTTGTGGTAGATAACGGAAATCAAGAGTTGTGAATTCTAATGGTAGGCATAGGTATAGTTCGCCGAGCATAACTTGGTCATTTTTAGACTTGTATTCAGTTCTCACAGTCTTTGTGGAAGGGTTGAGAATCTCAAAGACTAGGCCTTTATCCAAGGAAGGACCGACTCTCCAGAGCCTTTCTCAAAATTTATATTCTTCTTGCCAGCTTCTCATCCATGCTAGCATGTAAAAGCCTGTGCTTGTTTTGCCTCTGTGTGTGTGGTGGTCTTCATTTATGGAAGCTCATGTAACGAATGTCTATCTAAATCTGAGAAAGAATGTCCATAGTTACTCCTCAAGTGTGGGGTGACGGTCATAGCAATGTTGAGGATGAGATACTTATCTTTCCACCTGTCTCAAGAGCACATGATTTTTTGAGAGAATTATGTTGTTGTGGTGGTGAGGTGGATCAGGATGGGACTGGAGCTTCAGGAGTCTCTGGTCGGATTACAGCATGACATTTTGAGGAATGCTGTTGAGCTTGGTCTTCCAGCAGATGAAAACGTAGGAACTTTCTTCACCTTCATTCATTCATGAATGCGGAATGCAAATGTCCTTGATGGAGCAGTTGTTTTCTCAGACCAAAGTTCTCAATTTGGCCTCTCCCATTGTACTTGTTCATTATTGACATTGTTGAACATGGTGCAGGTCTTGTCGTACTGGGCTATTGCTGTGCCTGTAGTCTTGTGGTACTCTTTGGCAACCCCTGGTCCATTGGCAGGCCTTGTGGAATTTTTTCAAGGTCCAATGCATGCCAACACATTCCGGTGTGCCTCTGACATTGGTGAACATTTTGCATTAAGAATTGTGAATGCTTGCACCTGCTTTGGCTCTTTTGTATAGGGCTGATGATGGTGGTACATGCTTTGATAGGTAAATGGGACTTTGTTTGAAGACCTGAACTGCACTGTGATTTAGGAGAATTGGTGCTGACAAGGTGTTATGACTGTCAAACCTCTTAATATGCAGATCCTTCTCTCCTGAGGATGTTGAAATTGGGCGACAAATGGGGGAGGGCTCTTTTGGCATTGTGCACGAAGGTTACATAGGCAAAGGTGAGGAATGGAATGAAAGGTGGTACCTAGATATGCAAGATGATCACACAGTGCACTTAAGTGGCCCTGCATACAGCCCATGCATTATTCATTGTAGAGATTATGCCTTCTTGCTTTGGAATTGATGTCCAGCTGTACATTAGATTTCCTTGTCTGATACCTTCTGAGGCAAAGATTTCAACATGCTTAACTCCCCCTAATATCTAGTGTCACTTCTAAACATTGTGGGTGTTGACAAAGGCAAGAAGAAGCAGGGGAAGAAAGAGACACTGCATGTTGTCCTCAAGAAGGTTAAGTCTCGAGTAAAGGGTGCAACAGAGATGCGTGATGCAGAGATCCACATGAATCAGCGCTTGCAGGTCTCTGCCCCTGCCTTGTTACACTTCTTAGGGTTATGAAAGAAAGATGCTGTGAGTACAGAGTAGAGACTCGGTGATGAAATTGTGCCTCCTGATTGCTGTGTTAAAGAGTGCTTGTATTGTATGCCATGACATATGGAAATGGAAAAGAAAACCTCATTGGTGGTGAGCTTGCAGACCCTAACCATTACTGAATCTTTTACTAATGCATGTCAAGGTACTTGGTGTGTAATCATGTCAGAGAACAGCTCCAGGAGCCTGTGCTGAGTTTTTGGGCACAGTGGATGTGAGCTCTTCCCAGTCCCATGGCAAGCTTACTGAGGTAGACCTCAATTAACCTTCTTAAGCTGCTTCCTTTGACTCTGCAACAAGGACCATCATAGGGATGTTACAAGGCACTCTGATCAACGCAATGTTAGCAAGGGTGTGGAAGCTGTAATTCTGCTGGTTCATATGTTAGCTTCTTTTCCAGCTGAAGAAAAGACTCAATTCAACTCAGGTGTGATCATCAATGCCTCCAAATCAATCTGTTTTGCTCTTTAAGGTGCTGATCATACAAGAGAAATCTTGGTTGCAGGGAGTCTGGTTGGTGTGGCAATTTCAAGGTGAACGGACACTTGATCATTACATGAAGCAGAAAAACTTTCCGGAGAACATAGCTGAAACAATCCTTGGCAAGAAGGTACAGTATGGGATTAACTGTCAGCTTCATGCTCTTATGTACTTATTCTGGCTCTAATGGTGTGAGGGATGCAGTGAAAATTTCAGGACACATGCACAGAGTGTGGGTTTTTCTTCTTGGTTGAATTTGGGTGTGAAAGTAGGAGTGATATTGTTGACAGAAGGCAATTCCCGGCATTTGACCTTTAATACTGCAGCAAAAACAAAGGTAGATGCACTAATCAGTCACAAAAAAGGGCCTCCAGAAGGGCTGCAGTTCAACCAAACTTGGCTACATTTAGATCATCACTTCCTCTGGGATGAACAACAAATCTGCAGGACATCCATATTGTGTGCGGCAGGGATGATCTACTAATTGCTCTTTTCCACTTGTTGTACATGGTGTAGGTTACAGAGAAGGGTGCTTCCAAGAAAGAACTCAAGAAGCAATATGCAGCAGTTGTTCGCACAATTATGAAACAGTTATTAATAAACCTTCGTGACCTTCATGCTTCAGGTGGGAGATTCAAGGCTACACATATCTGTTCCTGGTGTATCTCACATTTTTACATGCTGGAGTCAAAACATGTCATTTGAAGAAGGTGGTTTTCTCTGATTGTTATGAGCAGGAGTGGTCCATCGGGATGTGAAGCCTTTGAATCTTGTTTTAGCTGAAGACTCCGGCTCCTTCAAGCTCATTGACCTTGGTGCTTGTGTTGATATTCGCTCTGGATTCAACTATGTACTATCCTTTCTTTGCACTTACGGACCTCTGCTCTGAGAAGAAACAATTTCAGTGGTTGCTTGATCATGTGTTGCTGAGGAACATGATGTCATCATTTAGGTGTATGACTGGAGGGCATATTCAAGTTAGGACTGACCCATATTAGCATAGTGCTGACCTTGTGAATCATCTTTAGTTCTAGTCCTCATAGATCTGTTCATTTCCTGGGGCACTTTATGCATTTGGATGTGACAATCACTTCTGCATTCAGGCTTATTTTCTGTGATTGGAGATTACATTGCTCATCTGATTGTGTTACTGGGTGCAGACTCCAGATGAGACAGTAATTGATCCCACTTATGCGGCACCAGAGCACTATGTGATGCCCACTTCCACCCCTGCTCTGCCCCCAGATCCTCTGTGTTCAGTTGTCTCCCCGCTGCTGTGGCTTCTCAATACTCCTGATCGATTTGACCTCTTCTCAGCTGTAAGTGCTTCCGTTGTTTCCTTCTCATTCTCTGCCTGGCAGAGGTTTTCCTGCCACTGCAAGGTTTAATATTATCTAGATTTGTTTATGTTTGTAAAATTTGTCCATCATTGTTATCTGTAGATGGGTTTGGGCAGACGTCTGCATGTCTTTCTTGTGCATCAATTGCTTCAGGATGGGACTGATTTGTGAGTCTGAGTTGTGCCTGTTTGGGCATGTGAAATCCAGGATCTAAGTGCAACTGGATTGGGAGGGATTGCAGGGTCTCATTTTAATGCAGCTTAGTGTAAGACAATTGCGCTATGATGTTGGACTGGTATGCTTCTGGTTCACTCATTGTCCAGTGTCCAATCATGGGACATTCTTCATGTCTGCTTAGGAGATTGTGCCTGTGTTTGATGATATGCAGCAGATTGCCTCTTGGTACAGTAACCTGGTATAGCAGTTGACAATACTGTCAACTGAAAAATAAATGTCAGCACCCAGAAAACAATCAAACTTCCTTCCAACCGATGTTGGTAATTAACATGAAGGTGATAGTGGATTAGAGCTATGCAGAGTATAGTTCTGATCAAATTGATCTGAATGACTAAGAAGAGAAATTTTCAAGTGTATCAAGTAGTCCATGAGGTAAGTTGAAGACAAGCTCTTGAGGCCACATTGAAGCCTAGTGCTTATGATTATGGTTGATTTCTACCTTTCTGCAGGAAACCTTCAACTCAGAATTGAAGCGGGCAGGATATGATTTAGATGTGTGGCGAAGGCGATGTCATATTAGTAAGGAGGAATTTGCTTTATTGGATGCAGATGGTAAGGGGCTATCTCCTTTGTTGTGTGTGCTCCTGCACTTGACCGTGTTCTTAATCCAAAGCAAGGTTATGTGAATGACAAGTCTGAACTGCCTTGTCTGATTTTCCTGTGATGAGGTTAATTACAAGGTGCCTTCCTTTGTCTTCCACTGGCTTTCAGATGGTTCGGGCTGGGAACTTGCAAAGGCTATGCTCCAACCAAGACATGACAAGAACTTCTTTATTTGGCCAAGTAAGGATTGCAAAAGCACTCTCCTTCCACTCAGGATTGTAACCTTCTCCTCAAACATGAAGCACTTCCTCAATATTTCTAACAAACTCTGCAAATATGGAATTTCAACACTACTGTTACCTTTCATGCCTTTGTTATGCCATCTGCCATCTGTCCTTATGGAGCAGAAGACAAGGTTGTTTGATGAGTTGGGTTAGTAATGAGAATGTCTACTCATCTGAGTGCCCATATGTAGATAGGGTTGATAACCTTAAGAGTAAACAGGGTTAAGTATGTTTGACTGGTAGAATGAAGCTAATAACCAAAGGATTGTGATATTACATGTGCAGGCCTCGGTAGTAGTCGACCCTCAGCAGCAGCTGCATTACATCATCGTTTCATTCAGGGCTCCAGTTTTCCACAACCAATTGAGCTCCCAAAGCTTATCCCAGACTTTCCAGCATTGGCAACTCCTACATCTGTGGGTCAAATTAAGGTTCCTGTTTTATCAGCTAGTTCTATGCAGTCAGCTTTCAGCCAACTTGAAAATATTCAAGATGCAGCTGCAGAGGTTGACATGGACCAAGTGGGGACTGCCATGGCTGCAGCAATGCCTATGGCTGCCACTGGTGGCCTAGCTTTTATAACTGGTTGGTTGGTGAGTTCTCCTGACTCTGGTGTGAGTTTTATGTTTTGTGCTTTTACTGTCATGTTCCAGTCTCTTTCTGTAAATGGTGATGCTACACTACACTAACTTCTGGCAATCAAATATAATCTAGGCATTGGTTGGTGACATCTGTGGTGATGCAGTTATTGGTAGGGCTTCAAAGCTCGGCAGAAGTCACATACAACATGGGGCATTGGGTGGTGGAATACATGGGTGTTAGTGGATCAGCATTTCTGGCTTTCTTTCTCATTATCAAGTATGGCCACTGCTCAAACTGTTTACTTTCAGTTCTCACATTTTGTGTGAGGTTTCATTGATACAGTACATGTAAAATGTGTGGGTCCTTGCCATTATCTCCCTCAAGTTTGCATATACATTAGTATCTCCCAAATGCTGCTTAGAGTATGTTGCTACAAGACAGAAGGTGCTGCCTCTATTGCCATAGAAGCAAGTGCCCTTATTTGTGGGTCACTAACTGGCATGGAGAATCAGTCATGCAATACAGAAATAGGAGCTTTTCAAGTTGGATGGTCTTTTTTCTTTAGTTAGAACGAGCAAGCAAGCAAGTGTCTTGAAGCATTGGGTCAATTTACCTTACCTGAACACTCCTCGTGGGACAGGCCATGGCTTGAACAGCAAGACGTAGCAAGCAGGATCAATAAGCGGAGTTCACATTTAAGTACGGAGGCAGATCAGCTAGCATTCACTGGTTTTGACATAGGAGCCTCTTCACTGGACACCCGGGTACAAGAGATTCTTGCGACAAGGCAAAGACAGCCAGGCACTCAGAGATTGAAGACAGGGCTTTCAGAAGCTGTATTAGCAATGGAGGCTCAGTTGGCATCCCTAGAGGCATCTATTTCACATGAACGGGAATTCTCTGTGCACCAACAAGAACTTGTTATGCGGGTTTGTCTCTCTCTACATTTCCTGACACTTTACTTTGTGGCAAAAGTTGCCATTCCTTCTGGTGTTCTCTTCATTGTGTCCTTTCAGGTCAACCAAAAAAAGCCCTGGAATTGACAATACTCTCAAACTTGAAATGAAACAGATGGAAAAGCTGCTATGTTCACCACCACCAACACTGGAGGAGCAGTTCTCAACTTTGAACGACACAGTTGAAGTTCCAAGCTCTGGCAATGGTGCTTACCTGGCAAAGCCTTTCTCAGGGTATGTAAGCTGACAAAAGCCATAATTTCAGTGGGGGAGGAAATGATGTTATCTTACTCTAAAGGTACATGAAACAGTCTGGCTAGAAAAGCATATTATGTCATTGAGAAGGAATCAAGAGTTATCTCCACCCAGGAAGGGAGGATAAGAAAATCCACTTCATGCTCAATCATACTGCTGTACAAAATTCTGCCCTGTGACCAAGTCAAAGTATTTCATGCGACTGGTGGAGTAATCAAAAGTCATTCAACATCTTAACCAACAAACAAGGTCTGCCATTCTTCCTGCTACTGGGATATGGAACTGAGCCGTCTGTGAACTTAGCTTGTCCATCAGACACATATCTTTCTCCTCTTGGGGTTCCACAGGTTCTATCATACAGCACCTAGCAACAGAATGGGAGAGTTTCTCTATATTTTACCCCCCCTTCATGGCTTGAGTACTTCACCTGTTTTTCTGTTACATTCATCCAAATTCTACTATTCACTTCCCTTTTGTGGGTGGTGATTCATGTTCAGTTTGGATAGGAACTGAATGGTGATTCTAGGCGATTCTAGGTTCCATATAGTAACAGAAACCAGAAATGGGTTTTGCAATTCATTTCCATTTGTAAGTGAACTTTTGTACAGATGACAATTATTTTATTTGTAATGGAAAGCACACAGAGAAATTTCCTATTGTAGTTGGAGGGCACATTATATCCATGAATATCCCTCCTAGAAAAGAGGAGGGTTATTACACCTACTCCTTTGGAGTGAGAGATCTAAAATCTAGAGATCTCACAGTTCCTCCCAGACTTTAAAGAAGGCAGAAGAATCCCTGCTCCCTTTCCTACACCTTGTGATCTATTTGTGTCTAGGTCTTTATAACCTTTGTGGTGCACTTTACAATGTGGGGGCAGACTGGACTACCAACTTGTCCTAGACTCCATATTTTAGGAAATGCTCCCACCCTAGGGGATTTAACCCTAAACCAAAAGTATTGTTTCCGTGATAGAGATGTTTTCAGTGTTCGTTTTTCCAATTTTCTGAAAGAAAAGGTGATGCAACAGTTTTTAGAAGACCATCCAAAGTTTTCTCCAAACTGTAACAAGGTGGTGACATACTTTTGGGGGCAGTCAAAAAGTGGTAGTAATTTTTCAAAAATCAAAATTCCCCTAGTTTTTTGGGAAATATTTTTGTCAAAGAACTAGGCATCTCTGACAATATTTCAGTTTTGTTTTTCTTTTGTCACTGTGCTGCCAAAATTTGTCACCAAAAAGAACACCTGTTGTTTCTAATTTGTGACAAAATGCATTGTACTATTGACCAAAAGAAAAAAGAAAAAAGAAAAAAGTATTGTCCTCTCCCTGAAGGTCAAGTACCTCTACAGTGGGTACATTCGCCTTGTGCTCTACAGTGGGTAAGGCTCACGCTTTTTCAACTGCCACACAACCTTAATGTTCCATGTCACAAGAATAGACAACTGCTTAGTGCAACTTTACAGTTGGCCTGCGACCCTTTTGTTCTTGAGGTAAGTGAACATAGTGGCTCCAATAAGCAAGCAAGCTTTCAGTCCTATACTCCACAGGAACAAACAAGTGCTTGGGCTTTGGTGGTGCCCAATGATGGATAGAGGCAGATGCATGAAAGTACTGAGTTTGCCATGTGTTCTTGGAGTAGTTTAAATGGGCAATGGTTTTCAAAAGCAATTGAGTGAAGTAAGAAGGTTTTGGGAGTATGTGTATGGTAAAGCCCCACAATGGGGGCATCCCCAAAACAAAGGGGCCTAGGATGAGGTGGCAGCAGAGCTTAGTCCTGCAATTTGGGAATGTCCTCACAATATGAACTCATATGCGACTCATCTGCAATGACAATAATCAAAACCCAAACACAACTTTTTTGTGTGTGGGAGTTTAGCTCGAAAGACTGTCTTGAGTCTCATCTCTGGTGTTACAAAACGAACTCAGCTGCAACTACAAACATCCAACCCAAAACACAAAATGAAGAACACATACATTGATGTCAAATTTGCGTAAATTTTTTTATGTGTAGTTTCAACAGTGTTGGGCTTTTATTTAGCAGGCAATTTCAACCAGATCATGGCTCCGCTCATCATCAGCATCCAGTCCACATTTGTTGGTCACTGTGGGACAATGGGCTTGGTGAGAACTAGTAGTCCACCTGTCACATTTTAGTTAGAGCAGGCTACACTCTTGCCACCCCGAATCTCTGCTTGGTTGTTGCTGGCTTATGGACAATACAACGTTCGAGGTTTTACCCAGTCTATCACTAAATCCAGAAAGTGATAGAAGTTTAAACTGGGGTAAATGCAGAAGACAGTTGGATTGTCTTGGCTGATTACCTTCCACTCTTTGATCACCTGAGACCACATTCACTGCAAAATCCAACAATGCCTTAACACAATGGTGGCGTGGACGTTAATAGACTCCAGTCTATCAATGGATAAAGCAGGAGACATGTTCTAATTACAACAAGTGCAAGAAAGGTCCTGGATTTCAGTATAGAAAGCAAAATATGTGACGTACAGACTTCACAAAGTGTTTATAGTGGACACTCTTTAAAAGAAAAATTATGTCATCAGAAGGCAAAGAGTGTAAGAGGTCCTCTTTCAAATGTCTAACTTAAAAGAGGCTGAAGTGTGGGCTGAAACTGTCAAGGTGGTAAGGCTCTTGATGACGTACCTTGTATATTAATGGACACACCAATGGAGGTTATAAGGGCATCCCTGACACATATTGATGAACGCCCTAACCTGTGTTGGAGACTGTGAGCATCATCATGGCATGTACTCATATTGAGCAATACTTATTGACTTTTAATGAGATTTAGTTTGGAACCACATAAAATAACTAAATAAACAAGAAACATTTCCATTTTGAATCAAGATGCTGGCCAAGAGGCAACTTTTCACAATATAAATTCCTGTACAGACCCTGCTTTGTTCAAATGGTCTAGGACTATTAGCACCTGGAGTAGTACTGACCCAAAAATTGACAATCATTTGAGTGATCTGCCTCTTACTTGGAAGTATCAACTTTTGATTTTATTTTGTACAGTATGAAGGTTGTGCTGGTTAAGTCCCTTGTACCTTCACACTTTTGTCATTCAATCCTCAGGTAATGCTTGTGAGGATCTCAGCATGTCAGTCCATTGTCATCTAGCTGAATCAGAAGTACACCATACACAAGAAAAAGCCATTAGAAGGCTGCAAGCAAACTTTCTCTAGGAAGCAAGTATAGCAAAGTGTAGATGAAACTCAACTTTCTGAAACTGTGTTCTCAACTACAAAGGGGTTTGTCTTGATTTCTTGGATACACCATAACCATTATCTAGGTCAATCCATACATCATGGGAATGGTAGTTGGTGGTAACACATTGAAGAGCAGCAATTAGAGCCTTTGGTTTATAAATGCGGCCCAGTCTCTCTTCTTCCACTGTGCCTACAGTGACCTGCTCTCCATACACCCAAATGGTCATGTCAAAAACCTTGACAAAAACTCCTGACCACACACATAAAGGTTTCACAATATTACACATGGAACTCTGATCTATAGAAGAAATTACTTTCTGTTGCACATTAATCATGTGGTTAGAGGGGAACAAACCTAAAGGGGTCTCCAAGCCACTCTAATCTGTGCACATTTCTCTTGCTAAGCACAATGCTGTTCACCATGCAGAATGTCTCCAAAAAATATAATACTGATTATTATTCTACATGCTAGACCCTGATGTATTGCAGTACAGGGTATGGGTGGTATATGGGCCCAACTTTCTTATGTGGACTACTAACAGTCTTTAATGACATGACAGTACTGGTACAACCACATACAACAATGAATTCCCATAATTTGTGCTGCATCCATACCACATGATTGATGCCCATGCCAGTTAATGTCTCCATGTCGACTGGTATCTCACCCCCAGCTGGAACCAGCATAACACTGACATATGCACTAGGCTGCACCCACCACCAATAATGGAAAAATCACAGTGATCAGAAAAATATTGACAAAAAAATTGTATTCTGGAAATCCACACCTAATCACTCCAGAACACTGACCTGGTGATCTAATCTACCTCCTGGGGAACAGACCTAGTTCAACAACACACAATGAACTTCAGACTCCAATTTAACGAATGTTGATGACTAAACTCTAACATTGGTCACAAGCATGTCCACAATTGCCTCCTTTGCAAAACTCACCTTGTGCTGTAAGGAGAGACAAGGATCATTACAATACTTGCGGTTGAGAGCATCACAAATAGAGACCACAAATCCTGAAGCAGTCATCCCTGCTGTCTCACGATCATGTGTAGTATTCAATATGAGAATCTGCACAACTTCAATCTGCAACAGGTTCATTTTGGCTCTGCAACAACACATAATGAAAGCAGCAAGACCCTAAAAAAAATTCACCTTGCAAACAGAGAAGTGAGAGTTTCAAATGACACACCTATGACAAAACTAACCTTGGGACAAGAGCGAACTGCTATTGCTTCTCCAACACCACATGGCACCTGATGCACATCAGTAAGGTCCAATATGAGCCAATACATTGCTGTCACTAAGCAGCTGGTCCAAAAATAGGAGACCAGGTTCTTGCAGGTTAGATCAGACTGGAGTTTACCAGTGCACCATTTGTAAGACTATGATCTACTTGCATTGCTGACTGACAGCTCTAACAGCTCTCTATCCATAATTACATTCTGGAATCTGAAATATAATGCATGACTCAAACTGCACCAGAACAAATGGAAGGAGTTGTAATTCCTTGTCATCCTGGACATAGCAGCTTACAAGTGGAGTTCAAGCTTAGCTGACATGCTTTCACTATCAACTGTATGTGATGAAACAAAGAGAGCCAGCATACAATACCAATGATGGGCATATGGAAGTATAGAGGGAGCCGATGCCATACACAACTGCATCAACCTGGATTAGCTGCTCCAACACTGTAGAATTTACTACTGGAAAGACCTGTCATCATTGCCATTCAATATTTAGAAATGGAATCCACAGCACAGGATGTCAATGAGACTCCTTGTGAAAAAATCTGCAGAGCAGTATTTGTATATGTACCTCATGCAGCAGGTTGGTTCCTTCACTTGACATGTAGAATATGTGTTTTATAGGTGATGGTAGTGGTGGTGATGCCTGCATCACCTGCATTTTCCTTACTTTGGTGTAAGTAAAATCCTCACAGATTGTTGATGTGTGAAATCATAGTTTTAGAAGCCACCAGTGCATTCCACTGTGTAACACACACCTACCTTGTTTACTGCCTCAGTCTGTCCTAGAGCTGCATCTTTGGGCATAGGATGAGAGATTTCATTTTGCCCTCTGATGACCATCCCATTCTGCGACAAACAGTAAAACAGTTTCTCAATGATAAGCTTGCGACCCCTCCAAATCTATTATTTGCATATACTGCACAAGACCTGTTACTATGTAGAAGCTTTCTAGCCTATGTACTGAAGGGAATTAGTGAAGATGGGATCATCAGCACTGCAGTTTAATTGTGCCGAAGCAGATTAATCCAAGGACATCCTTGACAGCCACTACTGGTATAGGAGTGACATACCTTCAACTCACAGCCAAGTGTGAGGCGATCATTTGTGCAGATGGCAGGCAGCACCAGGCTATCTATTGGAATGTGTGACACCCGTGAGTACAGGAAGATGGCTGCATCCAATGACTGGAAAAATATTCGTGCTCCAGCAAAAAAGAAATTCCCAATACTGCAGAGTAAGTCACCCACACTCAACAAACAAGTCTCACAAGCTGACAGGGTATGGAAAAGTCCATCAAGAACACACAAGAGTAACCAGTTTTCAGCTTTCCCAACTTCTCATGATTAGTCATGCTGATCTATGTCAGCTTGAACAATGGAGTAGATAAGTTATACCTCCCATTGGCAAAACGGAATCTTGCTCTGGAGTGCCGAAGTATCTGTATTGCACAGCAAAAAGCAGTGAGTGCCCACGTGCCAACTGCTTCACTCAAATTACTATGTCTGACTTGGGCTTGACATTTTCCATACAGAAAGAAGATCAGATGACTTAATTAGGGATGAGATGGCAATTTAAGTAAGCTGGAACCATGACAACAGGTGGATCCTCCATCACCAACTCAGCTGCAAAATTGTACCTGACTTTGGAAATGAACAAGGAATGCACGAATAGTTTCCCTGTAAGGTCCTGACACGTTTCTCCAGAGTTCGTGGTCACCTTCCACAATTTCATACCTGGGAAATAGCAGAAAAACTCTCAAACTTGTGCAGAACTGCTTTCTAGCAACAAAACTAGAACTTCAACTCCAACCTCATCTGTTTCAACTACCTTGAAGAGAATGAATCAAAACCTAAGATATGATTATGATGACAGGGTCGGTGATTAGCAGGAAGAACTAGACAATAAATTAAACCAAACTGGAGCTTTACTTCCAACCTCATCAACTGCCTTGAATAGAACCAATCAATCCAAAGAAATGTGGGATGCAAAGGAGAAGCTATTCGCAAGCACTGAAATCAAACAAATGTTCTTTTTTCTGCGATCTCAGAGACAAGATGCCATTGAGGTCTACAAGCAAGTAGTGTTGGCCTACCACTCCGTTTTAGCTTTGTGTTCCTCTAAAGAAAGCCGATGACCAAGCAGCCGTTTCACTGCCAATGCTTCCACTGAGCTTTCACTTGAAAGGCGTAAACAGCGTGACCGTATGTCTCCCACTGCAGGACCGCCTGCCAAATGCCAAACAAATTAATCAGGAGATCAAAATGTATGCACCTGCAAACCCTGAATACATATTGGAATTCAAGAAGAGGAGCTACAGAACTTAGTTTGTGAATGCAGTCAATGCCCTGGACAGCTAGCAGCAGCTTACAGCCCCACAAACAACCAGCATTCTTGGACATCTTTGGCAGCGATTCCTTTGTCATGCTTCTTACAAGCAAGGGAACGCACCAAGAACACGGACGATTTCTGCTGTGCTTCCGCCGTCGTCTGATACAGGAAGAACGTGCGCAACGCGGGTCGTGAACTTCTTAAGCTCCTCCACAACACCGTTAAAGGCCGTCCCACCTGAATTGACAATTCCTTAGAAAACGATAAAACAAGCAAACTTATGCACTGCAGGTTCAAGGGCAACAAGAACGTAGACATTCCTCGGAAACAAACATAGCAAAGTTTCCATTCTAAGAAATCCTGAAGGAAAGAACAAAAAACCCTTACCTGAGAAGAGGAGCATCGAAGGATCTTTCACATTGGCACCCTCCTCGTCGATTGTTGTTGTTGCAATCGCGGCCACACACGCTCTCCCTGCAGCTGACGCAGGCTGAAGAGACATAATTATTATTGCAGCACTACTGCCGTCTCCGGAGCACCAAGTATGATGAGTATGAGCATGCGTGAGTCTAGATGCAGCGACAAGATCTATAGCAGGCCACCGTCTCGCAAGGGGAAAACCTTCACCTAGAGAACAGAGTGCGGCAATCTGGATACGTGGATTGTAGTGTACAGAGAGAGGAGGCGTCACAAAGGGCCGCATGATTTACAGACAGCTTCAAATTCATCATAACAGCCAACACAAAGAGACACAAAAGCTTCGATACCTGGCTGCAGATTTGCACTTTATTAATAAAATCAAAGAAAGAGGCCAGAGCTTTAGACGAACTGAGGGGAAACTTCCGCCACGGATCAAAAGTTTTGCGGAAGACAGAAAAGTACAAGTCGTGCTGAAGAACAACGGGGAGTTCTGTTGGACATGAGAGTCATCAGCCCGTCCACTTCACCATCACTCTGGAGCTTTTGACTTGATACTTTCTGTCAGAGCGTAACAGGCAGAAAGCAGAAATAGCATCTTGAAAATGAGCTTTGCTGAGCAATCCAGAGGTGCGTAGAAGCACACTTGAGATATAATCAATTCGCATTCTACGTCTCTGAACTGATTCTGAGCATAACATTTGCTGCAATTCAGAGGACTATTGAAGCACATTTTAAGACACAATCAAGTAGCATTCTGCTATGACTCTGAATTGATTTTGAGCATGAAATTTGCTGCAATTCAGAGGAGCGTGGAAACTCATTTGAGACATAATCAAGTAACATTCTCAATTCAGACACATGCTCCTTGATTCTCTCTCAAATGTGCTTCTACGCCCCACTGGATTGCAGCAAAGCGTATGCATCATTGTCTTTGTCATGAGGTCAAGGAGCACCTCAGATTCAATGAAGAATTGCTTTGTTGTCTGCCTGCTGCTCATTTACAAGCACATAATAAAGAAGTTTGGTAAGTGATCTCAAAGTGATTTAAGAATTGTGCTTTGTTGTGCATTGACAAGCACAAAATCAAGAAGCTTGAGAAGTGACCTCAAAGTGATTCAGTGAAGATTTGATATGCTGTCTGCCTGCTACACATTTACAAGCACACCACAATCAACAAGCTTGAGAAATGATCTCTTTAAGTGATCTCATGAACAATTGGTCTGCTGTCAAGCACACCCACAAGAAGTTTGAAAAGTGAAAGTTTGAAAAGTGATCTCAAAATCATCTCATGACTGCAGCTCTGCAGCATCTCTTCCTGCTATTAACAACAACCAGTTTTTTGAGTGACAATTCACCATGGATACGACTGTTGAGCAATGATCTTGTGCAGCATCAGTTCCTGCTCCATGAAGTGTTTGACTGGGAGATGATCATAACCATAAATGGTAGGAAAGTAGTTGAGATCCGAGTATTTTATTTGCTATCATCCAAAAGAGGACATAGTCAAATTTGGTCACAGGTTGAGAAGTAGAAAGTCTAGGAACCATGCTACATGTTGGCTACATGCTAAAATCTATTGTGTAAATATGGTGAATCCAAAAAAAATTCCTCATAATGTGAGGACAATGCACCATTTCTTTTCCAAAAAAAGTCTTTGTACCTGTTGCAAGGGCTTTATTTTGTGTTGCCAGGATGTGAAATTTCACCAAAAACAGTATAACTGGTAGAGATGCACATGAAACTCACACTAGAGAAGGCCTGAGTCATCAAGCTAATGTTATGAGCAAGAGCACAGAAAAAGGATTTAGACTGGTGGACATAAGGTCAATCATCTTCAAACTACTAGAAATCATCAGAGCATTGTCTCTGAAATTGAAAAGGTATCACTTTGGCCACAGGAGATTTTAGCATGAGCAACTTGAAAAACCAAATTGCTTACCAAATTCAACAATCCAGATTACCTGAACCAGTCAATATGTCACTGGGGCTCTCAGACGATGAATTCGATGTTGGGACATAGAGAGTCCCTGGAGAAGCCAATGACAAGTTCCATAGACTAGTTATCTTTGTCATTACAAAGCTTTGATCAATCTACACAGAATCCAATTGTGAGGATAGTGGAGAGAGGTGATGTATGCAAATTACATACTAGTTCCAGCAACATTTGTATTTACACTTATTGCAAGCGATGACTGGCTGGGCTTCTTCCGTGCTGCTTACCTCTTGCAAGAAGGTGGATGAAAAAGTATATTACACAAGCTCCCAATCATGCCAGGTATCAGGCTCAATATTTTCCTCACAAATGATGATATCACTTCCCTCCCAACCATCCAAAGAAGATGTTGACATGGTTGTCCAGAGTTTCTTTTGCTCTTCTGTCTTGCTTAGACTCAATGCTGATTGCTCCTCACCTTTCACCATCTCATTTGGAGCTTTGATAGCATCTGCATCCATGGACAACTGCTCCTGCAGCAATTCATGGACAGGAATTATGCCTAAACATTGCTTCCCTGACCTCAAACACCAGCAATTCTAGATTGTCAAGTATCATCACAGTACTAACACCATCACCGTGACATTTACAGCCATGCTTGCTTTGTCTTTGTGCAGTTGAAGTCCAGAAAAACAAAGGCCTAGCACTGATAAACAATCACATGTGCAATAAATCAGAATTTCATCATCTTTCTCAATCTATACACAGTTCTACCAAGTCAGAGGCTTTTGTAGCAACTCTTCTCGAGAAATAATTTCAAACCAAAGCAAATCAATGCAGAAGGTCAAAGAAATATGGAAACCTTGGCACTTCCAAAAAGCCCTGGTGCAGCCTCAGCAGCAGGCCCAACTGATGAGCAGCTGGCTTGTCCCACGTCTTGTACAAGTTGTTGCTCACCCCCAGCTTTTTCAGACACATCAAATGGTTCCTGTGGCCAATCCCAAGTGGCCTCAAAAGAGCCTTCTGACTGCAGGGAGGACTGCTGCTCCTCCACTCCTGTGAAGTCCAATATGCCTGAATGACAGGTTTCACCCTTCAGCTCAGCTGCAGAAGCACAATTCCTGTTAGTTGTTGTATTGCATGCACACTCTACTGATGAGTTCCTTGAGCTTTCTATTCCAGACATATCATATATCCATGAAATTGAAGAGAAATCTCTGCAACAGCAATTTGACGGTAACACAATAAAGAAAACATATCAATGACAATGAAGAAAACTGCATGATAAAACTTTGAAGGTAACCACCATTATATCAGTTCTTGCCAAACCACAACAACAGATGACAAGAATGAGTGCAGTTAAAACCTTGTAGGTGTCACTCACAAAGATCAGACTATCATCTTCATCATCAATGGGAGTGACTAGCTGCCATTATTCCACAGACTTCATCAGCTCCTAGCAGTGGCTGTTGATAACTAAATGATGTACTCAAGATTTTGGGGGAAAAACTTTACAAAAATCTGCATGCTGAGTGATGACGTACTGGTGATATTGTCCGGCACTCAAGAGATAGTGATAAAGTAAACAGTGCCTTCAGAGTATTTTCTCTGAAGAGGACACACTCACACTAGTGGACCCTCTTTTACTAGAAAGAGAGTTTCATCAGAAAAGATGGCACCAGAAAGAATCTGCATCGATCAGTTAATCTGCTCCATGAGCTACACTCCTGTTCCTCCTTGCCAAGTTGATACATTTCACAAATCAATTGTCCTGTGATATAAAAACTTTTGATGCCACCTGGAGCTGGCATGACTGCAAGCCTCTTTCCTACTGATACTGCCTCTGATTGTACATACTACCTCCTTTTGAAGGTGGGCCCTATGCATCTTTGTAGCACAGTTACCTTGGGAGGTCATCCATCCCAAAACCATTTCAGCCTAGGGTGCTTAACTTTGGAGTCCAGACTGGGATACAGTCTGTCAACCTTAGCTAGGCTGCACTCTTGTCCTGTGATATTGAGACATGAACAGCTCAACCTTGTTCAATTGGGTTGCCAGACAACAACCCCAACACTAAGTGAACCCACATCCAGGACATTGCCTGCTAGAAGGTCCAAAAGGTGAATCCACCAGACCATAACCAACACATCAATGCTAAATTTAAACTGTTCTCAACCAAAAAGCCACCTGAACCCAACTCACCCAGAACACCAACCTACCATTAGTAGTAATCTTGTTGCAGGTGTCATCATTGAGATTGACAGAGCCTCCAGTTGGCTGCTTGACTTTCTTCTTCTGACTGGCAGCAATTCTCACATTGCACTGCTGCTTCAAGTCAAGTCCCTTCTCACCAGCTTTCTCAGTGTCATTCATGGTTGGTGGCATCAGCAGCTCTTGCACAAACTCATTAGCTTCATTTGCAAGCTTTCGCAAGCCAGAACCTAATGAGTTTAGTTGCATCTCCATTTCCTGCATATGGGACCAGCAGGCAACACAGGTAGAGTTGTTTTGAGGAAAGGTTGAAGTTCAAAAGGTCTTTGATTGCTCTCATCACCAGTTTATGGAGGTCAATGCAAGGCCAAATTGGAATGGTCCAACAATCAAAGCAACTAGCACAAGTGCTGCAACATGAATTTCCAACACTGCTAATAACTTGACAGTACACAAACTATAGCAACAGCCCCTGAATTCACATACCTGCATTATTAATGTCGGTCCCTGGCCATATTCCCCTAGCTCACAAAATGTCTCCATCTTGAGGCACATGCGGTCCATCCATGATAGCTCCTTTCCTCCATCCAAAGCCTTGTTTGCAGCATATGCCTTTGGACCCATTATCCTCCTCGTGTGTCAAATTCACTGCCACATTCAAGCTAGAAATCATATGTTTCAGTCATCAAATGAGAGGCTTTCAATTACAAAAATAGAAACCACCCCCATTGAAAACTTACACAAAAACCCTTCCATTCAGCACATAGACACACACCTGCCTTCACATGTCAGAACAAAGCTCCCAAACACAATTACAACTTGCTGACATTAATGAAAACCTAACATGCATTTTCTCTTATCCTCAAGATCAAAAGAGGAAAAATACCAACAAGTACACAGACCTGTCTACCTGCCCTAGCAAATGCTCTCATCAGTGACATCTGGACACTTGCCTGCTAGAACTTAACAATACTTGAACTTACTCTTGTAAAATAATGGAGCACTGACTGTGTGAAATTCATGAAATCACAGGACACAAAATCTGTTGAAGCCCTAACCCTATAGCTGGAACCCAAAGGAGAAGGAAGAGTTACTGTAGAGGCTATAACGGCAACAAATGAAGGAGAAATGCATGTAAATGTGCTAATTGTCATGTGAAAAAACAAGCACAACCACCTGCCACCTCCAAGGTAGAGTTGAAATTGCCAGATTTAATAAACTAAAAAGGAAACAAGAGACCAAGTGGCCATTGCCAAAAGATGAGAAGAGATCCCCTATAGAGCCCAAAAAAAAAAAAAAAACCACCTCATTACAGCACATGTGCTGTAACTTATCAGGCACATCAATATTGTCCTCTTTTCCTGTTATTTTTCAACAGTCTTCAGCATCACAAAAATCAAAGCAAAGCTGCAAAGCTCATTTCCACATACAAATTCGTATGGTTCTGCAGCCTAGGGATGTCAAACAGCCTCCTGAAGACTCAAATTCAGTCAGAATAACTTGAAGAACACATGCTTAAATTATATTTTCAACGTCACCCAAGGATTTCCCTGCCTAAAGAGAATAAGAAATCCCCGTTTCTGCAGTTAAGAAACCTTCATGGACGTGACATAACCAATCGGTCACCCTTCCGGACTATGTACTAGTCATGACACAAGGAACACGACGACACCTAGGTACCGACGTTGAAGAAGCCGAACACAGGGGCACTACCAAACCATAGATTATTCACAAAGCGAGGTGGTGCAGAATGGGTACAGCGAGAGTGGAAGAAACAAAGAGTTCCTGTCAGCAATCGCGTCCTAAAAGAATCACCTTGTTCACAAATGCCAAGGAATCAGAACAGGATTTTCACAAGCAAGACACCAGAGAGGAAAACAACTTACCAGAACAGCAACAACAAAATCCGAACAGGTGATCGATCCTTCGCTTCGAATCCCTATTAGAGTCGTTAGGAAACAAAACAATCCCAGAAACCACACTCCAACACCCAGACCAAGACCAAAGAAAAACAAAGAAATAGAGAGATTCTCCCAACTATTTTTGAAAATTACAGAAGTAGTGAAGAGGCAAGAGATAGACACAGCGCAAGAACCAAAGAAGCGAAAAGCAAGTACGCAACAGAAAAGAGAATCGGGCAATGGAACTAGGGGGCCGAGCGGGGAAGAAGCGATGGTGTGAGAAGAGCACGCGAGGGGCAGGCAGCTTTTGCGCCTCGCAGTCGGACTGTGCGCGATGTACCTATTCCGCTGCAGAACTAGCTGCCGGACTATGTGCCATGTACGCATTCCGGAGCAGAACTTGCTACACGAGTGTTCGCGATATATCTATTCCACGGCAGAACTTGCTGCCGGAGTGTGCGTGATGTACCTATTCCGTCGCAGAACTTGCTGTCAGAGTGTGCGCGATGTACTGATTCCGGCGCAGAACTTTCTGGCCGGAATGTGTGCGATGTACTTATTCAGGCTCAGGATGTGCTGCCACGTTTGGCAACTGGATGCTGCCGGTTCCTCAACACCAACAATTCCATGATAGAATAGCATGTTATTATTCGTTCTCAATTTAAAGAATTAGTACAATACGTGGTATACGTGGTAGAGATTTTTGGGCATTTTTGGGCATACCTATGTTGTTGTATTTTATGTGAGTGAATTAAAAAAGTAATAGCCATTATTATGTAAGTATTGCTAAATTTAATGACTTTTGGGCAAAAAAATTCTATTTATGTATTTGAATAAACTATTCAATAGCTCGTGTTATCATAAAGACTGTGCTCGGATTTATTTATTCATTTATTTTTAAATTGTTCTTCCCTGATACGCAAAATGCCCATCGTAGGTGCCGGCGACGGGGGTACGAAATGCGCGGTAACGGGTGACGTGACCCGTCGGCGGTCGTCTCTCTCAGTGAAGCCCGGCAATCAGCGACGACGCTCGTATCCTGCGTGCGCGCTGCAATGCGTCTTGTCGCGAGCACGGGATGCTGCCGACAATCGCGTTCTTTCTCTATTCACGAGCAACTGCACAACCGTCAAATCACGCATTGACAACGAGAGAGAGAGAGAGAGAGAGAGAGAGAGAGAGAGCGGGTGGGGGCAGTGCCTACGGAGAGCTGGGGGTGTGATCTCTGTTTGTGAGGGCGATGGCGGACTTCGCCGACCTCGAAGCGTTGCACGGAGTGCGCATGCCCTGGAATGTGTGGCCTAGCTCGAAGGCTGAGGCTACAAAGTGCGTCGTGCCGTTGACAGCGATCGTTACACCGCTGCATGCGGCGCCTGCGCTTACCGTCCTTCCGTATGGTCCCTTGCGTTGCAAATCATGCCGTTCGCTCCTTAATCCTTTTTGCCGTGTCGACTTCCAAGCTAAGCTCTGGATCTGTCCCTTCTGTTACCAGCGCAACCACTTCCCGCCTCATTATGCTTCTATTTCGGATACTAATCAGCCTGCGGAGCTTTTTCCGCAGTGTGCCACAGTTGAGTATACTCTGCCGGGGGAGCTAGGGTTACCTCCCGTGTTTTTATTCGTCTTGGACACTTGCATTATCGAAGAGGAGCTCGGATACCTCAAGACGTCGCTCACGCAGGCTATCACTTTGTTGCCTGAGAATGCTATGGTAGGTCTCATCACCTTCGGTGCTCAGGTCCATGTCCACGAGCTAGGTTTTGCTGAGTGCTCCAAATCTTACGTGTTTCGAGGCGCCAAAGAGGTGACGAGAGAGAAAATTCTGCAGAACCTCGAGCTCACGAATCGGGCAGCAGCTGGCAGTGGCGTGGTGCAGAGAAGCGGAGCGATTGCCGGGATTGGGGATGGGATCACGAAAACTAGTGTCAACAGGTTTTTACTCCCTGCATCTTCTTGCGAATTCACTCTCTCGTCTTTGCTCGATGAGCTACAGAGAGATGCGTGGCCCACCGCGTCAGATCAAAGGGCGGCTCGGTGCACTGGGACAGCTCTCAGTGTCGCGACAAGTTTGTTGGGAGCTTGTGTTCCTGGAACCGGAGCTCGCATTATGGCGTTTGTCGGAGGTCCTTGTACGGAGGGAGCAGGGACTATCGTTTCCAAGGATCTTTCCGATCCGATCCGATCGCACAAAGACATAGACAAAGATGCTGTCCCACATTACAGGAAAGCTATCAAGTTTTATGAAGGGCTTGCTAAGCAGCTGGTGAACCAGGGCCATGTGCTGGATCTCTTTGCTTCTGCTTTGGATCAGGTGAGTTGGAACTGTCTGGTGTTGTTCTTGATGCTCTGGAAGCAAATTTCTCCACTGAAAAACAGTACAACGTGTGAATAAAAAATCTGCTGCATTCAATGTTCAGCAGTATACAGTCATTGGAAGCCATAATTGGATTTCACAATTTCAAACTTATCCTCAGGGTCAGCAGCTCAAGGTCCTGAAACTTGTCCTCTGTGCACTCATATATGAGAAGAGTGTGCTGCTCACCAGTTTTAGGGTTTCACACAGCACATGATTGTATTGGTCTGTTCATCATCACCCTCCATCCCCCCTCAAAGACAAAGAACAGGAGTGCACAGTCGATGTCTATACTTTGTGATGTGGAGAAATCTGGAAGATTTAGGGTTGTTTTAGAATTCAAGATTTTCTCCTGCAACACAGACCATTTACAGGAATCCATACTCATCTGGGGTTTGGACATTGATATGAAAGGGACTTTGCACCAAGAAGAAAATCCAAACTCTTCATAGGTTTTCAAGTTAAGAATATATAACCTGGCTAATGTGAGGTTGAATTCAACCCTCTATTCATGGCTAGGAAAGGGAACCAGCTCTTTTTCTCTATTCTCATGCGCCTGCCAAACTAGAGCCTTGATGTTTTTTCAGTATGACCTGTTGATAAACAAACCTGATTTCTAATTCAACTCTCTCTGTTTCCTGTAAAGACACGTGCCTAATTTGAGGAGACAGATGCTAATTTTATTCTCCCATTGTGTTAGTTTCTTACAAGCACACAGAAGCCTTTGGTGTGATTGTCAAAAAGACCCAGCTGCAATAGGATTGATTTTTGTCTCTTCATGCAGGTTGGAATTGCAGAGATGAAGGTTGCAATAGAGAGGACTGGGGGTCTAGTAGTGCTCTCTGAGAGCTTTGGCCACCCTGTGTTTAAGGAGTCTCTGAAACGAGTCTTTGAATCTGGAGAGCATGCCTTAGACCTCAGCTTCAATGGCATCTTTGAAGTAAACTGTTCAAAGGAGGTGAAGATCCAAGGAGCAATTGGTCCATGTGCTTCCTTGGAGAGGAAAGGAATTTCTTGTGCTGACACAGTTATTGGACAGGGTGACACTTCTGCTTGGAAGATGAGTGGGCTAAACAGAAGTACGACACTAACTGTGTTTTTTGAAGTCAATCCAACAACACAACCTGGCCCTTACTCAGCAACAGGGCAGCAGTTCTTCCTCCAGTTTCTTACTTTGTATCAACACAAGGGGGGTGAGATGCGCCTTCGAGCAACAACCCTAACTCGGCGATCGGTGGAGGGAGCTGCAAGCACAGAAGAGCTTGTGGCAGGTTTTGATCAAGAAGCTGCTGCTGTTACTATGGCACGCTTGGCATCCCAGAAGATGGAGGCAGAGGAAGAATTTGATGCAACTAGGTGGCTTGATCGCTCCCTGATTCGCTTGGCCTCAAGATTTGGGGATTATAGAAAGGATGACCCAAGTTCCTTCATGTTTGCACCGAGCTTTGCAATATTCCCTCAGTTCATGTTCAATCTACGGCGCTCACAATTTGTGCAAGTATTCAACAACAGTCCTGACGAAACAGCATACTTTCGCATGGTGCTGTATCGGGAAAATGTAACCAATTCTCTAGTAATGATTCAACCGTCACTAATATCATATTCTTTTAATGCGCCCCCTGAAGCAGCACTCTTGGATGTTGCGGCAATTGCAGCTGACCGGATTTTGTTGCTGGACGCCTACTTCAGCGTGGTTGTATTTCATGGTATGACAATTGCTCAATGGCGTAATGCAGGTTACCACAAGCAACCAGAGCATGAAGCTTTTGCCCAGCTGCTCAAAACTCCACAGGATGATGCTCAAGCGATTGTCAATGAGCGCTTTCCAGTCCCACGATTAGTCATTTGTGATCAGTATGGGTCACAGGCACGCTTCTTACTTGCAAAGTTAAACCCATCAGCAACTTACACTTCAACCAACGGACCTGCTCCAGGAGGGGATATTATCTTTACTGATGATGTGAGCTTACAAGTCTTTGTAGAGCACCTTCAGAGGCTGGCTGTGCAATCATAACCCTGCACTGCCAACCCACCCAATTTTTTTCTGTCTACAACTAAGAGTTTACATGCTGGTAAATTCTACTTAGTAATTAGTTGCAGGGTCATATATGTGTTGTAATCATGTAAGAGATCCATTGATCTTCAGGAGTTGAGTAGGACAGTCATATCCTCTTCACTTGAATCAGTTAGTTTACATCAACTTTAAACCCAAGTGTTGTCAATTTGGATCACCTTTACTAACTATGAGAGCCTTTTCCATAAAACACAGTCTCAGATATTTCAGAGATGAAATTCTTTCAGTCATGTCTAGTTATCTGGAGCTTCTTCCACCAATTCACTTTTTGGTTCATTCAGTACAGACAGGTAGAGCTTCTCAGGAGTGGACCTGTGTTCAGGAAGGTCAACTAGAAGATGAAGGTTGAAACAGAGAGCATGTGTTGGAGAAAAGGTACCTAGGGCCTATGTTCCTCACACCCTCAGAATGGTCTGGTATCACGAATATCTAGCCCTGCATCAAAGCTTGGAAGCTTGGCAATGTGTCAGACTGCAAGTGGGCATCATCTTATGTAAGTGTTTGCACTATTTCAACCATGCTATTCTGTGCTCTGATGCAAAGCAGTCTGTGCTGTATATACAAAAGGACATTGTTTCATCTACGTTTAGGCTGATGGCATCTCATCAAGTCTCATGTTTGAGGGCAGTCAAAATCTCTGTATAAACTGGAAACCTGGCAAGATTATATCTAAGTAGGGACTTGTAGGAACTACCTTCCTCTACATCTGTATTGAAATTAGACTGAAACCTTCTCCAGTGCCTCTTGTTTTGGAAGTAAAGCCTAAAAAAATACAATTGCTACTGTCTTTCAGCTATGTCTCTTGAGTGCTTGCCAACATCATGGCTGAGTCATCCTGTTGGCTCTGGAAATGCAACAGAAACTCAGGACACAGATCTTGTATAACATTTTGCCTGAGCTTTGGGCAGATTACTATCTACTAATTACACCCACTGTCAGGAGCTGAGGAAGTCAGTGGGTAGTCACTGCAGCTGGTCACTGCTATTAGCAATGAAGGTGATGGTCTGACGCTTTTTGAGCAACTCTGACAGGGTGATGACCACACGCAGTGTCATGTTGCCTTCAAAGTGTGTGGATATTTCTCTCTAATCTCATAGATATGGTGGATAGGCTGATGAACAAACACTTAAGCCCTCCGACAATGTGTGGTCACTCTCCTGTCACTTTCAGACTTTGAAGTTCAAAGGGTCTAAGTAGCCCTTCACCTGGTGCTTCTATAACAAGG
>Ga0209208_10002134_pt1 | contig 28249 bp, 24 predicted proteins | sample S1TSphfallax_3_FD_187694 | JGI IMG/M metagenome (GOLD analysis project Ga0209208, IMG submission 187694) | Host-associated microbial communities from peat moss isolated from Minnesota, USA - S1T2_Fd - Sphagnum fallax MG (SPAdes) (version 2) | ecosystem: Host-associated > Plants > Peat moss >...
AGGTCGTGATGCCGCGCTTCGCCCAGTACGGACCCGCGAGGACGAAAGCGGCGGCGTAGTCGTTCATCCCATGAAGGGCGACGATGACGGCCCATGGTTCCGCCGCCTCCCCGGATGCGTCTGTCGCTGACCAGACGGTCATCGGCAAACGGGCCCCATCCTCAGCAATGAAGGCGTCGTCGAGGAGGTGCGCCGCCCGGACGCCGCCCTGTGCCGCGAAAGGGTCGTTGGCCGCGTGGGCGTTGCGCTGTAGCCCAATCGCGGCGACCGCGGCGAACACGGCGCTTCGCCTGTTCATGGGGTAAGGATGTCCGCGAGCCGACCGCGCAGGTAGGGGGTCACTTCGGCTTCGAACCACGGGTGGCGGGCAAGCCAAGCGGTGTTGCGCCAAGACGGATGCGGCAACACAACCACGTTGGGGAGAAAGCTGCGCCATTGCGCCACCGTTTGGGAGACGCCGCCCTTGGCCTTTGGCCCCAAGGCCCACCGTTGGGCGAAACCGCCTACAAGAAGGGTCAACTCCACATCCGGGAGATGCTCGAGGAGGCGACGGCGCCAAAGCGCAGCGCAGCGCGCCGGAGGCGGATGATCGCCTCCGCTCGCAGCTGTTCCTGGATAGCAGAACGCCATTGCGGCGACGCCGATGCGCGCATCGGCGTAGAAGCGCGCCCGGTCGATCCCCATCCAGCCGCGCAAGCGGTCGCCAGAGGGATCGTCGAAGGGCGCACCGCTCTCATGCACCCGGCGCCCTGGGGCCTGACCGCAAATGAGAAGCCGGACAGATGCGCTCGCCCGCACCACCGGTCGGGGTTCATGCGGAAAGTCTGCGGCGCAGGCTCTGCAGTTTCGAATTTGATGCAACAGGGCGTCCAGCCCCCCCGTTCCGCCGTCAGCCATTGCGCTCTGCGTCCTGCGGTGGGTTCGGCGCCGCCGGGCCCTGCGCGCCACCCTCGGCGTTTTCTTGGACGTCCCCGGGCAAGGGCAGCCGAAGGCGGTAGACCCCCTTGAACCGGTTGGGGTCGGCTGGGCGCCCGTGGCGTGTGACGACGATCCGCCCCTGACGGGCGAGACCAATCGCCTCCGCTCGCACCTGGGCGAGAACGCGTCGCCACCCTACTCCAGCGGCCGCGCGCGCGACCGCTTCAGGGCTGACGCTTTTTCCCGGCGCCGCCGTGGACAAGAGGGCGAACAGCGCCGATGTCACCGGAGACGTCCCTGCGTCTTGGCAAAAAGGGCCAGCCCCAGTGGTGGTCGCCGCCGCCTCATTCTCGCGCATTCAAATCCTCCAGACCGCGCCGGACTTTCACCCCTAAGCGAACTGCCGTTATGTGTCCCTCGGGCGAAACGAGAGGCACAGTATGGACGGCGGCGACGACAGGCAAATGCACCCGGGGCCACGGGTGATCACGGACGGCGAATTCGCCGGTTGGAGCCGTTGGAGCGACGACGCCTACGAAAACCTCGCCGGACCTTTTGTGTTCCGACAGGAAGCCGACGGGTCCGTGCGCTGCGCCTTCCGTGCGGAGCAGCGGCACATGAACGGGGGCGGCGCCATGCACGGCGGCTGCATGATGACCTTCGCCGACTTCTGCCTGTTCGCCTTCTCCCACCCCATTCGCGAAGGGAGCGGAGAGACCACGCCGATGGTCACCATCTCCTTGAACGGAGAGTTTGTCGGTCCCGCCTATGTCGGCGACCTCGTGGAGGGTCGTGGAGAGGTGATCCGCGCGGGCGGGTCCCTCATGTTCCTGCGCGGGGTTATTGAAACCGGCGGACGGCCCATGATGACCTTCTCAGGCGTCATCAAAAAAGTGCGCCCACGCAAACCGTAAGGCGTAAGGACCCTGGCGTGCATTGCCAGACCTGCAAGAGCCCTATAGTCCGCGCCAGCCTACAAGACGGAGCTTGAAACCATGCGCGTAGCGATGATCGGAACCGGCTATGTGGGGCTGGTGTCAGGGGCCTGCTTTTCGGATTTCGGTCATGTGGTGACCTGCATTGACAAGGACGCAGGCAAGATCGAACGCCTCAAGGCGGGGGTCATGCCCATTTTCGAACCCGGCCTCGAGGCTCTCGTCGACAGCAACGTCCAGGAGGGGCGGCTATTTTTCGCCTCCAGCCGTGAAGATACGGCAAGAGCCGTTCGGGAGGCCGACGCCGTCTTCATCGCCGTGGGGACGCCCTCACGCCGGGGAGACGGCCATGCGGATCTCTCCTACGTGTACGCGGCCGCTGAGGAGATCGCCGGCCTCGTGGACGGCTTCACCGTGGTCGTGACCAAATCCACGGTCCCTGTGGGAACGGGGGACGAAGTTGAATCGATCATCCGCCGGACGCGCCCCGGAACCCAGGTGGCGGTGGTGTCGAACCCGGAGTTCCTGCGCGAGGGCGCGGCCATCGCAGATTTCAAACGTCCGGATCGCGTTGTTGTGGGCACGGACGATGAAGCGGCGCGGGAGGTGATGCGCGAACTCTATCGCCCGCTTTTCCTGAACGAAACGCCGATCATCTTCACTCAGCGGCGCACCTCAGAACTCATAAAATACGCGGCGAACGCCTTTCTCGCCATGAAGATCACCTTCATCAACGAAATGGCGGACCTGTGCGAGCGGGTTGATGCGGACGTGCAGCAAGTCGCCCGCGGCATAGGCCTCGACAACAGGATCGGATCCAAGTTCCTGCACGCCGGACCTGGATATGGCGGCTCATGTTTTCCCAAAGACACCTTGGCCCTTGTTCGCACCGCCGAGCAGGCTGGGTCTCCCATGCGCCTGATCGAAACGACGGTGAAGGTGAATGAGGCGCGCAAGAAATCCATGGCGGACAAGATCGCCGCCGCCATGGGCGGCGCGGTTCAAGGCAAGACCATCGCCATCCTGGGGCTCACCTTCAAACCCAACACCGACGACATGCGCGATGCGCCGTCCTTGGAGATCATCCCCGCCCTGGAGGCCATGGGCGCCACCATCCAGGCCTTTGATCCGGAAGATCACGAAGCGCGTCGCCTATTGCCCAACGTGCGCTTTAAGGACGGTCCTTACGACGCGGCGGAGGGGGCGGACGGTCTCGTCATCCTAACGGAATGGGATCGCTTCAGGGCGCTTGATCTCGCGCGGATCAAGGATTTGCTGAAAGCCCCCTTGGTTGTAGACCTACGCAACATCTATACTCCCCAAGATATGGCCCGCCGCGGCTTTACATACGCCAGCGTTGGACGGCCGTGAGGCCATGAAACCGGAGCTCTCTAAATGTACTACCGCGTGATCGACTCATTCCTGCACCAGCTCCGCGCCGGCCGGGACGAGTTGCCCAAGCACGACGACCTCTACAAGCAGTACCAGGAAGCGATTGATAAGCTCGGGCGCCTTGCGGACGGTCTATACAAGCGCGACCGGTCCCAGACCGATCCCATAGACCGGCCCGATTTCTAAGGGCGGTTTCAGGGGAAGAGGTTTTGAAAACGCTACTGAAAGCCCCGTGCGCCGGGGACTTCAGCGGTAAGGATCGCGGGCGGCCAGATAGCTCTGGACATAATCCGCGATCCCCACCTCCAAAGGGGTCAAGGGGCCCTCATATCCCGCCGCCCTAAGCCGCCCCATCTCGGCGCACGTGTAGTACTGATAGGCGTCGCGGATGGCGACCGGGGTATCCACATAGTCGATACGCGGCGCCCGGTTCGCCGCGGCGAAAACGGCGTGCGCAAGGTCGGCGAAGGAACGCGCTTGCCCGCTTCCAAGGTTGAACACGCCCGAGACCTTCGGGGCCTGAAGGAGCCAGCAGACCACGGCGTCCACGTCCTTGACGAACACGAAATCCCGCTGCTGTCCGCCGTCCGGATAGCGCGGATTATGCGACCGGTAGAGGGTGACGGCCTCTCCGTCCCTGACCTTAGGCCAGATCTGGTTCGCAACGGACCGCATTGCGCCCTTGTGGGCTTCGTTGGGGCCGTAGACGTTGAAGAACTTCAGACCCGTCCATTGTGGGGGCGCCTCGCCGCGGTCGGCGGCGCGGCGGGCGTAAAGGTCAAACAGCGCCTTAGACCAGCCGTACGGATTGAGCGGCCGCAGAGCCGCCAGGCCGTGGGCGCTGTCGTCATCGACGAAACCTTGAGCCCCATCGCCGTAGGTGGCGGCTGAGGAGGCGTAGATCAGACGCACGCCCGCCTCGCAACACCACAGCCAGAGGGCCTTAGAGAGAACGAAGTTGGTCTGAATGATCTTGTCGGCGTCAGGCTCCGTGGTGGAGGAGACGGCGCCCATGTGCACCACCGCGTCCAGCTGCGTGCGGTTCGCCGCAAGCCAGTCGAATAGTCCCTCCGGCGACACAAAATCGGCGATGGGGTGTTTAGCCAGGTTGCGCCATTTGCCTAGGTCGGCGGACCGTAGACGATCGCAGACGGCCACGTCATAGGCGCCCTGGGCCGCCAGGCCGGCTACGATATTGGATCCGATGAAACCAGCTCCCCCAGTGACGAGGATAAGACGACGGGTCATGCCTTCCGGGTCATCCTGTTAATGGCTGATGTGGTGGAGTATCCCTCAACCAGGGGAACCAGCACCACTTCACCGCCATAGGCCAAGACGAAGTCGGCGCCGACGACCGACTCTTTGGTGTAGTCCGCCCCCTTTAGGAGGACGTCCGGTCTCGCCCCTTCAATGAGCGCCACCGGGGTTGGCGCGTCGAAGGGAACCACAAGATCGACGCACGCCAGTCCGGCAAGGACCATGGCCCGGCTCTCGAGGTCATTCACCGGCCTACCCTCGCCTTTGAGAGCGCGCACGGAGGCGTCAGTGTTGAGGCCGACGATCAGCCGATCGCAGCTTCTGCGAGCCTCGGAAAGATACGCCACATGCCCTCTGTGCAGGATGTCGAAGCACCCGTTGGTGAACCCGACCCTCAGCCCTTGTCCTCGCCAGCGCTGCACCACCGCCATCATCCGCTCGTGCGGGGCGATTTTCATCTCTGCTGCGCTAAGGCGTTGGGCCATCTCCGCCTCCACCAGCTCCCCAGGGGTTACAACCGCGGTGCCGATCTTGCCCACCACCACCCCCGAAGCGAGGAGGGCGAACTCGGCCGCGGCTTCAAGATCGGCGCCGACAGCGAGGGCGGCCCCTAGGGCGGAAAGGGCTGTGTCGCCCGCGCCGGAGACGTCGAAAACCTGGCGCGGCGACCCGCGAAAGTGTCGGACCGCTTCGCCCCGGCGTCTCAGGGACATGCCGGCTCCGGCCCGGGTCACCAAGACCGCCTTGGCCGCACACCCTTCAAGCGCTGCTGAGAGGGCGACCTCGACCTCAGCGTCAGTCTGCGTCGGCAGTCCGGTGGCTAGGGCGAGCTCCTTGGCGTTAGGCTTGATCAGATCCACGGCGCCGTATCGGGCGAAATCCCGTCCCTTGGGGTCCACGACCACAGGCGCGCCGGTCTTGCGCGCCGCCGCCATGCAGGCTGCAATGACGCCTCTGGTCAGAACGCCCTTGGCGTAGTCGGACAGAAGAACGACGTCGGCGCCCTGAACCGCGGCCTCGGCGGCGGCGGCTAATTGGGCTTCAACCTCCCCAACGAGGCCGAGGTTTGTTTCGTGATCAAGACGCATGAGCTGCTGGCCGGACGCGATAAAGCGCGTCTTCACCGTCGTCGGCCGCAGCGCGTCCGCCACCAGTGCGGACACCAGGCCAGCCTCCTCGCCAATCAGGGCCTCAAGGGTTCGCCCGGCCTCGTCGCGCCCCACCGCGCAGACCAGCGTGGTCGACGCACCCAGGGCCGCAAGGTTGCGCGCGACGTTGCCGGCTCCGCCGAGCATGGCCCGCTCGTGGGCGAGGTTCATGACCGGGATGGGCGCCTCTGGGGAAACCCTATCCACAACGCCGTACACGAAGCGGTCAAGCATGACATCGCCGATACAGGCGGCGCGGACGCGCCCCGCGGCTTCAATCAGGTGCTGCAGGCCCGAAAGGCTCATAGGCGGGACCTTAACACGGCTCGGCTGGAACGGCGCAAGGTCCTAACCGGTCTCCGTCGACAGCCGCTCCCGGCGGCGCTAGGGAGGCGCAATCCTCAAACGCCCCGGAGAGCCGACGTGTCCCTTGAGCCCCGCGCCCGGATTATCGACGGCAAAGCCCAAGCGCAGGACCTGCGAGATGCGATCGCTGCGGACACGGCGGCCATGAAGCTCGCCCACGGCGTCGTCCCGTGCCTGGCCGTGATCCTCGTAGGCGATGACCCGGCAAGCCAGGTTTACGTCCGCAACAAGGGCGAGCAGGCTCAAAGCGCAGGCATGCGCTCACGCACGATCCGCCTTCCCGCCAACGTGGCGGAAGGCTCCCTTCTGGCCCTTGTGGAAGAACTCAATCAGGACTGGGACGTGGACGGGATCCTGGTTCAGCTGCCGCTCCCCTCGCCCCTGGACGCCTCCAGGGTGATCGCCGCTATCGATCCAGACAAGGATGTGGACGGCCTCACCCTCGTCAACGCCGGCCGTCTCGCGTCCAACGCCCCGGGTCTCGCGCCTTGCACGCCGCTCGGATGCATGATCCTGATCCGCTCAGTCCTTGAGGACCTATCCGGGCTGCGGGCGGTGGTGGTGGGCCGGTCGAACCTCATGGGCAAACCCATGGCCCAGCTCCTGCTCCAGGCCGACTGCACCGTCACCCTTGCGCATTCCAGAACCCGGGACCTCGCCGCCGTCTGTCGCGACGCGGACATTCTGGTCGTCGCTGTGGGACGCCCCGAAATGGTCAAAGGCGACTTCATTCGTCCAGGCGCCGTCGTCATCGATGTGGGTATAAACCGGACGCCGTCTAGGGATCCGGTGAAGGCGGCGGCGGGGGGAACGCGCCTTGTGGGCGATGTTGACTTCGCAGAGGCGCTCCAGATCGCGGGCGCGGTGACCCCGGTCCCGGGCGGCGTCGGCCCCATGACCATCGCCTGCCTCTTGCGCAACACGCTAAAAGCGGCCTGCCTGCGGCGCGGGCTTCAGCCCTAGGCGGCGCAGATTGGGGCGAAACTGGGTCGGATCAAATTTTTGCGAGCATCGGCGGTGGTGCGCGGAGAATTCCACGGTATGGTCCCCACGCCTCGCCCCTAAGAAGGGCGTCTCAAGAGGAAAAGGGGAAGTTGTCCTGATGCGTCACCGCTTGCTGATCACCGCGTGCCTCGCTGCGACCCTCACCGCGTCAAGCGCCTTCGCCGCGTCCGCCCAGGGGCCCCTCCTCGGCTTCACGATGGATGGAGCGGCCAAAGAGCGGGCCCTTGAAGCAAGCTTCGATCAAGGCTTGTCGGCGGCGGAGCAGGAAGGCTGGCTCAAGCGCATGGCGGCCGAACCGAACCAGGTGGGCTCACCCCATGACGCGGCGAACGCCGAGTGGATGCTCGCACAGTTCAAGTCTTGGGGCTGGGACGCCAAGATCGAAACCTTCTACGCGCTTTACCCGACGCCGCTGGACGTCAGCCTCGAACTCCTCGGCGAGCGCCCGTTCAAGGCCAAGCTTCATGAGCCGCCGGTGCCGGGCGACGCTTCTAGCGCCATTACCGACCACGTCCTTCCGCCCTATCTGGCCTACCAGGGCGACGGCGACGTCACCGCGCCCGTTGTCTACGTCAACTACGGCATGCCAGAAGACTATGACGTCCTCGCTCGGGCGGGCGTGGACGTCCGCGGCAAGATCGTCATCGCGCGCTATGGCGGCGGCTGGCGCGGCCTCAAGCCCGAGCTGGCGCAAGACCACGGCGCGGTGGGCTGCCTGATCTACTCAGACCCCGCCGACGACGGTTACGGACCCGACGATCCCTACCCCAAGGGGGGCTCCAGGCCCGCCGACGGTGTCCAGCGCGGCTCGGTGGCGAAGATGATGATCTATCCGGGCGACCCCCTTACCCCAGGCGTCGGCGCCACCAAGGACGCCAAGCGGCTCACCCGCGAGACCGCGCCGAGCATACTGAAAATTCCCGCGCTTCCCATTTCCTACGCTGACGCCAAACCCTTTTTGGAGGCGCTCACAGGCCCGGTTGCGCCCAAGGCCTTCCGAGGCCAGCTGCCGATCACCTATCATTTGGGCCCCTCTGTCGCGAGCGCCCACCTCGTGGTCAAATCCGACTGGAGCCTTAAGCCCATCTACGATGTGATCGCCACCCTTAAGGGGTCGCAATCGCCCGACGAATGGGTGGTGCGCGGCAACCACCATGACGGTTGGGTGTTCGGCGCCTGGGATCCGCTCTCTGGAAACGTCGCGCTCTTGCAGGAGGCGAAGTCCCTCGGCGCCCTTTGGAAGTCCGGCTGGCGGCCCAAACGCACCATCGTCTACGCGAGTTGGGACGGCGAGGAGCCTGGCCTGATCGGATCAACGGAGTGGGCTGAGACCCACGGCGCGGAACTGCAGAAGAAGGCCGTCGTCTACATAAATTCCGACACCAACGGTCGCGGTTTTCTGGGCGTCGAGGCCAGTCACGATCTGCAAAGGCTTGTGAACCAGGTGGGCGCTGACGTTCCAGATCCCCAGACCCACGTCTCTGTCGCGGCGCGTCTTCGCGCCGACATCGAAGTTCACGGGCTCAGCGAGCCCCGTAGAGCCAAGGAGGCCAAAATCGTCGCCGCGGGCGGCGACATTCCCGTAGGCGCCCTTGGGTCAGGCTCGGATTACTCCGCCTTCCTTCAACATCTGGGCTTGGCGTCCATTAATCTCGGTTACGGCGGAGAGGACGAGCAGGGCGGGGTCTATCATTCCGCTTACGACACCTTTGAGCACTACACGCGTTTTGGCGATCCAGGCCTGTCCTACGGCGTCACCCTGGCGCAAACCGCCGGCCGCCTTGTCCTTCGGGAAGCGGACGCCGATGTGCTCCCGCTCTATTTCACGGGTTTCGCTGAGACGGTTGCGGGCTATGCGCAGGAGTTGAAAGACCTGAACGCCGAAGAGAAGACCAAGGCTGCCGCCGCAGATCGCCTATTGGGGGAAAAGGCCTTCACTCTCGCGGCGGATCCGACCAAGACCTATGTGCCCCCGGAGCCTAAAGGGGAAACCCCGAGCTTGAATTTTGCGCCCCTCGACGCGGCGGTGGTCCATCTGAGAGAGAGCGCCAAGCGCTACGACGCCGCCCTAGCTCAGTCTGGGTCCCTCTCGTCCGCCAAGGCCGCCGGCGTCAACGCCCTCGTGGGCGACATCGACCAGACGCTCCTCGATCAGGAGGGTCTGCCAGGACGGCCTTGGTTCAAGAATCTGGCCTATGCGCCGGGCGTTCTCACCGGCTACGGCGCGAAGACCCTGCCCGGGATTCGTGAAGCCATAGAGGCGCGCCGATGGACCGAAGCCCAGACTTACGTTTCGCGCACGGCAGCGGCCCTTGAGGCCTATGCGGCGCGGATCGACGCCGCCGCCGCCGCCTTGGCGGGCGGCTAGGGCGTTGACAGGGGGAGTATTCCGCAGAAAGTCTCTGGACGCCCTGGCGTTCACGGATCCTACAAAGCGCCTTCGACCGACCTTGAGCTGGCCTCATCTCATGGCCCTAGGCGTCGGCGCCATCGTTGGCACGGGCATCTACACCTTGATCGGGGTAGGCGCGGGATTGGCGGGGCCCGCCGTCATCCTGTCGTTCGTCATCGCAGGTGCGGTTTGCATCTGCTCCGCCCTCGCCTACGCGGAGATGGCCACCCTCATTCCGGCTGCGGGGAGCGCCTACACCTATAGCTACGCCGTTTTGGGCGAGCTGCCCGCGTGGTTTGTCGGCTGGAGCCTTATATTGGAATACACCGTCGTCTGCAGCGCCGTCGCGGTCGGGTGGTCCGGGCATGTGGCGGAATTTCTGCCCTTCTTTCCCAAGGCCCTCCTCGCAGGACCGGAGGCGGGGGGATTGGTCAACCTCCCGGCCATCTTCATCGCCTTCGCAGTGGCGGCGCTGTTGATTCTTGGGACCCGTGAGAGCGCCACGGTCAATGTAGTGCTTGTGGGCGTAAAGATTATCGCCCTGGCCGCCTTCGTCCTCATCGCTGGCTCTGCATTCAAGATCGGCCACTTCACGCCGTTCATGCCGTTTGGATTTTCAGGATACGCGGCGGACGGAAGCAAAATCGGCGTCATGGCCGCCGCCTCGATCATCTTTTTCGCCTTCTACGGCTTCGACACCATATCGACGGCCGCCGAAGAAGCGCGAAACCCCTCCCGCGATCTGACCATCGGCATCATCGGCTCCATGGTCGTGTGCATCCTCATCTATATGGCCGTCGCCGCGGCCGCGATCGGAGCCTCAGCTCCCGCCGCCTTCGCTAAGAGCCCGGCCCCCCTGGTGTTCGTTCTCGACGCCCTACGCCAACCCCTGGCGGCGCGCCTTGTCGCGGCGGCGGCCGTCGTGGCTTTACCCACAGTGATCCTCGCCTTCATGTACGGTCAGAGCCGAATTTTCTTTGTGATGGCGCGCGACGGCCTTCTCCCAAGGCAGCTTGCGGCGTTGAGCAAGCGGACCGGCTCGCCCGTGACCATGACCTTCATCACCGCCGTCATCGCCGCGGCCATCGCAGGACTTCTCCCTCTCGGGCAGATCGCCGCTCTCGCCAATGCGGGAACGCTGTGCGCCTTCATCGCTGTAGGCGTCTGCATGATGGTCCTGCGTCGGCGAGAGCCGGACCGCCCACGGGTGTTTAAGACGCCCGTGTGGTGGCTGGTCGGCCCCCTTGGCGTCGCGGGGTGCCTCTACCTCTTCACAAGCCTGCCGAGCGTCACCATCGTCTTGTTTTTCATATGGAACGCCATTGGCGTCGGCGCCTATTTCCTATTCGCCAGACGTGGATCCGTCCTAGGGACGACGGCGCAATGACGCTCGCCCAACACAAAGAGCGGTAGGCGTGCGCGCAAAAGCCTTTTGCGTCGTCCAGGGACGACGGCCCGCAGTTTGGGACGCAGGATGCTAGGCTTCATTCTACGCCGCATCCTGGTCATCGCGCCGACCCTTTTCGTGGTCGTGACGGCAACCTTCTTCCTCATGCGTCTGGCGCCCGGAACTCCGTTTCAAACGGGCAGAAAGCTTCCGCCAGTCATCGAAAAGAACGTCATGCGCAAGTTCGGCATGGATCGTCCGCTTGTCGAGCAATACGCATCCTACCTTGAAGGCGTCGCCCACGGCGACTTCGGACCCTCTCTTAAATATCAGGACAAGACTGTCGCGCAGCTCATTGGCGAGGGTTTTCCCAAGAGCCTCGCTCTGGGCCTCACCGCCCTTACCCTGGCGACGGCCTTAGGCGTCGGCGCCGGCGTAATGGCCGCCCTCGCGCAAAATCGACCGCCAGACTACCTTGTGACGAGCCTGGCGGTGGCGGGCCTGTGCGTTCCAACCTTCGTCACCGCCCCACTCCTGATTCTAGTTTTCGCCTCGACCCTGGGCTGGCTTCCCTCGGGAGGATGGGGCGAGGTGCAGAACCTTGTTTTGCCGATTACAGTCCTGGCGCTGCCGCAAACCGCCGTCATCGCGCGCCTCACCCGTGGCGGCATGATTGAAGCGTTGAAATCGAATTTCGTCCGCACAGCGCGGGCGAAGGGACTTTCGTCCAAGGCCATCGTGCTGCGTCACGCCCTGCCCGCGGCGGTCCTACCCCTTGTGAGCTATCTTGGACCCGCGTGTGCAGGCCTGATCACTGGCTCCCTCGTGGTCGAGCAGATCTTCAACATTCCAGGCCTCGGGCGCTATTTCGTCGTCAGCGCCCTACAGCGGGACTACACCGTCGTCATGGGCGTGGTGATCCTTTACTCCACCTTGATCATGGCCCTGAACCTCGTCGCGGACGTCCTCTACGCGGCCCTGGACCCCCGGGTGGTCCTGGAATGACCACGGCGCCAGAACCCGGCCGTATGGACACGTCGAACGCCATCAAGGGGCGCAGCCTCCTCGACGACGCCCGTCGTCGTCTGGCTCAGAATCGTGCTGCGAGCGTCGCCGCGGCCATTCTCGTCCTCCTCGTCTTTATCGCTTTGATCGGGCCTTTCCTGGTTCCCTTCGGCTATGACCAGGTCAACAAATCTGACGTCTTATCCGCGCCCTTCACCCACGGCCACCTCCTGGGCGCCGATGATCTGGGTCGGGATCTCCTGGCAAGGACCCTCGTCGGCCTTAGGGTCTCCATCGCCGTCGGCGTTGTGGCGAGCCTCGTCGCCCTTCTCATCGGCGTCGCATACGGCGCTGTGGCCGGCTATGTGGGCGGACGGGTTGACGAACTCATGATGCGGCTGGTGGACGTTCTCTACGCCCTGCCGTTCATATTCTTCGTCATCGTTCTGATGGTCACATTCGGGCGCAACCTGATCCTCCTCTTCCTCGCCATTGGGGCCGTGGAATGGTTGACCATGGCGCGCATCGTACGCGGCCAGACCCTGTCCTTGAAGCGGAAGGAATTCATCGAGGCCGCGCGGGCGGCCGGTCTCTCCACCCCGGCGATCCTCCTACGCCACATCGCCCCCAACTTGGTGGGGCCGGTGATTGTCTATGTCACCCTCACCATCCCCACGGTCATCCTGGCGGAGAGCTTCTTAAGCTTTCTCGGTTTGGGCGTGCAGGAGCCTCTGACCTCCCTCGGCACCCTGGTAAGCGAGGGCGCTAACCAGATGGAGCTCGCCCCATGGACGCTCGTCGTGCCCGCCGTGGCCATGGCGGTGCTGCTGTCGGCGTTCAATTTTCTCGGCGACGGCCTGCGCGACGCCATCGACCCGAAGGACCGATGATCATGGGGCGGATCAGCACCTTGTCGCGGGCCGTGGCGGTTGGGGTCTGCGCCGGGATCCTCGCCGTCACGGCCGGATGCCACAAGGCCGGGGGGCGCGCGCCGTGTCCATCCGGCAAACTTTGCTTTGAAGCGACCAACGACGCAGATCCCGCCACCCTGGATCCGCCGCGCACCTCCCTGACCATCGAAGCCAACGTCCTATCTGATCTACTGATCGGGCTGACGGACCGCGACGCGGCCGGCCGCCTCTCGCCGGGCATGGCGCAGAGTTGGTCGGCCAGCTCAGACGGCATTGTGTGGACGTTCAAGTTGCGCAAGGCGCTTTGGTCGGACGGCGTTCCCGTGACGGCGGACGATTTCGTCTACACGTTCCGTCGCTTGGAAGACCCGAAAACGGCGTCGGACTACGCCTACCTTTTCTATCTGATCAAGGGCGCCGAAGCGGTAAACTCCGGCAGGGCCCCTCTCGACAGCCTCGGCGTTCGAGCCCTTGACCCGCATACCGTTCAAATCACCCTCACCCATCCGGCGCCCTACTTTCCGGAAATGCTCACCCACAACGTCGTCCTACCCGTGCCGCGCCACGTGGTTGAACGCTATGGAGACAGCTGGGTTCAACCGGGGCGCTTTGTCGCCAACGGACCCTACCTCCTCAAATCCTGGACCCTTGGCGACCGGATCGTCCTGGAGAAGAACCCCCTATTTTACGAGGCGCAAAAGGTGTGCTTCGACCGGATCAGCTACTATCCGGCCCCAGACCCGGTATCCGCCGAGCGGCGGTTCAAGGCCGGGGATTTTGACCTCGACATCGATTTCCTCGCGCGGCGGGCTCGCTACTTGAGACGACCGGATCAGATCCCCAAGGCCGTCCACACGCCCCCTGAGCTGGCCGACACTTACATGACGTTCAATACGCATTTTGCGCCGTTTTCCGACCAGCGGGTTCGCGTCGCCCTCTCTATGTCGACCGACCGGGATTTCATCACAAAAGCCCTCACGGCCGCGGGGGAAAAGCCGACCTATGGCTTTGTTCCTGCCGGAACGGCGAATTACGACGCAATGAAAGCCCCGGTCTGGGCCAGTTGGCCCTTCCCTCGCCGTCTCGCAGAGGCCCGCAAATTACTGTCGGCGGCCGGTTACGGCCCGACCCATCCGCTCAGGTTCGAACTAAAATATCCCAACGGCATCGATCCCGCCGTCGCCGCGGCCATGCAGGCGGATTGGCGCTCCATCGGCGTGTTCGCCAGCCTTGTCGCCGAGGAGCCCCAGATCTTTTACCAGGATCTTCCCGTGCGCGACTTCCAGGCGGCTATCGCGATCTGGGTGGCGGACTATGACGATGCTCTGACCTTCCTCAATCTTTTGCAGAGCGGCACGGGCGGCCAGAATTACGGGGATTACAAGAATCCGGAATATGACGCACTCCTCGCCCAGGCCGACCACGAGCCGGACGCCGGCAAGCGCGCAGCGATCCTTGAGCGCGCCGAAGCCCTTGCCATGGCCTCGGCCAATATCGTTCCCCTTTTTGGCCGTGTCTCGCGCGATCTTGTGGACCCCCGGATAACCGGGTGGGTGGACAACATCACAGCATTCCATCCCAAGCGCTATCTGTGCCGCTCCGACGCCGCAGCTCGGCGCGCCGCGGGCTAAGTCGGGTCAAACTCCGACACGCGGTGACCAGGGGCGACGGTCAGCAGTTGGGGCACATAGGGTTCGGATCCGTCTTGGGAGCGACGCGACGGCAGAAACCTGAGGGCGGCGCCAGGATCCATGGGCGACGGGGGTTCGCCCGATAGCCGCATCCTTGGGCGCGAGCGTTCTAAGACGGGATCGGGCGTGAGGGCCGCTGCTAGGAGAGCGCGCGTGTAAGGATGGCGCGGATCGCTGTAAAGATCCTCCCCGCGCCCCTCTTCCATCACCCGTCCAAGGTAAAGCACCATGACGCGATGGCTGATCTCGCGCACCACGGCGAGGTCGTGGCTGATGAACAGCATCGCCATTCCAAGATCTTTTTGCAGTTGAATCAGGAGTTCGAGAATTTGCGCACGGATGGAGACGTCAAGGGCGGACACCGCTTCATCGCAAATGACCAGGCTAGGTTTGAGGATGGTGGCGCGGGCGATCCCCACTCTTTGGTTCTGCCCGCCGGACAACTCGTGAGGGTAGCGGTTCACAAAATTAGACGGAAGGCCAACCCGGCGCATCATGGCCGTGACCTCGGCGTCGCGCTCGCTCCGCGGCAGGTCGGGACGAAAGACCGTCAAGGGCTCGGCGATGGAGTTTCCGATGGTGACCCGCGGATCGAGACTCGCCAAAGGATCTTGAAAGACGATCTGCAGATTCTTGCGCGCCGCCTGGAGCTCGCCGCGCCGTGCTGTGGTGAGATCTCGACCCATGACCGCAACGGCGCCGCCCGTAGCGGTAATGAGGCTTAAAACCGCCCTGGCCAGGGTGGACTTCCCGCTGCCGCTCTCCCCCACGACCCCAAGGGTCTCGCCCGCGCGAATATGAAAGTCCACACCGTCCACGGCGCGCAGGATCCGCGGCGCCCGCAAGAAGCCCTCCTTGACCGCGAAATGGACCTTGAGTCCCCGAGCCTCCACCACCAGGGGGGCGTCAGCCGGCGCCGGCTCCCGCTCCGGCCGGCCGGTCCGCTCCGCCCCGTCCAGACGCGGAATAGCGTCTAGCAGGGCGCGGGTGTAGGCCGCCCTCGGCGCGGTGAAGATCCCCTCGACTGACCCCTCCTCAACGATGAGTCCGTCCTTCATCACGCAGACCCGGTCGGCGAGCCGCGCGATGACGCCCATGTCATGGGTGATGAGCACAAGCGCCGCGCCGGTTTCGGTTTTGAGATCCGCCATGAGGTCGAGGATTTCCGCCTGCACCGTGACGTCCAGGGCTGTGGTGGGTTCATCGGCGATGAGGAGGGCCGGACCGCCCGACATGGCGGCGGCGATCATCACTCTCTGGCGCATTCCGCCAGAAAGTTCGTGGGGGTATTGGCGCATCCGCCGGGCCGCATCAGCTATCCGCACGCGATCGAGCCAAATCTTAGCCTGCTTCAGCGCCTCAGTCCGCGTCAGACCCCGGTGAGCGAGCAAGCCTTCAGCGATCTGGTCGCCGATCCGCATATGGGGGGTCAAGGCGGTAAGCGGATCTTGGAACACCATGGCCATGGCTGACCCGCGAACCGCGTTTAATGCGCGCGCGTCCAAACCAAGAAGCTCTTGTCCCTGGAAGCGCACGGACCCTTCCGCAGCGCCGTTCGCCGCGAGAAGCCCCATGATCGTCATGACCGTTTGGCTCTTTCCCGAGCCGCTTTCGCCTACAACGCCAAGACACTCGCCCCGCGCCGCCGTCAGGGAAACGCCTCGCACGGCCTCAACGACGCCGTCTGCTGTCTGAAAGCGCACCTTCAGATCTTTGACATCAAGAACGGTGTCGCCGGGCGGCGTCTTATGCGGCATGCGAACGCATCCTCCAGCGCGCCCTGAGGGCTGAAGTCCCACGGCCGCGGATCCGCTCAGGGCCATCAAGCCTTGCCCACATAGTCCACGCCTTAAGGGGCGCACGATGCGAGGCTGGTTGCAAGGCGGTCAGCGCACTTGAACTGGGATGTCGATGTCGCACGGGGAGAAGTCTCCACCCTTATCGTCCCGTGTGCGTTCGATCAGGGAGCGGAAGGCGGCAGATTGGGTGTCTAGGATGAACACCCTGGGCCGATCGGCCGGGGCCATGTCGGATCCCAAGCGCACCTTGAGCATCTGGTCTTGGGGATCAGGCACGGGTTCGCCGATTTTAATCGCCTTCACAACATCTTGCCCGACGACGACGCGCCCAAAGCCGGTGTATTTCTTTTCAAGCGAGGGATAGGTCCCGCGCATGAAGAAGAATTGGCTGTTGGCCGAGTCCGGCTCGGCGTTGCGCGCCATGCCCATCACCCCCGAGCAGAATAGGGGCCATGCGGCAACCTTCGCATCGGCGGTCATGAGCATGAGATCGTCGGGTTGGCTGGCCACCGGAAGCACGCCCACGAAACCGACTACGGTGTCGTCCCGGTTTGAAACCCGGACAAAGTTACTGGCCGAGCCCCTGCGGAAGGTGAACTCCGCCTTCAGATCCGGAAGCTTGGATCCGCCTTCCCCCTTGTTGGTCGGGTCGCCCGTCTGGTCCATGAAGTCTTCGATGACCCTGAAAAACGTCTGGCCGTCATAGAAGTGCTGGCGCGCCAGGGTTTTCACCCGCGCCACAGCGTTTGGCGCCGAAAAGGGCGTCAGGGCGACGATGACACGCCCCTTGTTCGTATCCACCACAAGCATGTCGTCGGGATCAAGAGGCTTAAAGTCCGCGTCCGTCGGTGCGACCACCGCCGGCTTTTTCGGGGCCGGAGGCGGCTTCGCGGCGACGGCGGTCATGGGAACGGTCAAGGATAAGGCGGCGAACAGAGCCGCAGTCGGCAACTTCATCAACGTCGGGTTCCTGGAGCTAAGGTCTGGCGTTCACCTTGGCGATCACGTTTGCGGCCACGTCCTCGGGGACGAAGCGGGAGATGTCGCCGCCGAGCTGGGCGATCTCCTTCACGAGACGCGAGGCGATGGCCTGGTGGCGCGGATCCGCCATCAAAAACACAGTTTCAATTTGGCGGTTCAGCTGCTGGTTCATGGCCGTCATCTGGAACTCGTACTCGAAGTCCGCGACCGCGCGCAGCCCGCGGACGATAATCTGAGCGCCTACCTCTTCAGCGAAATGCATCAGCAGGCTTTCAAAAGGGATGGCGACAATCTCCACCCCGCCGCGCAGCTTCTCGGTTTCGCGCATAACCATGGCCGCTCGCTCTTCTAGGGTGAACAAGGGACCCTTGCCGCGGTTGATTGCGATGCCGATGACGAGCTTGTCCACAAGCTTCACGGCCCGACCAATGATGTCGAGGTGCCCGTTTGTAATGGGATCGAACGTTCCGGGGTAGAGACCGACGCGCTTCATGTTCCCCTGCCGCTCCCCTCGCCGCCGTAGCCAAGCGTTCGCCAGAAGGACCGCGGCGGTGGCGCCGGGGGCCTGAGAAAAGCTGCATAGCCGCTTCCAACGCGCCCGTCTCCTGCAAAGGCGGGGAGATGTTGCGCGCGTTTAGGCCTCTGGGCCTGCGACGTCCGCTTCATCGCCGTCCCCGTCCTCGTCGGTGTCGTGAACGCCCTGTTCGGCGAGGCGCTCGGCGGAGACGACGTGCTCGCCGTCGCTAGTCCTGAACACGATCACCCCTTGGGTGTTTCGCGCGGCGATGCGTATCCGCGCCACGGGGGTGCGAATGAGACGCCCCGCATCCGTAACAAGGAGAAGCTCGTCCCCCTGCTCCACGGGAAAGGCGGCCACGAGGCGTCCGCCTTTGCGCGTGAGATCCTGGGCGAGCAGGCCCTGGCCGCCGCGGCCGGTGCGCCTGAAATCATAGGCTGAGGTGCGCTTGCCGATGCCCTCGGACGAGAGGGTGAGGATGGTTTCCTCAGCCGCGCCGAGGGCGGCGTAACGTTCAGGCGAAAGCTGTGCGTCGCCCACGGCCTCTTCATCGGCCTCCTCGGCGACGACCCCGCCCTCAGCCTCCTCGGCCTCCTCGCCGATGGCGCGCAGCGCAGCCCTCGCCTGCTTGAGATAGGCCGCGCGTTCGTCGGGCGTGGCGTCCACGGACCGGAGGATCGCCATGGAGATGACCGCATCGCCATCGGAGAGCCGGATGCCGCGCACCCCGGTGGAATCGCGGCTTTGAAACACGCGCACCTCGTCGACAGGAAAGCGGATGGCGCGGCCGCCCGCGCTAGTGAGAAGCACGTCGTCGGCCTCGGTGCAGATGGCGACGCCAATAATGGCGTCGCCATCGTCGAGCTTCATGGCGATTTTACCCGCGCGGTTGACGTTCACGAAGTCGGACAGCTTATTGCGCCGGACGCTGCCCGAGCGCGTAGCGAAAACCACGTCCAGCCGCTCCCAGCTCGCCTCGTCCTCCGGCAGGGGTAAAATGGAGGTGATGCTTTCCTTCTGCTCCAGCGGCAGAAGATTGATGAACGCCTTACCCCGGGCGTTTGGATCCCCCAGGGGCAAGCGCCATACCTTGAGCTTGTAGACCTTGCCGCCCGAAGAGAAGAACAAGACTGGCGCATGAGTCGAGGCGGAGAAGACCCGCGTGACCGCATCTTCTTCCTTGGTGCGCATTCCAGCCCGACCCCGTCCGCCGTGACGTTGGGTCCGATAGGCGGACAGATGGGTGCGTTTGACATAACCGCCGTGGGTGACCGTCACGACCATGTCCTCGCGGGGGATGAGATCCTCATCCTCGACGTCGGCGTCGCCCTCGACGATCTGAGTGCGCCGAGGCACCGCAAAAGCTGAGCGGACTGCGACCAGCTCGTCGCGCACGATGGCCATGATCTTCTCGCGCGACCCCAAGATTTCGAGATGACCCGCGATGAGCTTCGCCAGCTCCTGCGCTTCAGCGAAGATCTCGTCGCGCCCAAGGCCGGTGAGACGCGACAGCGTCAGGGCGAGGATCGCCCTTGCTTGCTCGTCCGAGAGCCGGACCCGGGCCTCCTCAACAAGGACGGTCCTAGGATCCTGAATAAGGGCAATGAGGCTGATCATGTCCCCAGCGGGCCAATCACGCGCCTGAAGTCTCTCGCGCGCTTCGTTGGGGTTGGCCGACGAGCGGATGATGAGGATCACCTCATCGATATTGACGACGGCGATGGCGAGACCCACCAAGACGTGTCCGCGATTGCGCGCCTTGGACAGTTCGAATTTCGTCCGGCGGACGACCACCTCCTCGCGAAACTCGAGGAAGGCGTCGAGCATGACCTTCAGGCCCATCTGCTCAGGGCGCCCGCGGTTTAGGGCGAGCATATTGACCCCGAAGGACGTCTGCAGGGGCGTGTAGCGGTGCAGCTGATTTAAGACGACGTCGGCTGGAGCGTCCCGCTTCAGCTCCACCACCACCCGCATCCCGTCGCGGTCGCTTTCGTCGCGCAGGTCGGAAACGCCTTCGATGCGCTTCTCCCGCACGAGCTCGGCGATGCGCTCGAGCATGGAGGCCTTGTTCACCTGATAAGGGATCTCGGTGATGATGATGGCCTCGCGGTCCTTACGGATCGTCTCCACGTCAGCCTTGCCGCGCATGATGACCGAGCCGCGTCCGCTGATCAGAGCCTGGCGCGCGCCCGTGCGACCGATGATCTCTCCCCCAGTGGGAAAATCCGGACCCGGCACGATTTCAAGAAGCCGCTCCAGGGGGGTCGTGGGATCGTCAATGACGGCTAGGCACGCATCGATGATTTCACCCAGATTGTGCGGCGGTATGTTGGTCGCCATGCCGACCGCGATGCCGCCCGACCCGTTCACCAGCAAGTTCGGGATCCGGGCGGGTAAGACCGCGGGCTCCTTTTCCCGCTCGTCATAGTTAGGATTGAACCCGACGGTATCCTTATCGATATCCGCAAGCAGCGCTTCAGCAGCGCGCGTCATCCGGCACTCGGTGTAACGCATTTGGGCGGGGCTATCCCCGTCCACAGACCCGAAATTGCCCTGGCCGTCCACAAGCACCAAACCCATGGAGAAGGGCTGGGCCATGCGAACGAGGGCGTCGTAGACCGACTGGTCGCCATGGGGATGGAAGCGCGCCAGAACATCGCCCACAACACGGGCGGACTTGGAGTATCCGCGGTCGGCGGACATGCCCAAGTCGTGCATGGAGTAAAGAATTCGCCGATGCACGGGCTTAAGCCCGTCTCGAACATCCGGCAGCGCGCGGCTGACGATCACGCTCATGGCGTAATCGAGGTAGGAGCGCTTCAGCTCGTCCTCGATGGCGATCGGCGAGATCATCCCGCCGGACGGTGGCGCTGGTGGGGGTGTGACGTCGTCGCTCAAGATAACCTAGGGCTTTGAAGCTTCCGGAAAGCGTTCGGACTGGGAAGATGAGGCCGGGAATCGGCTTTGAAGCCGCAAGCCTTAGTTAGCACCCTGGCGATGGCGGCGCAAAGAACCGCGCCCGCTAGGCGAACCCAGCAGCAAACGCCTAACGCAGACCAAGGTGTTTGTGCGTCTGAATGCTGAGCCGCCACCGGGGATGATCTAGGCAGTAGGCTATGGCGGCGTCCGTATTGGCTTTGAGCGAAGGGCCGTCCATGGGCTGGAGGGAGAACCGGCTGAACGCGAGCGTTTCAAAGCGCGCAGGGTCTACCCCCGGCTGGGGATAGACCAACTTAAGCTCGTCGCCGGACGTCTGCAGCACTGCAGCGTTAGCCTTGGGGCTGACGCAGATCCAATCGACGCCCTCCGGCGCCTTGAGCGTGCCGTTGGTTTCTATCGCCACCTCAAACCCGGCCGCGTGAAATGCATCGACCAGATCCCTGTCGAGCTGCAGGAGGGGTTCGCCGCCCGTGCACACCACAAGAGCGGGCGCGGAACGCGCTCCCCAAAGGCGCGACGCTGCGGTCGCCAGCGCGTCGGGGGAGGCAAAACGGCCGCCGCCGTCCCCGTCCATTCCCACAAAATCCGTGTCGCAAAAGTTGCAGACGGCTGTTTCGCGGTCCTCTTCCCGCCCCGACCATAAATTGCAGCCGGAAAACCGACAGAAGACCGCCGCGCGACCCACCTGCCCGCCCTCGCCTTGCAGGGTGAGAAAGAGCTCCTTGACGGCGTAGCTCACGAGGCGGCCCCAACTTGCTCCCGCCACAGGCTCCACCCGCGCGCTCGAAGCAAGCAGGCTGGACACTCGCCGCAACCGTAGCCCCAGGGACTTCGGTGGGTCCGATCGCCGAGATAGCAGGTGTGGCTCGCCTCCACGATCAAATCCACCAGGGCTGAGCCCCCCATTTCATACGAAAGGGCCCAAATCTCCGCTTTCGACAGATGCATCAGGGGGGTTTCGATGCTGAACGGACGCTCCATGCCCAATCTTAAGGTTGTCTCCATGGCGTCGAGGGCGTCCCGGCGGCAGTCGGGATATCCCGAGTAGTCGGCCTCTCCCATGCCCCCGATGAGCACCTCAGCGCCTCGCCGGTCCGCAAGGGCGGCGGCATAGATCAGAAAGACGAGATTGCGCCCCGGAACGAAGGTCGACGGCAAGCCGCGATCCGTCATCTCGATGGCGCGGTCGGCCGTGAGCGCAGACTGGGCGACGGCGCCGAACCCCTTGAGATCCAGGACATGATCCTCGCCCAGGCGCGTCGCCCAGGATGGAAATGCCGTGCGAAGACCCTCCCGGACGCGGAGACGCGCATCAAGCTCAACACGGTGTCTTTGCCCGTAGTCGAACCCGACGGTCTCGACCCGGGCGTAGCGGCTAAGGGCCCACGCCAAGCAGGCGGTGGAGTCCTGGCCGCCCGAAAAAAGCACAAGAGCGGCCTGAGCGCTTGGGGCGTGATGGGACATGGGGCGGCTGTGTCGGCGTCTTAGAAGGCTCCGCCAAGGCGCGGGCCCAGTGTCATACACGAGCCCTTCCCCTAGCGAAATGCCGGCGGACGAAGCCAGGTTGAGGCGCACATCCGTCCCGTCTTAGCGGCCCCAGGCGAGTAATGGTGCCACGTCAAACGCTTAACCTGATCGCAATCGAGTGCGCCTATGGTCGAGATCCAAGGCGAGAGTTGAGTACACATGGGAAAATCGCATAGTTCGCCAGGCGGGCGTCCCGTCCATGGGGAAATGGACCGTAATCTCGCCGAGGCCCTTGCTGCGCCCATGTCGGGATTACTGGCCCTCGGAGAGATGATCAGCCGTCAGCCCCTTGGGGAGCCCGCGCGCGTTCAGCTTAACGGAATGCTCGAGACCGCCCGGCGGATGGCGCGCCTGGTGGAGGACACCCTGGAGACAAACGCCGCCCTCGGGGACAAGGCGATTGAAAGCATATACCTGCGGGAACTGGTTGAAGCGGTTGAGGGCCGGTTTCGCGCCGCCCACCCGGACGAGGGGCGACGCCTCCTCGTCTCTTGCTCCGCCCCGTTTGATCTTCGCGTTCAGGCCAATCCGCAGCGCCTGGATAAGCTCCTCTCCCTGCTGATGGAAGGCGCCCTTGACGCAGCCCAGGGGGGCGTCGTGGACTTGCAGCTTTTCGCCGACATAGGGGCTGAAGGCCAGGTTCTCGTCCACGGGCGTCTAGACGGCCTGCGCTCAGCGAAGAACGGGCGGGGCCAGCGCCTTTCGCTGTGTCGCACCCTGGCCGAAGAGATGGACGGCGAGGTTCGACGGGTCGATAATCCCGGTCTTGGCGGGCACCTCTCATTCGCCGTCCGCCTTCGTATAGCGGCGGCCCAGGAGCCCGACCACGGCGGGACGGACGATGAAAGTGTCCTCCCGCCCCGCACCCACGTTCTCATCGTGGACGACAATGCGACCAACAGAATTGTCGCCGCAGCGCTATGCGAAATGTTCGGCTGCACCTCTGAGACAGCGGAAGATGGTCTTGAGGCGGTCCAAGCGGTTCGCAACCGTCCCTTCGATCTCATTCTGATGGACATCAAAATGCCGCGCATGGACGGCCTCGCCGCCACGCGGGCGATACAGGCCCTTGGCGGTCAGGCGGCGCGGACGCCCATCGTCGCCCTGACCGCCAACGCCGACCCGGACGCCGTCGCTGTTTATCTCGCTGGAGGGATGGTGGCCGTGGTTGACAAGCCCATCAAGCCGGCTCAGCTCCTTGCTGCGCTGCAGGACGCCCTCGCCGGTCCCACGGCCATGGCTTCGGAGCGCTCTAGCGCAGCATGAACCCTCGCGTTTCGGGCCGCCTGGGCCCTGAGGCGTCGTGAACCACGGAGCCCCGTCCATGACGATGCTGATCCTCGCCCTCCTTATCACGGCGGCGGATCCTAAGGGCGCGGCTCCGGCCTCGGCGCCGTCGGCGGTTCAGCCAAACCCCGCTGCAACGGCGGCGGCGCAGCTCAAGGCGGCCCAGGACACCTACGATCGGGCGGTTCAGCTCTATAAAGACAGTTGCGAGGAGCGCGCCTACGGCGCTTACGACGATCTCTGCGGCCAGCTGAGACAGCAGATTCACCAATATAGGGTGGACCTTGATCGTCAGGAACGTCTCGCCGGCGACCAGGCCGGCGGCGCGCGACCGCACTCCTGAGCCGCCCGGGGCGCTGCACCCAAGCTTTGCACCTGGTTGGCTAAAAAAGGCGCGCCGCCGCATAAGGGGTGGTGGCTGGGGGCGGGATCGAACCGCCGACCTGAGGGTTATGAATCCTCCGCTCTAACCATCTGAGCTACCCAGCCCCGGCGCGTTGAAACTATATAATCGGTTGAATTACCGAATATTATTTCCTCACCGCCACCTCTTGCCGTTTCTACAAGGGTATCGGTCTGCTCATGGCCGGCGGCGCTCTCATGGGCGGAGCGGGCGCCCTCGGTCTCGGCCTTATTGCGAAGACCCTCCCGGCGGCCAAGGAGTACGCCAACCAGCTCTCCCTCATGGACACGCTGGGGATGAAGCAGGCCGACATCGCCAAGGTCGTGGGCCAGGCCTGGAAGACCTCCTTTGATGTCCCCACGTCCACGGTGGCGGAGAACCTCAAGAGCTTTCGCGAGGTGCGCTCAGCGTTCGGCTCGACATCTGCTCTACAGGGCGAGGCGGCGGCCATGGTCCCCCTTGTGGCCCGGATGCAGGGCATCCTTACCGCCCTGACGGGGAAGGCTCAGGACCGGGTCGGCTTTGACATGGTCAAGGCCATTGAGCTGCGCACCGGGGTGATGACGCCGGGAGCCATGGCGTCCAACGCTCAGCTCATGAGCCAAGCGCTGATCGGCATGGGAGGAACCTTGACGGTTTCTGACTTTCACCAAGCGCTTAAGCAGGGCCGCATGGCCACAGCCAAGTGGGATAACGCTTTTACCTATCGGTATCTCCCGACCTTGATGCAGGAGTTGAAGACCGGCGGCGGTGGCGGTGGACAAGCGGGCACGGCCCTCATGTCCTTTTACCAGCAGGCCCACGGAAGGATGCAGAAGTCGGCCTTGCCGCTTTGGCTCGCGGCAGGTCTCATCCGGCCCGACGATGTCGTGCGCAACGCCACCGGATCGTATCAGGTCAAGCCGGGCGCCGTGGCGGGAACCGCCCTCATGGAGACCAACCCATACCTCCGGACCCAGCGCTACCTCCGGCCCGCCGTCGACAAGCTGGCGGCTGAGAAGCGCATCACGCCTGAGAGCGTGATCAACTCCATGTTCTCTAACCGACTTTCCGGCTTTGCGGCGTACACGTTCTATCAAAAGTCCGCTCAGTTCGACCGCGACAAGCTGACGATCAGCAAGGCTGACGGCTCGCAGGCTTACGAAAAGCTCCTCGCCACTAACCCCGCGATAGCCCAGCTCCGCCTCCAGGCGCAGCTCGTCGACGCCGAGACCTCGCTTGCGAAAAGCTCCATGCCCCTTATGATCAAAAGCATGAAAGGCCTCTCTGGGGCGTTGGCGACCATCACAAAGGTCTTGAATCGGCACCCCCGGCAGGCCGAGGCGGCCATGGTTGGGACGGCAGGCCTCTCCGGTCTTCTAATCGCCGGAGCCGCGGCCTCAGCCATCGCGGCCCTGGTCAAATCCGCGGGTGTGCTCCTGAAGGTCTTCAGCGCGGTTGGGGCCATCGGACCCGCCCTCGAAGGGGCGGCTGGAGGGTTCACTGTCTTGGGCGCCGCCATCGCCGGCATCTCGGCCCCGGTCTGGGGCACAGCCGCCGCCATCGCCGCCGGTGTCGCCGGCGTCGGCGTCGCCATTTATCAGATGTGGAAGCACTGGGATAAGGCCAAGAGCGTGCTGGCGAACATCAGATCAGAGCTTGGGATGTTCTGGACCTGGCTTTTAAGCCTGCCCGCGAAGCTGTGGGCGGCGATCCCCCAGCCCATGAAAAACCTCCTGGGCGCCCCCGCCCTGGTCGACCAGAAGGGCGGGCCCTGGGCAGGAACCCATCTAGCCTTCCCAAGCCATGGCGACCACACCAAGGGGCTGAAGACCGCTCAGGCCGGCGGCGGGCGATGTCTTCCCGGACGGCCGCAAAATGGGCGAGTGGACCACCCATATGCTGGCCAGCGCCTTTGAGCGGGGCGGCTTCCTTGGCGGGTATGGCGATGATCCTACCCGGGCGCCGCCGCCCACCTCCCTCGGCTATGCTGGGGGCATGTAGAACGGACTGCGCCGGGCTTAGGGGGCCGCTGTGGGGCTGTCGGGGTCGGGCTCGTCCCGGCCCCCTACGTCTATCCGCTTCCCGGTCTCATCGCACTGATGGACGCGGTAGGTCGCCGGATCGGCCCGTCCCTCCTGGATGGCGACGGCCTCTTCCAGGCCTGCCTTGATCTTCTCAAACGCCGACGACGCCATGATCCTAACCCACGTGAGAGCGGTTTATTAACCGTTTGAAATTCCTGGCGCTAGAGGGTCATTCTTAATCTGCCTTACGACAGGAGCCGACGATGGACAAAACCGCCACAGCAGCAGGAAATCCGGCAAAGACGCGCGATTGGGATGCGTTGACAGCCTCCATGGCGTGGATCCACCGTGATGGAGCAGAAGTGGCGCAGATGGCGCGCCGAGCTGGCCTTCAGCCCGACCAGCTCTCCGGCCTGGACTTAAGCTCTAAGCGCCTGGTGGCGCGGTTTAAGACAGTTCACGGGATCGAGTTCGTGAGCCTGGCGGGGCGTGTCCCCACGTCCGGCGGATGGCTTGGCCGCAGCTAGACGGTGCGCCGCTCAAGGTCACCCGCTAGGACCACCTCCAGCGAACAGCTACGGTCGCGTCTATGTGTTCCCTAGAGACGTTCCTCGATCTTGTCCCTCGATCCCTCTACGGCCTGTCGGGCTCGGTGTTCTACTCAGGCCGCAGGGCCCTCGAGGAGCCAAACGACCTTTACATCCTCGGTCTTAACCCCGGAGGGTCGCCGGAGGCTAAAACAGCCGAAACGATTGAGCGCGACATCGAAACTGCGAAGGCTGGGCGCGTCAACTGGTCCGCCTATCAAGATGATCGATGGGAAGGGCGTAAACCCGGTCACTGGGGGATGCAGCCGCGTGTCCTCCACTTGCTACGGGAGCTGGAGCGCGACCCTCACAAGACCCCGGCTAGCAATGTCGTGTTCGTCCGCTCGCGCCGTGAGGCCGATCTCCAGGCGAAGAAGGCCGATCTCTTAGCCGCATGCTGGCCTGTCCATGCCGCCGTGATCGAGGCGTTGGGGGTGAAGACCATCGTATCCTTCGGCGGGACGGCCGGCGCATGGGTTCGCGAGGCCCTTGGCGCCCACGACGAGGTCGACCATTTCAAGGAGGTCAATAAGCGAAACTGGCTCAGCCGGGCTCATCGGAACGCCGCGGGGCAGTGTGTCCTCACCCTAACCCACCCCAGTATCGCGAACTGGAAGGCGCCGGAAACCGACCCCACGCCACTTGTGCGGCGAGCGCTCGCCCGCCCCTGAAAGCCTCCGAGGACCAGCTCCATATCACGGTGAGGTGAGATGAGTGATCTGGAGTGGCGTCGCGCGCGTGAGCGACGGACGCGCCCTGGATCAGGTGCGGGCCTTCCAAGATCGGTAGGGCATGAGATGTGGGGCTGATACCCGCGCATCCCTCCTTCGCCCGGACGGTGGCCGTTGACAGTTCCCGACGCGCCGCCACCTATGCGACAAGGACACGGAACCTAACCTACCATGATTGCCATTGCCGCCGGTGCATTTGCGTTCGCTTTCTTAGCCGATCCGCCGGCAGCGCCTTCGAATAAAATGGCGGAGGAGAAACAAGCTACAACTGCGACGACGCAAAGCGGCCCCCCTCCAGCGGATCGGCCGACGTTGTCGAACGTTCAAATAGTTCGATATCCATCCCCAGATGAACTGTCCAGCGCGTACCCGAAATCGGCGGATGACAGGAGAATTCCCGGTTTCGTCTTTATGCGCTGCTTCGTCACACCTAACGGGAGCCTGTCGAACTGTGAGGTCAAGTCTGAGAAACCAGCGGGGTTGGGCTTTGGTGCAGCGGCTCTCGAAATGACTAAGTTGGTCCAAGTCGCTCCTTACGAAAAGGACGGGAAGACACCCACAGCCGGCGGATCTTTCTACCTAGGTATCGGTTTTCGAAAGCAGTAGGCTGCGAGCAGAGCGCAAGGCAGGGGCGCTCGCGTCGAAACCCGGATCGAGACCATGAGGGCCGTGCTTGTCTGTGGTTGTGGAGCCCGGTCAGTGACGCTCTACTTCTACCAGGCTGGCGCTCGGGACACCGGCGCAGCGGCCGGCATCGATGTCGAGGAGAGGGAGAGGGCTTTGAGGAGCGGCTGATCGGCCTCACTGTCTTCCGCGCTCGTGCCAGGCGTGCTTCTCTCTCCAGATATTCGCGCCATGGGGGAGTGATATGGCCCGTCATCTTTTCGTGTTGGCGGTCTCTGCATCCCTGGGGGTCGTGGCGACCGCCGCTACGGCCGCGCAGCCTATGGAGGGGCTGGCGCTCCGGCAATGGGCTCACAAGGAGGCTGAGGCGACTTGCCTCAAACCCGAGGACTATGGGTGGACTAGGGCCTGTACTCATAAAGGTTGCGTGTGGTCGCGAC
>Ga0209208_10002135_pt1 | contig 28247 bp, 17 predicted proteins | sample S1TSphfallax_3_FD_187694 | JGI IMG/M metagenome (GOLD analysis project Ga0209208, IMG submission 187694) | Host-associated microbial communities from peat moss isolated from Minnesota, USA - S1T2_Fd - Sphagnum fallax MG (SPAdes) (version 2) | ecosystem: Host-associated > Plants > Peat moss >...
AGATGTGTGTGATTGGGGTGAAACCAGGCACTTGCGAAAGGTGACACCATCATTTTATGGCTTTGCAAAGGAACAAAATGCCACCAACACAAAAACAATGCATTGGTGGGTTGCCCCAGAATTATTTTTTGTTTACAATGAATTAAGAACTACAAATTCCTTTGACAATTGGCCAAATAACACACTACAACTTTGAGGTCTAAAACATATTAAATGGGTAGGCTAGCAAATGTCATATGGAGTGATGATTGGGATGTAGAATATTTTGAGGGCAATTCAACCAAGATGTCATTTGGGAAATTGATTGATGACATGTATGACCCAAATCCAAAGGCACGAAAAATTGTTCAACACGTCGTGCACACATTGTTGAGGCCTCCATACAATTATATTACACCTAAAGAATGATGTCAAAGGCAACCATAGACAAATTGTAGTTGCTAAATATGGAATGTCGCAACCCCACTTTGAGGCAAATGTGAGGATGAGACTCACACTCCCAAAAGTGGGAACTTGGAGTCCTCTGGGACTCTCGTAGCTTCAGAGCTCCATTGCAAAGGTCAAAACACCTTGCCTTGAGGTGTTTTTTATACCGTTGGAAAGACCTTGAAGTGTAGATGTCGAAAATGGCCTCGTATGAGCCATTCGGACATCTGTAGCACAAGTTATGGTCGAAAGTAGGGCCAAGAGTCAAACTGACAGTTTGATTCCCGACCACAAAAAGTCAGGAATCGACTCGATCCTGGTGTGCGCAGGTGGAGTGCGACACACCGTTGAAAAGCCCTTGAGGAGAGCTACAAATTTGCTTTAGACCTCATCCCGATTTGAAGTCTGAACCGGGAGTTATGAGCTCCCAAAGTCCCGGGAGTCCAAATCGGGACAATTTCGGGACTCCTCCTTAGGAGTCCTGGGAATAAAAGCCATTTGGATGCGGGTGCGACGGAGCAACGCAAAGAATACTATATGGGGGAAGGTGGTGGCTTCCCCCGAGTCCATGCCGTGGTGAGTCACATGAGTCCGTGTTGCCTGTGGTTTGTCCCAACACCAAGAGTGTTTCCGAAGGTGAACTAACCAACTTGTGGTTGGTTTTGATGCAGGACCGAGTAACTAATTAATTGTCCCTCTTCCTAGTCTAATCCCGAAGCTTTTAGCACGCCCCCTCTCACCCCGTTTAGTGCTGGAAGCTGGGAGCGACACCAAGTTCCAACTACTTCCGCTATTTAACATTGTTGGACCCTTTTGGGTCTAACAAGGAACTTGGGGGCACGTCATGGAATATGGTGTAATTTGCATGATCTTTCAAAATGACATGTTTTGGACTTGCAGATTTTATATAACCCAATTTTGTAAACGAATCATGTTGTCATGTGTAATCAAATTTGAAATTTGTGAATCCATCTTTTTCACACATTTCAAATTTGTGTCTGTATCTATGCTCTATAATGATGATGGGTTTCTTGTAAACATAAGATACACTGATCATATACAATTCTACACAAGTATTGCCCATTTATTTTTAAAGTTTTGAATGATGGATGATTGGACTTATCATTGATAATGCTCCAATAAATGCTCTCATAATTGATAGATATTAATAATGAAAAATAATTAATAAAAATTCATTTAAAGCAACATTTTTTAATGAAAATTTTACAAGGCATTCATTTTGTATACTTTTGTTTTAGTTTTCATTTTTTTTTGGCATTGCTTACCAAGGTAAGGATATTTTGTTTAGATTCATTATAGAATATAATAACTTAATGGATTTGGCCCCCATGTAGTAGGTCTATTGTTTTGTAAGGATTTTTGAAAGATGATATTTTGGCTTGTGTTGAAACTTGGGATTAATGATGAAGTTGTGATATTGTGAAGGACTTTGGTTTATTTTAAAGGATTTTTTTTGAAGATTACATTTTTGCATGGTGAAATATTAAAATTTCCATAATTTTTTTTCTTTAAAATATTATTTCATGTAAATGGCAAGGCCATAGTGACACACCATAAAGGTGGTGATGGAAAATTTTCGGTCGTTGTAGGATTAGTGATTGAAATCTATTTTCAGTCACCAATTGTAGTGGTGGCAACTATACAAGTATGACCCAATATTTTCTTGCATCCATTTTGACGGATGCAACAGACACCAACATGACACCTAACACAAAATGTGCATGTCAAGTCAATTTTGACAACCTTGGTTAACTATGAATTAACTAAAAATGAACTAAAATAATTGAGCATGAACTGAAAATTAATGAAAAGTTAAATAAAAGTGCCTTGCAAAATAATAAGAAGTGAATTAGAAGTTAACTAAAAGTGAATTATGAATTAATTAACAATGAATTGGTAATAATTAAGGGTGAATTGGTAATCAACTAAAATTGAACAAAAAGTTAATTATGAATTATGGATGAACATCATATGAATGAACTTTATTCGTCTTGTGAAAATGATGTTCATGATAGACACGACCTTTGTATTACATTATTCAAAAATATTGAAACAATTTGAAAATATTAAAAATTTATTAAATCATCCAATTAATATGTTATAAAGGTTTCAATTATTTTTCAATGTGTGTTATTAATTGAATTAAATGTATGAAATTTTGGTACCATAAAAGTTTGACAAGAAGGTAAAAAAAGGAAAAGAAGTTGGCAAAAAAATCATGATCTAGTTTATAAACAATACAACAATGCTTGTAAATTGGGTGTAAATTGAAACATGCAATATTTTTAAAATCATAAAAGTTCATTAAAAAAATTTTATTATTATAAAATTTTCCATTTTCTATGTAATTGAAACATGTGTAAAGTTTGGCTTTTAGTTTCAAATTTTACATTTACTCAAAATTTTAATATTTTGGTTAAACCAATTGCATGTTAACCATAAATCACATGTTTTTCAACATATTATCACAATGTATCACACCAAGGTTTCAAAATCTTGAAATTCTTTTGTGCATGTTGGTATTGAAAAGTGCACAATTCACATTCAAGTGTATTTTTCATTCACCAATTACATTTTAAAGTCTAATGAATGTTTTGAAAGATGAATTTATATAATTAAAGTTTTTACCTATACATCACAATTGCAAATTGTCTTAGATGTTTTAAATTCAACATTTTGTTTCATATGAAAAGAACATGTCTTAAGATATTTTAAACCATTAAACTGCATTTTATTTATACATGGTTCAATCAATTCAATATTGATTAATTTTCATAATGTTCATAAATCCAATAAGCACTAAACATTGAATTTATCATGACAGTAGCTTTTGATTTATTGAAAATTAACATCATAAATAAATTAATATGGAATTCCATTATAGTTATAATTTAAACTTACATTATTGACATTTGTTTTAATAACTAATTTTTTTTGGTGTTTTCATGTTTTAAATGGTTTAAATCAAAATTAATAATAATGTAAAAACTTTACACTATTCATATTTTATTACTTAAAGAAAATTAAAAACATAAAACAATTAAATTAAAAAAAATTGTATAGTTTAGTGGACACATTTTAATCAATTTTTTTTTAATTTTAAAAAAAATTGAAAATAAAATATTCACTAAAACATTTCATCAAACTGGACAAGTTTTTTTTAATCAATTTTATGTTTATGAAATTAATTAAATTTAATGAACTCATTAGTATTTGGTGAAAAGTGGTATTTAACAATATTTTAATATACCTTGACACATGGCTTAAAGGTGGATATTTTATTTTGCACCTTCTCACCACCCTCTTTTTGGAATGGGTGAACATTTTTATCCACATTTATTTATTTTCTCTTTTCAAATTAATGGAATGTATTTCCCCATTAACTTTTATTTCTTTTAGAATTAATGGATATTCAACCTTTCTAACAATTTCAAAGTTTCTTGAGCTTTTAAACCATTATGATTGTTGCTAGGCTAGGTTTTGAAAAGACATCAACCCAAGATGACATGTTAACCTAACAAACATTCCCAAATCCAAATATCCTTAGTAAAAATTTAAATTGGTGAAGTGTTTTGGTTTGGGAATGACCCAAGTTTAGTGAATAACAAAAACACACTTAAATAACATCAAAGATGATGAAAGATGGGGAATGTTGACAAGGAATGAAAAAGGCAACAAAAAATAACATGGGTGTAAGAAAGGCACACAAAAAACACCAAGGGTGCTAAGTTAGACATGAACTTTTTGGTGTTGGGCAATTGGGGCACCTAGATGTTGAAGGTTGAGGGCATTGGATACAATGTTGAAAAACACCAAGAAATACATAGTAGATATTGTGAGTATTAAGGTCGAAAATTTTCATCTTTTATATATATTTTCGAATTAGAGGTCATAGGGAAGCATGATACGAAAGATGCTGGGTGACATTGGAAAGGCTCCTTTTTTTTTTGGAAACAATGAAGGGCACTAAAAAACATGTCATGAGTGCCAAAACTGTTCATGTCTCAATAAGTGAAAGTTAAATCTCATATTCTACATGATCATGGATTACCAATGTCTAATACTAATTTTTTAAAAATAATATCTTGAAATAAAATTTAAATATGTATTTCAAATTGCCTGGGTTTGTTCGCTTGTGAACAGGCTTGTGGGGCTTGCCACCTAGCCTTTGAGGGGAAACATGTAGGCTACGAACCCAACCATCACAACCATGCCTATGTGTTAGCGTCAACCAACTGTTGAGATCATGAAGTGTCAGTCAAAATCGGTTCCTACAACTTGCAGAGCTATGTTGGGGGTGAGGAAGGGTGCCTATAATTGAGTGTGCTGGTTGGGGAGTTGGAGGGCATCGGTGTTGGGCTTTGTGGGCTACAAGAGCTGCGTTGGCCGCGTGTTGGGGAGTGCAACATCGTCGTACCATCTAGCATGCAAGGGCATCGAGGGGAAGGGGATTGGAAACTTGTGTGGTCTGGGGCTAACCAACATCGTGAGTAAGGTGCGGGCCTGTTGATGGCTCATGCCTAGAAGGATGCCTTATTGTCATTTCGCTAGTTGGGCCCAGGTTGATGTCTGTTCGTTTCTAAGCCAAGGCAGGGTAGCACCTAACTATGGTGACAACCTATGCACCCGTGGATATGGGGGAGGATGTGGCCAAGGACACCTTTTATCTAATGTTGTTTACTTGCTTAAAGGAGGCCCCTACTAGCGACAAGGTGGTTGTCCTAGGGGACTTCAATGCGGAGTTGGGCAATGCTTGGTAAGAACAAGGCAATGTTACTAAAAAATTCCACCTACATTAGGGTGTTGTTGAGCCATTTGACAATGGTGCTCACTTGTTTGACTTGGTCGTAACTTTTCACCTTCGAGCGGCCAACACCTTCTTCAAGCACCGCTTGGGCCATTTGGTGACATGGTAGCACGTCACCACCCATCGTTGGTACGTCAAAGACTAAATTTTGGTCTTTGGTAGTGTTATGCAAGGGTTGAATGATTGCTACGTGTTTTCCAATGTGAATGACGTGCCCAACAACCACCGCCTGCTGGTTCTGTCACTACAATTGCACCTCAAGGTGTTCAAGCATGACACCCCCACACGTCGAGGGCTATGGGATGGGGCTTTGTTAGGGGAGCTTGGTTGTTGGGCCACTTTTGGGCGGGAGGTGGGCAATCGCTTTACTATTTTACCTTCTCGGGCGTTTTACCTTGAAGAGGAATGGCGTTGCTTTGTGATGGCAGTGTCTATGGGTGCTACCAAAATGGTTGGGACGCAAGGCCCGATGCGACAGAATCCCTTAGGGCTATCCCCAAGCACGGTTGAGTTCGTTGTAGCCAAGCGGGCCGCCCATTTGGCTTGGCTTTCTTGTTCGCATTCCATAGCTACACATGTAGTTTTTTGCCTAGCAAATAGGAAGGTCAAGGCTGTTGTAAGTCGTGATGCCTAGGCCTATGTGAAGCAACAGGTTGACCAACGAACAGGTTGTGTTTTTGCTTGGGCATAGCAAGTCTAGCACATGGTGGTAGCCCGTGCTACTAAGGCCCGAGGGCCTCCCAAGGTTTTGCGAGACCACAAAGGGGAACATGTCTACAGCCCTAAGGCCGTTTTGGCCCACTTTTCTGAGCACTTTGTGGGGGTTTTGGGGTGTGGTAGGGACCTCATTAATGAGGTGCGGGAATAGTTGGACATTGCCGTGAGGAATGTCGAAGAGGTGTTATCAGCACAAGGGGACGACATAGGGGTTGCAGAAGAGCTTACACTTACAAAGGTGCAAACATGTGTGCAATGTTTTTGTGATGTTGTTGCACCATGTGAGGATGGCATTACTGCCCCTTTGCTCAAGGCTTACCCTGAGGGCATTGAGTGGTTGCACTGGGTTATTTTGGCAGTCTGGCATGTTGGGCGCCAGTGGCTTGGAAGCAGGCCTTGGTGGTGCCGTTCTATAAGGGCAAGGGCTCACAACAATCCACAAACAATTACCAAGGGATTAACCTCTTTAGCATTCTTGGCAAGGTTTACACCATGATGTTCATGCACCGGGTGAGCTGAGTGGTGGAGGCCAATTTGCACAAGGTCCAATGTGACTTCCGCTCTTGCAGGGGCACTATGGACACCATGTTTGTGATGCGCCAACTATCGAACATGGCGTAATACAACAAGGACACCCAACTCTACTTCACGTTCATTGATCTGACAAAGGCTTACGATTGGGTAAACCGGCAAACACTATGGCATATTCTACATACATATTGGGTGCCTTCCAAAATCATTGAGCTTTTGGAAGATTTGCACACATGAACGCTTGTGGCAGTCAGGCTAGGGCCAGCCTTGGCCAAGAGTTCTCTGTGAGTAGTGGGGTGCAACAAGGTTGCATTGCGGCATCGCTTTTGTTCAACATATTCTTTGACTTTGTGGTTAGGGATGCCTTCAACAACATGTGACCAGATTCCGGGGTATCAATGTAATTTTGAGTCGACAACAACCTGCTTTACTCAATGTCGCTTAGTGGTTTGCCATGAGGATTAATGTGGTAAAAACCAAGGTCATGTTGGTGGGCAAGGGAGATTCACAGCTACCGGCGACCGTCACCATTAACGGGGGTGAGGTAAAACAGGTTGGTAGTTTCAAGTACTTTGGGGGTATCTTAACCTCCATTGCTAACTTGGAGGCCGAGGTGAACGCCTATAGAGGCTGGGGGCTAGGCGCCTTTGCCTAGTTCTCGCATTTGTGGGGGAATCGGCACCTAGGGGTCCCGGCGAAGTTGCAGGTCTTCAACACCTTTGTACTACCGCACTTTGTTTACAAGGCTGAGACCTAGAATGTGACACAATTTCAACAACATTAGTTGGAGGTGGCATACAACAACTGCTTGAAGGGGATCATGGGCATCTAGGCATCAGACCAGCACAACTTGCAGCACATTTGGAGCACTTGCAAGGCCAAACCGTTGGCTTACCTACTTGCTCAGCGTAGGCTAAGTTGGTTAGGGCATGTGGCCAAACTATCAGAAGCTAGGTACTCGCACATTGCACTTTTTGCACAGTTGAAGGGTGCCACGTATGGTTGTGGTAGGCCGCCACAAACCTTTAGGTCTATTGTGTGCAAGGATCTCAAGGCAATTGGCATACCATTCCGAGGTGGGGAATGGTATGTGCAGGCGAAAGACAAACCACTTTGGCACCAACTGGTTCAGGGCATACCGCTTATAAAGGCGGCACCCGCGCCAATGCACAAACAACCAGCTTGAGCATGCAAATGTTAGGGGCTTGGGCTTTTGGTTTGGTTTGTGTGAAGGTTGGCACCATTTAGTTTTGGCTAGAAACCTTTGGCCTATGGGCAGAACTAGTAACAGGCAACTGTAACTGTAATATTTTGACCTTATGTCATTTGATCATGATTAGTCATCATTGGTAGTGCAAAGTGCTATAGCCAAACACCATATATATATACTTGAAAATTCACCATAGGAAATAAATTACTTTGTCAAAAAAATTGGTCTATCATTTACATGGGAGTGGCCTTTGTGGCCTTGCCACTTTTTGAAGAAGGAAAAGAAAAAAGAAAAAACCATGATGAAAAAACTTTCTTAAATTGTTCAAAATTTTAAATGTCAAAATCTTCAAGAAACTTGTCCCATTGCCCTGAGCCAACTCCTTTGTATAGTCACCTTCTGCCACTGTTCCTGTCACAGCCCACTTTTATTTGGTGAACAACCTTGTGATTTCCTGCTTCCCACCTAGGTTTCCTTTAACCAACATGGACTCTATACTGCTAAACCCAGGATGGGACATCCATTGTCATGTCCTCAGCCTTGTGCAACAACACTACTATAAAGCTAGAGATATCTTTGGTTGTTATGAGGCAGGCCTTGGTGTGGTCTGAAGAGTGAACCAGTATTGTGCAGCTGTTCTTTGCTTTTGTTCTTGATAAACTCTGGTATCAGTTTTTTACAATTTTGAAATCATTTTGTTGACGATTTCCAGAATCACACAACCTTCTGTTCCAGTTTTTTCAACCTTACCCACTGACTCTTCAGCTGAAACGTAGAGAACCTTTCGTCCCAACACTTGTGTGAACATACATAGTCTTGTAGAAGCGACCTTAGCTATAAAGATTTAGTCAACCTATCCTTGGCTATTAACATTTAGACAACGTACTGAGTAAGGGCAAAGGGTTGTTCTGTCTAGTAAGGCTTCTTTCACAATGACTACTATTTTCAACTCAGCTGCATGTATTCCTGCATGCTGCATGACCAGTTCAAGTCCAATAATTTCCATCTCTCCAAAGGCTAGTATGACCTTTTCCTTTTCCACCTACATGTTGGCCCAGGAACAAAATTACTAAAGCTTTTTTTCTAATATCTTGTATCTTGGCACAAAATAAGACCATTTATGAACAAAGAAAGAGACATGAGTACCAAACCCATATAGACTTTGATTCTGTCTTTGTTATGAAAAGGGCATGTCATCAGAACAGTGCAAATACCCATTCATTAAAGAAGTTCCAAATTATCTGCATTTTACAAACTTGGGTGGTTTCCAAATTTCTACAAAATACACCCAATCATCAACATATGATTATAATTGATGTATACAATGCTTATGTGAGATTGGGTGTGGCCTGAATGTGAAAAATTTAGAAAGTAAACTAAAGTCAAATTTCAATTTTAGTTTTTGGTTGGCTTCCAAAGGGACCCTTTGTATGTGGACAAAAGTCTAATTGAAAGTACAAGAACAGCATGAGCCAAATTTGAAAACTAGTAACAAAACAAAGTGTCTATACTTTGATCTTCAAATTTTCGATAGCATTTCTTCCCTCATATTGTTACATCAAAGTTTCGAGACCACATCCGCTTGAAACAACATTTTATTCAAAAAAAAAGGTGTAGTTCAGATAGTCTCTTCGACTCCGACACTCACCCTAAAACCTAATCCCAAAACCCATCGTGAATGGTCGATCTATACAATGACTGTAGTAGGGGGCTAATTGACATAGCCATGTCTCAGCCTTTGGGCATCCACACTTGTAAAACCAGTGAAATGAAATGGAATTATTATGATCAAAACATTTGTTCCAAGAACTCTTTCAATTTCAAGGCAAGATTGAGATCTGAGCCCTACACAACCCTCATGATTGTTGTGTGGTAAACGACTCAGCCCACTAATTCATTGTATGAGCCTATTTTGCCCCATAGTTTATGAATGCTAGACTCACTAGAGAAGAATGTTGTGGTAGGGAGTTGTTCACCAAATTTCCCTGGGATTTGTCTTACACTTTGGCTGGGCATGGCTAATCAAACATGCTTTTTTCTATGGCATGACCTCTCTTTTGATTTGTGTAGCATTTTCACTCCCTCCTCTCAACATCCAAATTAAAAGGCAAGCCCCCACATTGGGTAGGGGGCTGTAAGTAGGTTTTGAGCATCATGTTGTTTTGAGTCCGTTTTCCCAAAGACATAGGTGTTAGGTATATGCTTGCTTGCCAGTTGCCACCCACCTCATTATTATTTAGAGAGATGGGTACTTGTCTTTTTTCAGCCTTTTATTCTCATGCCACACTACTAGGACCAACCTTGGAAATTGAAAAAGAAAATATTCCCAGGTGCCATTGATGGGCACAAAGCACCACCACCAAAAAAGACAAGAGCTAAAGTCTTCTCACAAGACTATAAAAAGTGGACCTTAAAGTATCCCCCCAAAGGAAAAAAAGAAAAAGAAAGAAGAAGAAAAGAAAAAAGTGGACTGTCCTTGTAGTGTGTAGAATCCAGTGTTGGACGGTTATTAAAACGGGTAGTAGACCCAGTGATGGTTATGAGGGCGGTTCTTAGATTTCATAACTGTGGTTCTCAAAGGAATCAAAGAACCGGTTCTGATGTACAGCCACAGTTGCGAAAGCTTTAAAAAATTAGCAAACAACTTAACTGGTGGTTCTTTAGAAATTAAACCACAAAAAAGTAGTTGTTGGCCAAATGTTTAGCAACCGCACCAAACCCCCACGGGATATCAGGGTCGATCTTAGTTTCGATACCTGTGATTTTCAAAAATATCAAATCAAATACTTGGTTTTGATATATAACCACGGTTATCAAAAAATCACATACCCAATTCTGATGTATATCCATCGTTCTCAACTTTTTTGAAAAAACCACCCAGAAAAACAAACCACCAGTCCTTTGAGATTTTGTAAATAACCGGAACAAGCGGTTCTTTGATTCTGATTTTTCAAATACCCAGACCCGGTGGTTCTTTGATTTTGAAGTTTTTTTTAAAAACCCAAAACCAGTGATTCCTTGATTCTGAATTTTCTTCAAATACCCAGACCTGAAGGGTATTAGGAAAAAATATACCCGCGCAGCACTGGTAGCATCCTTGTGTATGGTTGCAGGCCTTCAATGTGTGGCCTCCCACTGGAAAGTAACTTGTTTTTAATAAAACTATAAGCCCAACAGCAGACTCGACCGACAAGCCATTGGCAGCCCCAAGTCACACTGCGTGGCAGAGCGCCAGTAGCATGAAATGACGGTTTCTCAGCAATAAATGATTATTATTTCCATTGGCCAATTACAATGATTGGCCCAGGTGGTGAGGGTTAAATAGTCTCTCACTTTGGTAGGCCTGATTTTGGTCATGCCCATGGCCAAGGGTATTGCGCAGTGTAAAAATCAAGGGATTTTTGTTTTCTCTTTTTCCCAGTGATACCCAATGTGTTTCATGAGAAAACATGGCCTGGGGCATTTCAGAAAATGGAATGCTCACCAGATGTGTGAGCATTTCATTTTAGTTCGTCCACTCTATAAGCGTGCATCCAGATACACTATGACTCTGGGCAGAGGTTTTTACAAGCCCAAAAATTGTACCCTTGATCAACCTAACATTGATACTATCACAGATCCAATAGTTCGATTAGATAGGCATTGTTCAGGTTGAGTGCATATTTATACCATGTTAGACCCGTGTTTTTTTTGGGGGGGTGAATTTTCACCACTTGGTGAAAAAGAAAAATCCAAGTGCAACTCATACAAAGAACTTTTGTGAAAAAAAAGTGCCAAAAGACACCAGATTTGGAGGGAATTTTTTCTGAAATCTCCCTATTTATTAAGACAATGGGTTGAAGCAGCTCATCAAAATAGCAACATTCTTATATTTATCAGCTTTCCTCTCTGACGTGGACCAAATTCCAATGAATTCCTCTTGTGGATGATAAACTCTAAACCCTCAACCCTAAACCCGGGCTACATCACAAAATTGAAAAAACGCACACACACACCCCAACAACAACCACAAACAAACAAACAAAAACCTGTTTTAGACCATTCATTTCAAAAGATGTGGATTTTGTGCAGCAACAAGGCACCGTCCCTTAAGGATTAAGCTGCTACCTAGGCCCCGGCATCCACTCAGACTTAAGGCTGAAGAAATGAAATCATCCAGAATCTCTGCCTGTAGAAAAAGCTTGCTCTTATTAATATGTCTTGCAACCCAAAGTGCCATTTTAGCCTTTTGCAAAAATCCTGCATGCAAACAGACGACTGTCAGTCACAAAGGTACCAGCACCGCATTCTGCACAAATTTCCCCAATTTCACCTTCCTTCGGGCAAAGGACAAGATAAGTACTGAGCATTGAATTTTGGGCACAAAACGTTAAATGAAAACATACAGAAGAAATCCAAAGGGTTTATTTATGTTGTGGCAAGTTACAAGCCAATTATACCCTATTTCTCTTTTCTTTTCCAAATGGGTCCCCTTTTGCCATCATCAGTACTTGAGCTTTCTTTATACATCTCCTCCCCCAAATAAGTAGACATCACATTTTCATTGCCGATCAGATTCCTGAAAGTCATGAGTCCAGACAAAAAGTAAGTACCTTCACAAATGAACAAAAAGAGGAAAAGGAAAGGAAAACAAAGAAGGAAAGCTCCTCAAGGCAGAGACAAGGAGGTGGTTATATGTCACATTTTTTTTGTTGTCTACTTGGGTTCCTGGAGATGGCAGAAGTGCAAACAAAGTGTCACAAATGAACACAAATAGAGCAAAATTACCTTTAAGTAATAGCACCACTTTCTTAATAATATTCCAATCCCCACACACATACACACATACACTCTTCCAACACATGCACGTTATCTTGAACCACCTACAGGTGTCTGTACATACTGCATTCTTTCAATGTTTGTTTATTTTGTCAGAATGAGTATTTATTTATTCTTTCTTTCTTTCTTTTTTCTAGATATTGTGTTTTTGTTTTCATAAGCAGACATCACATTTTCATTCACCCAGCAGTGTTTTTCTTTTCTTTCAGTTATCTGATGTCACATCATTAGTTATCTTTCCAAAATGATTTGGCATTAATTGGCATCAAGTTTTGTCCAACTTGCAGAAAACTGGCGAAAAGGTTACTGACCCAAAACTATATCATTCCATTTATCTCCTACAATATCTTCTCTTTTCCATATCTATATATATCACTGAGATGAACTAAATGAAACTATGTCTAAATGTGGCAAGGTTTTCTCCAAAGAAAAAATAAAATCTAGAACATTTGGCAAAACAAAATCATAATAACACAGAATTTGGGATAGCTTATGTCTTTTTTATTTTCATGCTCACAATATTGCCAAAAAAGTGACCACCCAAAAGAAGTTCAAAAACTCACTACTAATGAAATGTTTGTAGATTTTACACATACCACCCATCTGATTGTATCAAGAGTTGTGGCATGGACTTAGCAAATGTCAAACTATGGAACAAATTGGATTTCCAATTTTTTTCACAATGTTTTGAAGGCAACTTTAACTATCCCATTTCTCAATTACAAATATCTATTGATGTGTGTGCACACATCTCATCGACCCTATGGGTATCCACTTCTTGCATTGTGCTCATAGTAACAAACATATTGGAACCCATGATGCAATTTGTGACACCTTTGTTGTCATTGCACGAAATGTCGACTTTCACATGGGATGAGAAAAACTACATGCACTTCTTTCAATTATGTTCAACTCCTTTTGTCGAAGAATCAACATTGTGCTCACCAAAAATGGCATTTGCACCCTAATTGACATTGTCATTGCCGACCCAATGCAAGTGGATTTACTTCCCCAATCTTGCACAATTCAAGGATTTACTACCTTCGATATGGCTCAAGCCAAAGAAAAAAACTATCATGAATAACGCCCCATTGATCAATTCCTCCCTTTAGCAATTGAGATATTTGGATGTCTACACAAACAAGTTGTTGTATTTTTACACGATTATGCCAATGCCATTTGGAACTTGAAAGGGTCAAAAGGCCTTCATATTTATGTCTTGGTTATTTTTCTTCATAAAAACAATTTAATCACATTGCAAAGGATGCAAACATCTTCCACTTGAAGTTGGGCAGTAGTTGTAGGCCTAGCTACATCCCGACTTTCATCCCTTTAGCACACACCTCCCATTACCATGATTAACCTATTACAAGTAATCGGTTTTTGACATGGAGAAATATGGCCAACCTACTATAAACATTTAGTTTTCGACATGGAGAGATTTGACATCTAATTTGAACTAAGACGTCTTGTAAATCTTCCCTTTTCCTTTTTCTTATTCCTTTGTACATTTTCAAAATCTGTAATGTGTTTATAAATAAAGTTTTGCAAGGTTGCATCATCAGTTGGACTATATTTTTAATGTATGCTCCATGATCCTATTTCTTGAATACATATACCTCACATCATGACATATGGTGTGGCCTCTAATATTGGGTATTAAATATTGATAAGTGTTGGTTGGTTCTTCCTTTTTGAAAAAACCTTTAATTTCAGTTTTGACCCTTTTACAAAGTTTCAATTGCTTCTCCAAGTGTGGGTTTGAATTGAATTCTTCAAAATTCTAAACCTATGATTCAATTTGGCAACTTTTTTCAAAATTCAAAAACCTTTGAGCCTAGTTCAAATTTGAAATTTTCACTTTTAAAGTAATGTGTGTCAATTTGATAACTATGTGATGAAAGCTTGTTTATTGCAAATAACCTTGAGGGTTTGCAAATATGTCAATGTGAGAAGTTGAAATATACAATTTGCATATGCTTTTGGCTAATTGATGGCATTGTTGTGGAAATTTTCACATTTAAGGTTTTGTTTATCAATTTCATTTGAAAAGCAAAAGATTATGTTGTTTGACATCAAGGAGATTTTGGAAAGAGAATTCTTGGGTTGTGATTATGGAAATGGCAATTATAACTTGCCAATAATTGTGACAAGCAAATATCCATGAAAGAAGTGATTAATGCGAGAGTTTGGTGTGTTCATGATAAAATATGGGGAATTAGTAAATTAATGGGTATTGTGTAAAGGTATGGATTATGTGAAAACAGGTATAAAAGTATGTTACTTTGAAGAGTGGTCTAAGTAAATGTTGCAACAAAATTTAGATCCTGATGTTGGGGTGGATTGAGAATGTTGATTGTTCGTACAATTCTAATTCTAGTGGCAAATTTTGAAGTTGTGAATGTGGTTCATGAGATCCAATTTGTTGATGTCTATCCAATGTAATAGAAATTTGGATTGGGAGGAAGGTAAATGCAAGTCCTAGTGGTTCATCTTTGGTGGATATAAAACATTCTTTAAAAGTTCATTTCTTTTATCTTTAAATGTGAACAAAAGCTTAACTACACATCATTTTTAAATACATTTTACAAGAGTATAAAAACATCAATCCAACACATATGGACTTTAGAAAATAAGGTCTAAAAATGGTCATTCAAACATCCATACATATATTTGGTTAAGGTTTTTTGCAATAAATATTTTGGATTTTTGTGGTTTAAATTTATTTTATATATCTAATAATGAATCCTTATAAGACATTTTGAATAAAATCATATTGAAAATTGCATGTGTATGGAAATATCGGATTTAAGGATAATCTATATGTTTTCACTTCAAAAGCCCATTAGTACACAATGAATGCACATTTATTATGCACAAATTAAATAGATGTTTTCTTTTTATTGAAGTTTACAATCTAAACCAATTGAATATTTGGTATATCAATGGAATGTCAAATCACTACACTTTGCAAAAAACTATAGTGGAACACAAAAAATGAATCACCATAAAATGCAAAAATGCTTTAAATTACTATAATACTTTAGGTCTCTAATAGTATTTAGATTTATAATATACAATCTATCTAGAAGACAAGGAAAGACTAATACATTTCAATAAAGGTAGTTTGTAAGTTGTTTACACCAAAAACCAAAAGTAATGGTATTCAACTCAGATAAATAATTGTTTTCATTGCTACCCTTTCCATTGTCTATGACACCTCTAGATTCAACCTTTTTATGACCAAGCTGCCTAGCGGTGTTAGCTTTAGACATTGATGACTGTTGTTTGATGTTATTTGCCTACTACCACACTGTTAAAACCCAATGCAAGGGAAGCTAACTATACATTATAATAGACTAAAAAAGCTATTGATGCAATTGGGGTAAAGTTGACTTATGAAAAAATGAGATAGGTAACATAGTTATAACTTGTTGATTGTCATAGTCAGAAAATTTTGAGACCAGATCATCATCTTCACCATGTGACTAGTTGTAAGGCTTGTCACTGGCTTCATTAGCTTTAGATAATAGCTAAATACAAACTCACGATAATTTACAAAAAGGTGGAGGCCACTAGAACAATTACACAAACTATATGCAATCTCAAATGGTTGCTACCATATTGGAATTGTGAACTTTACATAGCTAGATGCAAAGAAAAGAGAAATGTTTTGTGTTGGTAAGATGTTGTTTCTTATGCATAGGAATAGAAATAACTATAGTTGTAAAGGTTTTCAAGTCTTGGAGTGTACAATTAAGTATGTGATGCATTGTATCATTTGAATAGTGTAGATTACTTGTAAGTTATTGTATTCCTATATGTAATTTATGTTTTGAAAGCAAGTATTTGAATTGTGTTGTAAAAAACTTCTAAAATGCAATTAGTCAACTATTAGATAAATTTATTTAAATTTAACAAGGCGGTTATGATAATAATGCCCCATTCACACCTAGAGTTAGCTCAATGTTAAACCAATATATTTAAAAACCAATTTGACACAAAAGTCAATGCCAAGATATAAAATGGTTGTTTGTGTCTCTTTCCATCCTTTCCTCCTACCATTGTAAAAACAAAAACTACACAAGAAGATAATCAAAGAATTCCTCGCTAACAAGAATGTTCTATGAATCACTTTAGAAATAAAAACATTTTGGTGAAATTTGCTACATAAAAAAATCCTATGAAAACCACTACAAAAATATTGTCATGTGAAAATTGCTACACAATAATCATTTTGTGAAGATTATTACATAAGAAATTTTTGTTGCACAAAGGTACTTCAAAAAGTATCCTCCACACAATGTAATTACACACATAACTACACAAGAATTATTTTGTTAAAGTCAATCAAGAAAGTTCTACACAACTTAGTTGTAAACACAACCATAGTTAGAATAATAATCATAGATGCAACATTTGTAGATGCAACAACATTTATATTCATTTAGAAATGTGAAACAACAAAATAAAAAATCCTTCAGGATAAAGATTCCAACAATAGACCTCAAATAAAACAACAATACACACATGCAAATTGACTACAAGTTCAATGAAAAAAAGAAATAAGTGAATTACTTGCAAAGCTCAAAGAAAAAATAAATGTAAAGAGAGTAGAAAAGCTTGAAAAACATAAGGGAATAAAGAATAAATGCAAATGAAATTACTTGTTAGCATGCAAATTGATTCTAAAGTTCAAAGAAAAGAAAGCATAAAAAAGCAAATTGACTATAGAACTCAAAGAAGAAGAAAAGGGCAGAAAACACAAATAAGTTCAATAAACAGATGATAAAAAGCAAAAAAAGACTCAATAGATAGGAAAGAAAAACGATGAACAAAGCAAAGGAAAGGATTACATGTTTATAGACACTTAGAGATAGGAACAAATAAGATTGTTGAGGGTGGAAAGGTGATGTCAATTTGGTTATAGGTTAAATTTTTTCCTTTTATCTCAATGATGACATGTTAGTTAGAAAAAGGTTAAGGTTAGTTAACATAATTTTAAACCACATTGGCTAACACTAAAGTTAGTAAAGACAAACACTAATGACCTTAACATCATGTGTGAATGAAATATAATTGGCATCTAGTTTGTTCATGCATGACATATGTTTCCACATGAATGGTGTGATAAGATTGAAACAAGTGCCTATACAATTGCACCTACGTTGAAATACATCTTTGCACAAGTATAGTTGGCATCTTCTTGTGGAGAAACTTGAATATTCTACTTTCTTGGACATAACAAGGTGAAAAATTAAGTCATTTATGAAAGTGTGAAAGATTTGATTTCCATTTATCCCAATAAGGTGCAAATTATATTCAAGGAGCCAAAGTAAGACATGACCATTGCTTTATTTTCCTTTGTTTTCCATTGAGGTCATGGTTATTTAAAATTGATGTTGAAATTTCTATTTGAATTTATATAAAAATGTTCTTAATATATTACAAAAATATGTGGCATAATTTGAAATGAATTTATTGAGTATGGAATACCCAAAAGCACTTTTAAGATAATGTGAAAAATGTTTTTCATCATTTAAATGATTCTTTTAAATATTTCAAATTATTTGAAGATGCCATTTTTATGGGAAGTTTTTAATGTACACCTTACATTATAATTTTTATAACGCAAAATCTTTTCGAGTAATAAGAATTTTTAAATTTGAAAAATTGATTTGTAGATCATGATTTTAAGCATATTTTACAAATAAAGATTTGGTATTGTGCTTTGGTGACTTTTAATAATGTGTTTGAACTTAGTACTAAACCTATAAAGAAAAGGCATAAGACTTATCTGTGTAAGCTAGAAAATCCATAAATGGATGTCAAAATTCTAATTTCCTTTGCACCCCAATTGTAGGTTAAAACATATCCCAAATTATACAATTTTAAACTTGTACAAAAAAGGAGATGTTTCAATGATTTTTAAATGTACCATAATACCTTTACTGTTTCAGTATAATTTTTAAAAAAATTTGTTTACCAAACTTTTGAAATTTTATTTAATATTTGAGTCAAAATTTTAATTAATGCGGCCACAATGCCCATACTAGAACAACCCAATAGCACCATATGAACAAATTCAACTAGCATCAGAGGTCCTAGATTGCTAGGTAGGCACTTCCTTCAAACAAAACACTTCACCACCCCCAATACAATACCCATTCATACATCCTTCTTTGCCAGGATGGTCATTCACGAAATTCCTACATCTTTCATCATTCCCTTGATCATGGACCTAGGTCTGCAATACTACACAACATTATCATAAGTGGTCAATAACACAATGGAAAAAACTATCACCACCTCCCTAGAAAACAAGTTGTGTCTTAATTTCACGCATTCATCCCTTCAACACTAATCCAAAGCCTTTGAAACTCCAAATGCAAATCCACACAACATAGGTAAAAATCCCAAAACACTTAGTTGTCAAAGGCATTTAACATCCTTCCTTCTTAAACTCAACCACCATCTCATCTTCATTAACATCCAAACAAAAAATCTTCACAACCACCTTGCTCCACACATAACACATCCATAGCAGGCACAAAAAAAAACTCAAGTGCCATTGATCATAAAAACTCACAAGTCCATAACCTACCAACAAAAAAACAAATACAAAAACAAAAACCACACATCTCACACATAACTTCCCATCACCATCAACCATGAAGAGTTTGTCATCTTGCTTTTGGCATTGATGTGATGTTTCATCCACCTAGGTTTCCATTCCTAAATTTTTCATCACAATATATTAAACTTGGATATCGATTCTTTGATAAACATGGTTGAATATCAGAATTGGGTATTTGAATTTTTGAAAATCATGATTACCAAACTCAAGAACTATCGTGATATTCGACAAGGGGTTTGGTGCAGTTTTTAAATAATTGCCCAACATTGGTTTCTTCTAGTGTTAGATGGGTACTAGAAACTATGCATTGAACTCCTTTAGGTATCATTCCAAGCTAGTCTTCTAAAAGTACATACTTGTTGTGGCTTTACAAAAAAATCAAAATACCTTGGGTTTTTCATACATAACCATGGTTTTTTAAAATTAAAAAAATTAAAGAAATGCCCACATAACCACCAATTCTTTCAAGAAAATCAATGGTTATCTAATCCTTAAATATATAAAAAACCAAATTTAATAGTTATTAACAAAAATCAAATACCCATTGCTTCCTCCTATTGGTTTATATTTAGTCATCATCAAAAGGGGGAATAAATAGTCGAATAAAACATCAATGGCTATAACCATCACAAGGGAGACAAAAAGGGAAGGCTAAAAAAAGGCCAAAAAATGATTAGCTTGCAAGAAGAGGAGATAGCTAATATGTCACAACTCTAGCCTTGGGCTCGTGACTAAGGCAAAAACTTACAAAGGTGCGAGCCAAGAGTGAAGCTCGGGAGTCACATTTCATGCTCTTGGGATTGTAGGAGAGTGTGAGGGAATGAACTCGCACATTCCTTAGTGAGCTCCTATTTTGGGAGTTGGAGTTTCGATTGTCGCAACCCTAGCCTTGGGCTCACGACCAAGGCAAGGGTTCGCAAGGTTGCGGGAGAAGAAGGAAGCCCGAGAGTCATGCCACATGCTCTGGGGAATGTAGGAAAGTGTGAAGGAATGAACCCTCACATATCCAAAGGGAGCTTCCACTTTGGGAGTTGGAGTTTCGGTGGACTCCTAAATCTTCAAAGAGCGATTACAGGGGTCAAAATTCAATGGATTGAAAAGTTCCTTATATCATTGGAAAGCTCTTGGAACTTAGATGTCTAAAATGGGCTCGCATGACCCATCTTGACATTTGAAACACAAGTTATGGCCAAAAGAAGGGTTGGGAGTCAACTTGGCCATTTGATTCCCGACCACTAAAAGTCGAGAATCGCCCCAATTTCTTCTTGTGCAAGTGGCATGCGACATACCTTTGGAAAACTTTTGACGATGGCTACAACTATCGCAACTTTAGCCTTAGACTCGTGACTAAGCCAAGGGGTTGCAAGGTTGCAGGCCAAGAAAAAAACCCAAGAGTCATGTCGCATGCTTCTAGGAGTGCAAGAAAGTGTGAGGGAATAGACCCTCACACTCCCAAAGGAACTTCCACATTGCGAGTTGGAGTCCAAGTGAACTCCTGAATCTTCAAAAGGTGATTGTAGGGGTCAAATTCAATGGCTTGAGGAGTTCTTTATATCATGGGAAAGCTCTTGGAACTTAGATGTCCAAAATGGGTTCGCATCACCCATTTGGACATTTGAAACACAAGTTATGGCCAAAAGAAGGGTCGGAAATCAGATTCGTAGTTTGACTTCCGACCATTAAAAATTGGGAATAGACCTGATTTACTTGTGTGTAGGTGGCATGCAACATACTATTGGAAAGACGAGAGATACAACTTTACTTCAGACCTCATCTCCACTGGAGGTTTGCACACAAAATTATGGCACCTCAAAGTCGTGGGAGACCCAATTTTGGCAATTTCGGGACTCCCACTTGGGAGTCTTGGGACAAAAAGCCATTTGGATGTGGGCCCCGTGGAGAGGTGCAGAGTATACTATAAAGGGAAAGGTGGTGGCTTCCTCCAAGTTTGGGCCGTAGTGCGTCTTGTGTGTCCGGGTTGCATGTGGTTCGTCCTAGCACCAAAAGTGCTCAAACTATGCATTAACCACCTTGTGTTGGTTTTGTGCAAGCCCATGTGAGTAAGTGAAGCTTGTCAATTCTTCCTAGTCCCATCCCGAAGCTCCAACATGCCCCTCTACCCCTCCAAAGTGTTGCGAGCCAGGGAACGTGTCCCCCAACTCCTTGCTCTTCCAATGTTTTCACTTTAGACTCACATTTGAATCTATCAAAGAGCTTGGGGTTCGTGATCAAGGTAAGAGCTTACAAAGGTGTGAGCCAAGAGTGAAGCATGGGAGTCACATTTCATATTTTCGAGATTATTAGAAAGTGTGAGAGAATGAACATGCGCACTCCTTAATGAGCTCCCACTTTGGGAGTTGAAGTCTCAATGGACTTTTGAATTTTTAGTGTGCAATTGCAGGGGGTCAAAACTCATTGGATTGAAAAGTTCCTTATACCATTGGAAAGTTATTGGAACCTAAATGTCTAAAATGGGTTCACATGACCCATTTGGGTACTTCAAACATAAGTTATGATCATTGTTACAATTGTGTATGTTATGGGTGGGTTGGCATTTAGAGAAACTTTTGATGTGCCAATACGGTTAGTTGATGTTCAAGAGAGTGAAGTCAGAATGGCTTGTAGCCCTATATCTAATAGATCTCATGGAATTAGGACATCTCTTATAAGTTTGTAAACCTTTGTGAATTCACTAGATGAATTTATGAGTTGCATGTTTTTTGTACATAGATGATGTTGTGTTGCCAATGCATGCATAGTTAGTGGGTATTTTAAAACTTGTTGTGCCCCTGTTTTTCATTACAATATAACCACGGTGATTCTCAATTTTTTGAAAAAGGTCAAAAAGCCACCCAAAAAACTACTTGTTCCTTTTTGAAACCAGGCGGTTCTTTGAGGAGTTGATATAACCAGAACCAGCAGTTCATTGCTTCTGAATTTTTTCAAACGCCCTGAACCAATACTTGCTTGATTCTGAATTTTCTCAAATATCCGGAACTGGTGGTTATTAAAAATCAAAGAAGCACCCCCACACTGGAAGAAACAAGAAACCCACAAATCTTGGTCTCTAGAAACAAAATCACCTAATCTACCTACTAATAGGGGTAGTGTGATCCAAAGAGGCCAGTGTCATTCATTGATTGTGTGGGGACATGCATCATTCAGATATATACTATACAAGTGTGTGGGTTTCTCCCAAAAGGACTTCTGTCATGTGAGGGAGTTGTGAGAGTGCTGGTTTGCGGGTATTTAGCGTCTTCCATGTGTGGGAGTGCATGTCCACAGAGTTCCAAAATTGGTGTCGGTGGACAACCCAATTCTTCCATTGCAGACATCCCTTGCTCAACATTAGTAAATTAGCTTTGTCACACCCACCAGCCCAATCATTTGGGTTTGGCCCAGTCCAAATCCTCCTTGATGACAGACATATATGCTATACCAACAGTGGTGCAGTTCCTGCCAAGTTTGCTTTGTCCTTCTTCTTCCGAGCTTTTTTTTGAATGCCTGGGGCCCTTTGATTTGTGATGTTAACAAATGTAACCAACAAGTTGGCTAGAATCTCCAGAACTGGGGACTGATTGCCTTAAGGTTTGCCAACAACTCCAGCACCTTGTCGTTTTGATTGCATGTCTGCAAATCAATGAGAAAGACAAAAAGGCTTTCCCTTCATTTGTTGTTGTTGTCGTAGTTCTTCATGTGTGTGGGAAACGTGAGGGACTGTCTGTGACATGCTTTGTGTGAAAAAGGTAAAGAGACCATAACTGCTTTCTTTACTTGTGGGAAAGGAGGAGGGAGTGTTTAACTACCTATTCTGTGTTGCTACTGAGCTTGCAGGCGTGCACCGGTCCCATGCGGTTCTTTGAACCGTCGGTTCTGGTCTGGTCTTTATTTATTTCGGAATCAGAGAACCAGCGCTCCTGGTTCTGGTTCTTTGACAAAATTCAGAATTAAAGAACCTTTGATCCGTGGTTATTTCAAAAATCTTAAAGAACCTGCAGTTTTCATCAAAGGAACAGATAAAAAACTGACCATTTTCATGGTCAGTTGTTTGATTTTTTTTCAATTTTTGAGAACCATGGTTGTAAACCAGAATCAAGTCTTTTGATCTCTAGAACCATGGTTATAAATAAGAATCAAGTCTTTTGATTTCTTGAACCATGGTTATGAATCCTAGAAACCGGTCTGATAACCACTGGGGATCTGCCCAACACTAGTGTGCACTACAGTACTTATTTGAGTAGCGATCTCTATGGGGGGTTCATAACCTGCATGCGCAGTAACGACTAGGTATCCTGACAGAGCTCGCTGGTTGTGGGTCATGATGGTCACAGTGCACCATCCACTGGATGCCTTATCACACAATTGTGGATGAACCTCAACTGAGTTAAAATTTGGTTTCACCTTGCTAACCAATTTTTTAGGAAATACATCTCTTATATAGGTAGATAGGCAGGAAAATAGGTAACTACTAGGTAAGAGTTGTTTTTACTACCTACCTATTACCAACCTGCTTGTGGGTTGTCAGTAGGTAGGAAGAAAAAAAAGCAATTGAGCTAACTACCATGGTTAGCTAGGAAACTGAAACTCAACAGAAAACTGTTTCATGACCACTTACCATTCATCCTTCATGGTGCACTGGTGGGTGCTGGTTCACTGTGGCCGGTCATGCTGCCTCCACATGATGAGCAGGTTATGAATGTAAAGTTGTGATGCATCCACATGCTGAGCAGGTTATGGATGTAAAGTGATATGTCTGGGACATGGATGTTCAATGAGGAAGAGACACATCAGCGAGACAGCTCAAAAAGCCCGCTATGTGAGGAGTTTTGCTATAACTTACTCTAGTATTGTGTTTTCCAGCAAATGCAAACCAATGAACAGACACAATTGCACCATCCAATGGAGGCCTGTCATATATCACTCAGTTATAGATTAACCCAAACTCAGTTATGGATGAGCCCCAACTTAGTGGATGTTGGGTTTCACCTTGGTTACTTCCCCTGTAAAGAATAGGTAAGTTGCTATGTGGGTTGGATGATAGTTAGTGACCAGGTACACGGATGCATTTGATGGTTAGTAAATAGGTAATAAAAGCAAAAACTGAGCTGACCTTTGGTTAGCTAGGGAACTAGAACCCTTGTGAAGGGGTGCTCACATTTCAAGGTTGCAAGGAGTACCTATAAAAGTCTAAAATACATGAAGTTGATGGGCAATATTATTTGCATTAATTTTACATAGTTTTAAACATAATTGCAATTATATTACCTCATTTACTTTTTGGACAACAATTTGCATTTCTGAATATAAGGTTCAAAACCAATTAGACTAAAATTGCAACTAAAATGCAATAAAATGAGATGCTTTACAAAATGAGGGTTTTAAAAAAAAATTCCTCACAGGAGGTGAACTGGCACGGATCTATAACATTAATTAACATTAAATGGTGATTGTCCTAGGTTGGCTATAGCAGTTTTACAAAAATGTTGTTACAAACGACAACCTAGGAAGTGCTAGGTCTAGATGTGGTTAATTCAATTATCATTTAAAAAAATTGGTGAAAAATCCCTAGAAATCATTAAAAATTTCTTTTTGTTTCATATTTTGAAAACAATCCACCCAATTTTTTGCACAAATTTTTTTGAATACAATGGAAAAGATTTTTGGAATAATTGAAATATATTTAATTGCGTCCCCTTACCTATTTATGGAGTTTTGAGTCAAAAGTATTGTGTCTTTTAAAGCAATTCTAAGTTCCTTAGTATTTTATATAGGTGTGATTGAAAATCAATATTTAGCATCCTTAATGTCAAAGCTACTTCTAACATTAATAAGGTATTGTATACCCAAGTGAATCCAAAATGCTTGCCCAAAGGCATGGTTCAATAAAATAATATTCTCAACTTATATTATAGTAATAACCTTTTCCCCTCCCCCTCCCAATTTCAACTTTACATAGATGGATTACACATCTTGATTGCAAAAGTAGTTGAATGATCAACATTTACACAAACTAATATAGTTTTCACACACTAGACACTAGCCACTTTCTTTGGTGTGAAATTTCAAAATGCTGCAAAATTTTGGAAATGTCATGTCAAAAATTAAATGATTTTTTGAAAAAAATTGCAAAAATGTTTTTTAAAAATTTCCAAAATTTGCCAATTTTAAACCTCAATTTTAGGTAGGTTGTAAGAAATAACAATAAGTTGGAAAAATGTACATTATCTTCATAAGTGTTGCCATTTAGTGTTTTATCCATTTTGGAATGCTCGCCATTATGCTATAGGAAAAATAAATAAAACCAAATGGAAGCACAAACAACTATGATTTATCTTTTGTGTTGGCCATGTTATTCTACCAGGGGAGCTGTTAAACACCCCCAATTGAACTTTATCTATTGCACAAAACATGACCTATTTATAGAGTAGTGTGGTTTTTCATTATTCTATCCAAAAAAAGGTATGATAAAACATTTAATGATTTAATATGCCATTAAACCTAAAAGTGTAATTGTTGAATGAAAAAATAAAACACAAATGCTTTTGAGTATGAATTGGGCACGCTTAAGTAATAACACGTCCAAAGGAATATCAAGGTTTTCAAAACCTTGGTGTGATATATAGTGATAGTAGGTTGAGAAACATGTGATTTATGGTTAATATGCAATTGATTTAACTAAAATATTAAATATTTGAGTAATGTAAAATTTGAAATCTAAAGCCAACTTTTGAACATGTTTCAACTACATAAAAATTGTAATTATTTTTAAAAAAAATTGTGATGGCTTAAAAAGTCTTGCCCATCTCAATTTGCAACCAATTGGTGTGTTATTCATAACTAAATCACTTTTTTTTATGTTTTTTTTGTTACCTTATTTCCTTTCCTTATTCTTTATTGAAAAGCTTTTATGGCATCAAGTCAACTATGTTTTATCATTTTTACAATTAGTCACCATCCTTTTAAATTTGGCACTAGTTTTGTGACTATGGTGTAACAACTAAATTGCACATCCTTCATGTTGACTAACTGTTCGAAAATTTCATCCAAAAATAGGCCCTATGTTCATTTAATCGCATAATTAATCACAACTTGGTTATGGACACGCTCATATTATGGGCATATTAGAATAAAAAAATTCGTTTTGATTTTGTATGGTTTGTTTAAAAATACACCATGTCTATTTTAAGGTATGATTCAATTATATATTTGTGGCGAGGTCATATTGATATGATGTAATCATTGTATTAAATAAATATTAATTATTCTTGAATTATTTTTGTCAACTAATTAATGAATTAATTAAATGTTAATTAGTATTAACTAAATATATAACAAATGATTACTTGGTTAGTTATTTCAAAACAATTAATTCATTAATTAGACATTAAATCATAAATTGGTACAATTTAAATACTTATTGATCAATTATTACCATTAATTAATTAATTAATTAATATGGATATTTAACTCAAATAATTAATTCACATATATAATTATCAAATAATTATTTATTTAGTTGTATTATTTATAAAACTAAAAACATACACAAAGCACAATGTGGGGAAAAAAAAAAAATTGTAAACCAATTTTCAATTAAGTTGCAAATAATATATTTAACCCATATGTTCTATCCTTGAATCTCAATTCCCAAACTATATAAGGAAGGTGTATTTTTTTGTTTGCATATTAAAATACATGTACCAACTTGAGATGAATTTTAAAAAGCTTAACCTTAAAGGCAAAACATAAAATAAAATAAAAATATTTACATAGCTATTCATTACCTCATCTACCTTTTTATTACTTGTTTATCTAAATAAATAAATAAGTCTATTTTTGTACCTACCTAGGTAATAAGTAAGTAGGTGTGTAGTGTAAGTAAACCCTACTTACTTATGTGGGTAGGTAGGTATGTAGCCTAAGTAAATAGGTATGTCCTACCTACCTAGTTCTATTTACCTACCTAATTTCACCTAAGTACTTAAATAGGTAGGTGGGTGTTTGCACTCTAAGGTGGCTCATTTTCCGCAAATGCTCCACTCTATATGATAGTGTATAAATGGTAGTTTATTTTGATATCATTAATTTAGTGGGGGAATTACATGGTGGTTAATGAATTAGAAAGCCCATTCAAAGAACAGTCATTCTAAACAAATTTTTTATGTATATGTAAAAAAATAAAAAATTGAAATCCACCAAGAATGATTATGATATGGACTTATGAAAATATGGCTCATTTTAGGCCATTCAAAAGTCCATAACGTTTTTTTGGTTAAATGTTTTCTAAAAGTATTTTTGCACATATGTTTTTTTTTTTTTAACATATCATATATTGAGTCCCTATAATACATCCCAAATAAAATTCATACACAAAATGCATGTATATAGAGGCACAAACAACCAACCATTCCAAAATTTTCAACTTCAAAAGTTCATTATTATATATTTGGTATATATATGTTGCAATTTTTTTTTATAGATGTCTTTTTTTTCAAGTTGGAAATTTAAATTTAGCCACAAATTTGGAAAACTATTGTTTTTATGCCATGTTAATAGCATGTAAATGCACACCACTTTGCAAAAAACTAAATTGCAATGCAAAAAGTGAGCCACCCTACCTTGTAACCATTTAAGTATTTAACCTAGGTAGGTAGGTACGAGCTATCAAGCTATTTACCTAGGCCTATGTATCAACCTATCTAATTATTTAGATTTAATTTATTTTATTTTCAAAATTCAATTAATATGCCACACAACAACTTTTAATTGCACCACATGTTATAATCTAAAACCATTTAAAATGAACAACCATAATGGATATTGTAAAGAAAACACTAAAAGAAATTTGAAAATCAACGATTAGATTTGCAACTCATTTATAATTGTAATGGACACATGTGACTAAAAATGACCTAATCATTTAAGACAAGTGCCATAAGAAAATTACACCGATTTCCGTAATTAATGTTAATACCAAATTAATGTTAGTTCCCATTTAATGTTATTAACATTAATGGAGGAATGGGGGATCTTGGGACGAGAAGGCAGCTGCACTGCTACAGCTCGCTATAAGGGTTGCA
>Ga0209208_10002136_pt1 | contig 28241 bp, 14 predicted proteins | sample S1TSphfallax_3_FD_187694 | JGI IMG/M metagenome (GOLD analysis project Ga0209208, IMG submission 187694) | Host-associated microbial communities from peat moss isolated from Minnesota, USA - S1T2_Fd - Sphagnum fallax MG (SPAdes) (version 2) | ecosystem: Host-associated > Plants > Peat moss >...
CTTAACACTAACTTAACATTAGGTGTGAATGCACCCTAAATGCATTGGAAAAATGCAACTACTTAGGAAGCTAACTGGAAACTAAGAGAACAATTACCTGGTAGGAGTGGAGTGAAGAGGCTATCCAGTTATGCCAGCTCCGGGCAGATCCGGGCAGCACCCAAAAAATTTAATAATTATTATTATTAATTAATAAATTAAAAACCCCTTTGGTTTAAGGACCATTCAGTTGAGGCCAAGGGTCCTAAGCTAAGCGGGTACGGTTCGCCACCCGACGTAACGTGGCGGGCGACCCCTCGGCCGGGCCCTGAACCCCGTGACGTGCCTGCACTTCCTTCCCTTACATAGCTGCGCAAGCTTCTATGCTTCCTCGCTTGCTCGCTGGCTCTCGCTCGCTCGCTCTCTCTCTCTCTCTCTCTCTCTCTCAGAGCTCTAGCATCTGTGGTTCAATCTCTAGTATCTGAGATTTTTTTGTGAGGCAAGAGAAAGAGGGTGTTGGGTGAATGAGTCCTGGAATCAGAGGTGGGAGGTGGGTTTTTGGTTTTAACGTACTTGAGAGGAGAGATTGTTGCGTTGAGTGAGTATTTAAGATTGATCGTCTGTTTGGTTAGTTTAGATCGATGGCTGGAATATTGAAGAATAGGAACCCATTGGGTTTGACTTCCTTGAACCATGTTTCGCGCAACTGCGCGGATTTAAACAACTCAGTGCAGTTTTATGAGACCGTGCTAGGGTTCGTGCCGATCAAGAGGCCCGGGTCTTTCGACTTTGATGGAGCTTGGTAAGACGCCGGCGCATGATGATGCATCAGTAATTGTTTGCAGCCCCTGGTGTTGTTTTAGGAATCTGCACAGCTTAAAAAACCCCCAAGTGCTGCTGGTTTAGTTGCAGTTCGCACCACTACTTGCAGGGCTCGTTAATATTGCAGCTGCCCATTTTCTTTTCTAATTTCTTGAGACAACAATGAGATCAGGCTAAAGAATTTGTGAAAGCTTACTGCAAGTTTGGTACATTGTGATCATGGCTTTTTTTTTTGCTGCAGGCTGTATCATCCTTTCTGCAGGTTGGGTATTCACTTACTACAAGCGGAGAAGGAGGATATGGAAAATGCCATTCTTGCCGGCATCAATCGGGAGATAAATCCCCGGGATGACCACATTTCTTTTCAGGTACGGCATTCTCACGCACAAGTAATAATATTGTAAGATCTGAGAGTTGGATGTTGATCATTGGGCTTCTGAACTCTCAAGAGATCAGAAATTGCAGAGAGATCTAAAAGACACTGGGGGCCTCGTCCTCCTCCGTTCGCTATGTTGCAGTGTGAGGATATTGTGCAGGTGGAGAATTCTCTACGAGACAGGAATATTAAAAGCACACGACGGGTAGTGGAGGAGGGTGGAATCATGGTGGACCAGCTATTCTTCCATGACCCAGATGGATTTATGATTGAAATCTGCAACTGTGAGAAATTGCCTGTGGAGCCATTGGCCACCTCTGCTGCAGTCACAGCAGCAACATGCAGCAGCTTAAGAAGATGCTCTTCCTTGATCAAACCAGTTACAACAATAATTCCCATGGGCTACTGACACATTCACCCAACACCTTCAAGCAGATTACAGAACCAGTGGTGAGCAATAATATGCCATAGTGTGTATATGACAGGAAATTCATTGTGAGTCAGACCCAGATAACACAATTTTGCACCAGATGAAAAAAAATTCTATGCATGTGTAATGGGTACATTCTATTGCTAAGCAATGGCCAGCTGTGGCAGCTGTAACATGTGTTAGAGTAGTTCTGGTACAGAGTACCAAGGTGTTATACTTGGCTATGTAACTGGTTTTTGGTGTCTTTTTTCCAAGTACTTATTTAGGGTTTGTTTTGTACCAGGTGGGAGAGGTGGTGGTTCATTTGCTGGTTCCACTTTGCACTTCTGCAAGTTCTAAACTTTGTGATGTAAATTGGTGGAAACATTTGTAGATAAAATCTCAACCAACAATGTGGAACACTGGTTGGGTTGTACACTTCCTCTAGAACAAGCCTTGATAGATAGAAAAAATCTTGCTATAACCCAACTTACCACTTGATTGGTATAGCATAATTGAGCTACCTAGATAGATGTATACCCACCCAGGTGGGTCCCCTAGCATAGAATGATTGCCAGGTTTTGATGCCAGGTGCCTACCAGGTGCCTACATCAATAGTACTTTCTAAAGTTAGGAGCATGCATGCTAGCATGAAAAATATATGTGCATATGAGTAAAAACAATGAAATTATTAGTAAAAAAATATTTTTCGGCTAGCAATGAATATTGTTGTCAGCAATGATAATTTTTGTTTTATTTTGCAAGGTATCGAATTCACAATGTATTCGATGCATCATGTCATCATGCATTATGTTGTGTTATCATCATGAATGAATCCCATAATACGTATATGTATTTTATAAGTAGTAGAGGTGGGGAAAATTTTCAAAATCATATGGATAAGAGATTGTCATGTTTTTGGGTTTATGGTCGTTGTAGGGTAGTTATTAATGTATCAAAAATGTAAATACACTATTCATCAATGACTGGTATATTGGTATTTTTTTTGAAATTGACACTTAGCATACATTTCCCACCACTTTACAATTGTAAGGCTCAAATTTGATATATGCCATGTGTTTCTTAATACATTTAAGGATTTGTTGATATGCTAAAAAAATTCAATTGAAAGTTTTCATACATGCCTAAACATAGCAAACGTGAAAATTTGTTTTCAAAATTCATGGACAAAATGTTGCCATGTTTCTATGTCTATGGTTATTGTAAGATTATTGTTAATGTATCGAAAAATAAAAATACGTTATTCACACATTTGTGAACACTACATGCCATATATCACCATTTGTTTTCCACACATGACAAATGGATCGCTACATATCAAAAGTTGACATATAGTCTATGTTTCCCACCATTTTTCAACCATAACCAGTATTGTTATTTGATGAGTGTTTTTCAATACATTAAATATTTGTTCACACATTAATGATTTTTTGATACATTGAGGATTTTTTTAAATTGACAATTGGTGTGCACATGCCTAAACATAGCAAGGGAGAAAATGTTTTTTCAAAATACATGAATAAAAAGTTGTTATTTCTAGGTCTATGGTTACTATAAGGTAATCATTAAAGTATTAAAAAATACTAATAAAATATTCACCTTGTGTGAGCAATACTATCTATGTATCATCATTTTTCCACACATGACAAATATATGGCAACTAGCATCTAGTTTACAATTCCTGCCATTTTTTTTAATAAACAATTGTTATTTACCACATTTTTTTGATACACTAAAATAAATTTAATACAATAAAAACATCATTTGAAAATTGACATGCACATGTGTCCAAACATAATAAGGCAATTGTTTTTTCAAAATACATGGACAAAAGGTTTTCATGTTTCCAAGTTTATGAATAGGGTAAAATAGTTTTTTAGTTAGTCAAAAAATAATAATATGTTAATGGCACATGATGTAATACATTCAATGTATTATCATTATTCCACATTTGATAAATAATGATTGTGTATGAGAATTTGACTTAGTATATATATGTTTCCCATCATTTTTTGATTGTAACCAATTGGTATTTGTCACTTGCATTTTTGAAATTTGAAATTGTTGAACAAAACATCAAATTGATATGTAGTCACTATATATTTCCAAAAAAATCATCATAATGGAATCTTGCTTCAAAAGCCAATCCTAATTACCATTTGAAAAATTTTAATTTCCCATAATTAAATGTGTGAACCATTAATTAAATAATGGATATTGCCCAAAAATCATTTGATACATTGATGTACTAATGCACTAATGCATTAATACAATGACATATTATTGCATTAATACATAAATGCCTTGATGTATTGATATACTCATGTATTACATCCAAAACATAAATATATTATTATGATAATTTTGATATATGACACTTCAAAATGTATGATGTAAAGAATTATATATGAAAGTACCACAAGTCCATGATTTACTTGAAAACTTTACCAATTTGAAGAATGTAATATATTGTAAAATATGCCATTATACAATATAATATTAAACTAGTTTCAATTCTAGGAGTTGCACCTTAGTGTATTGCCTTGATCGTTAAAACTTTCATTAATAATTTCATGAAGGAAATTTCGATATATTTAAAGATGGAAAAAAGAATCCCACATGTACACTAATAAATGTCACTATTGGATAAAAAAGCTGAGTTACATCAAGTATTGCATTGCCAAATTCAATTATCAATATTCAAGTTCACACAAACCAAAGTTTAGTCCCCAAACAACTCAAGTGTATTAGGAAGGATGATTACATTAATTCTTAATTGGGCACATTCATCACTAAATTGCCCCATACAAATAAGTACAACTTTGTTTATCTTTCATTTCATGCTCCTCAATGAACTTTTGAATTTTGTTTTATTTGGATAACTTAAAGGATCAAATGTGCCACTTTAGCATTCATTCAAGATCTACATCCACAAATTCAATACAAAATGAGTTAGTTTGTAAAACTAAAATGTTGCATTTATGATGATACACTATAATTTAATGTGCAACATACTACATTATCTATATTGATAGATTAATACAATACAACTTGATACATTATAATATTAAAGAAAAAATTGAATATTACATTTTAAATTCAACAAATGTATTGCATAATGTATTGTTCATATGTTTTATTGTTCAAATATTAATACAATACAACACTAATACATTGACATTTTAATATTGATGACCAAAATAGAACTTTTCAACCTACATGGAAACCTTAGAATTTTTTAAAAAAGAATTCACGAATTGAATCATTTGAAAGAAAAATGATTTATAAATTTAGTATCAAATGTTGTGAATTATGAATAATGAATAGTTAATTTAAAATTTTGTATATTAAATGATCAAATGTCTTTTGAATGTACCACAACTATAATTTTTGTATAATATTGTTATGCTTTCATTAATCCAAACCCACAAAATTTCATGAAAACATGATGTGGTTTATGAATGTTTATTCATGTGTCAAAATTATTTTCCTTTTCTTTTCTTGAATTGTTTTGTTTTATTTGATTTCATTACATTATTCTATTCTAGGGTACAACATTACTAACTTCACCATTCCTAAGGATCATTTTTTGAATTATGAAATTGATTATAAGGGTTAAAAAGTTTTTTTAAATATGTACAAGCAATTGCACATTAGACCTAGTATAACAAAATACATTTTATATGTTTTACAAATCTACCAAAAGGTTTTTCAACAAAATGGATTCAAAATAAATTCACACAATGAAAATAATCAAAATATATGCCACGCATTGAGCATATGAAGCTTTTCCACATCAATATAATGGATTGCAATGTATCAATTTTCTAATACATAAATCTAGTTACATTGATACAATAAAAACCCAAAACAAACAAATCATTAATATAAGGAAATAACAAACTTTCAAAAAATTCAATGCATTTGTGAACATGTAGCAAATGACTAAGTTCATAAATTGTGAATAATGTATAAGTGGGGAACAAGGAAAATCTTACAATAAATTTTGTTATCCCAAAATTTTCTGTGTTTTGAATAGCAAAAATATTCTTTGATTTGATTGTTGTAAGAAATCACACAACTTGTTGCTACCTTTTACTTAACTATTAATCCAATACCATGAATTGATTCAAGTTGTGAAAAATGAAAAATTAATCAAGAAGTACATATTTCCTATCAATAAACATGCAAATGCATTTAAACGAACATAACAAAATTGAACTTTACTTTTGATACATTGTATCATAGCCCCTTTTTTACCTCTTTCATCATGGTTGTAAACCTAAACTCAAATTGGCTCCCATGTGCACAATATGAACTTGAACTTGGGTTGGTTGCCATGTGCACAATATGGACTTGAGCTTGGGTTGGCTATCATGTGCACAATGTGAACTTGAACTTGGGTTAGTTGCCATGTGCATAAAACATAAATGATCCAAATGCCTACTCACAATGGAAATTTCACAATGATAAACAAACATTTTCCATGTTGTGAACTCACTAACTTCCAAGGAGGAAAAAAATGCAACATCTTACATTCAAGTTGCACTCTTAAAAAATTTTAGTTACTTATTTGGAAAATACTTTTGAAATGATGGATGATCTTACATATTGAACAATGAAGTTGTTTTAAGAAAACACTCACCTTCACATGATTATTATTGTTTGATTTTCAAGAATAACTTGAGTATTGGAACTACTCCTACTCAAAATTGTGGTAGAAAAAAAGAGTGGCATAAAAATAGAAGGAGGGAGAAGGAAAAAGAAAGGGTGTTCAAAAGTTGTTTTCTTGATCCTCTTTTGTATGAAACACTAGCTCATTTATTTTTTCCTTGTCCTTGACTTTCCAACAAATAAGAAATTACATAACCACCCACCAATAACTAATGCAATAGTTCACAATAAAAACACTTAGTTTGCAAACAAAATCTTTCACCCAAATCCTAAAGATTGAAAAAAATTGCAACAACATAATCAATTTGTAAAGAAAATGAAAAAAAATCTAAAAAGTGCAAACCATGGCCACCTTTAAACCCTAAGCAATGCATCATGGTCATGACATGGGGCATTTATGCTCCATGATTTTGCCATAAATACCTAGATGACAACTAGTCATGCTCATGTACTGATACATAAATGTTTAATACATTACTAGCAGGATGCAAAGTCACCCATGGATTTCCCCAATAACAAAATTGTTTTTCATTGTTTTCCCATCCATTTTCACTTGTTTGAGATTTTTTAATAAGGCAAACCCATGTTGTAAACACCAACCATCAAAACATGGCAATCATTTTATGTTTGGGAGGTGTTTAATATGTGACCCTGCACATTAAAACTAGATGAAAAAAAGTCAAAACATGTAGTTTGGCTCAACAAAAGGGTTTTGGCAAGGCATTTTTGCATAGTCTCTTAAGGTTGGTAAAAGGCATAGTAAAGGTGTGCACGTACCAAAGAAAAGTGTAACAAATATGATGTAGTCGATGTTCCTTGTTTATGATGGGCCAATCATAATGATTGGTCTAGGAGGTTTGCTACTAGTACTCTCCCACCTATTTACAATCCTTGTTTTGTTTTATGAGTGGGGTCATAAGAAATAAAGAACTAAACTTGGATGTGAGACTTTTTTTGTAAGGTCACATACCAAAACTATTGGGGATGTTGTCACATAGCAAAAACAATGGTGTCACCTTTGTAAAGAACAATTGTAAAGCCCCAAGGTGGAGGCAATACAAAAGGGGGCCAAGGATAGGCATCCTAGATTTTGGGGATATTCCCAACCTTGATTTTTGGACTTTTCTTTTGTTGACAAATTGGACAATTTGTATTATCTTCATGCCATCCATGTCATTTGTGCACATTCTTCATAGATTTGAATTTTGACCACTATAATTCATGGCACTACAATATATGTAGTTTTTCAAAATGTTTGACCTAGTTATAACGAAAAGTAAAGTGTAAAAATTAGACACATGATTTTTTTTGTACAATGTGATATAAGGAAAGTTGACCTAATTAAAAATGAGTGTGTAATGCCTTTAGTAATAAAAAGAAGAAGCAAAAAATTAAATCATTTCCAATCTAGATATATTAATTCATCAAGCAACATTTTAAAGTACCCAAACTTAAAAGGGAAGGAATTTATCAAGGCACAACTCAATTCTTGTTGGTGTGTCATCATCATTATACTTGTAAATATGCATGAACCAAATCTAGTTTATTTGGTAATAACATAAAACCAATTTGGAATATTTGACAATAACAATTAAATGATCATTGATTGTCCAGGTTGATGAAAAATGAATCATTCAACATTGAACATAAATGAAATGGAAGGTATAATACTTGAACTTTGGACTTTGACATTTCTAATCCTAAGAAATATTCTTGGGAGACTTATATGTTTTGCATCACATAGTCCCAATAAGTTCTCATCAATAAATAATGTTTTGTGAAAATCACTTATGCATATTAGTGTTTTTTTTAATAAATTGCAAAGTAGCTAATGGGGTCACATTTGAAGTTCATGTGGTGTTGAATAGGTTAAGACTAAGATATGATTGGAGTTTTGTTTAACCTCACTAGCAAATTATTTATTTGAACATGATTGCCATTTAAAATGTGAAGGTGAAAATTCTAGGTTGGCCATCCTTTAAATTTAGAAATGAATTTTTTTGGTTATAGTTGGAATTAAATTAGAGGTTTTTGGTTATTCTTTTATTTAATTTGGATTTTTTTTGGTGATTTGCAAAAACATCTGTTGGAATGTTTGTATTAAATTATAGAGTATGAGAATAAGCATTATGAAATGCATATTACACACACAATGCAAATTACAAGGACATTTAAACAAAAAACACAAACATCATATGAACATGCATTAGCAAACACAAGCTTTGGGAGACTTATAGTTCAATTGAAATTGACCGTTATAACACAAGTGAATTACAAAGTCAATCGAAGTTAACATACATTTACGACTTCAAGAAGATATGCAAAGATAAACCAAGAGCATTAGACTATGAAGCATTTGGGTAGAACACATTGACATCGTGGAAAGATAGGTCTTTAATTTTTTGTAAAACTTGATTATTAAATTCAATAAATGTAGAAACGTAATCCAACACGTTTCTACCTTCACAAATTAAATTGGCCCAACAATTGCACAAAAGAAAATATCACCTTAATTATCATAATGATATAAGTGATGTATTATTCTTTAATACTTCAATGCATTCTACTCATAGGAAATTTTGCAAAGTATAAAATCATAATGCAAACATGTGCATAGTTGCAAATGGATAATGAACCTATTGTAAAGTTTTGACATCATAAAAGCCAAAGTAGAAAGGCATTTCTCATCCTCCATGTTGTCTACTATTTACAACTAGCACAACTAATTCAATCAATCACATTTTCAAGGAAGTTGGAGACTAGTATTTGAGATGATGTTACAATGCACCACACCTAGTAACACTAGTAGAAATCTTATCATTTGCAACCAATCACTATGTAATTGTGTGCAACTAGGTGTTGTTTGCAACTACAAAGTTGATATTGTATAAGTTTGTGTCATACGGTTATGTGTGCAATTAACATGCAACTACTAGTATACAAAATGGACATGTGTCATAAAAATCATGGTTTAAGCTAGTACACACCTATGTTAACATACTAAATATATCTACCTAGGTTATGTATAGTAGTCTATAAAGCTTTAATATTAAGGCTAAACTCATGTTAACTAATGCTACCCAAGACAAAACATTGGCTAAACTTAGGCTAAACTCACATTAATCAAAGTTGAACTAACCATGATTAAACTATCTTTGACTAAATTAATTTTGGTTAAATTAATGATGAAATTAAAACAACTTCAAATGGCTGAACTAATTATGGCAAAATTAACTATGGCAAAACTAACTATGAGGTTAAACTAACTTTGGTTAAATTAACCATGAATAAACTAACTTTGGCTAAACTAATTTTGGCTAAAATAATTATGAGGTTAAATTAATTTTGGTTAAACTCATTATGAGGCTAAACTAACCATGGATAAATTAATTTTGGCTAAATTAATTATGAAGCTAAAATATTTTTTGTTAAATTAACCACGAATAAATTGATTTTAGCTAAACCAACGTTGGCTAAACTAATAATGGTTAAGCTAAATATGGTTAAATTAACTAGGATGTTCAATTAAATTAATAATGGTAAAACTAACATGACTAAATTAAACATGGCTAAATTAATTAGTAAATTTAACCTTGTAGTTAATTCAACTATGGTTAGTTGACTCAAAATTGATTTACCATTTTTGATTTTCTTAAAAATTATTTTAGAACAAATTAGTCTATCCATCATTAATTTAGCCATGTGGTTAATTTAATCAAAATTAATTTAGCCCAAAAATATATTATATTATTAATCATTATAATTATACTTATAATTAAGAATATTATTACTTACTAATGATTTGAATATTTTTATATTGTTATTAACTATGATAATATACCTATGTGTAATAAGTTAATTACACATACTAACTTACAAATTCTTAACCTATGATATGTAATTATATTATAGTATTAATAATTAATTATAATTAATATAATTAATTGTAATATTTACTATTACATAATTATATATTTTTCAATAATATTATTGAATATTACTTTTACTATTATAATTATTATCATCTTTAATTGTTAACTTTCTTTTTCAATAACTAGAATTTTAATTTTAAATATAGTATTAAGTATGGTAATATATTTATGGCTAATAGGATACATTAATTTGCCTATAAATACCTTAGCCTAGGTTAATTACTAACCTATTTTATTTACTAATTTAAATTAAATAATAATAGTATAATATTATTTATCATTAATTATTATAAATAATCATAATTACTAAAATTTTATTATAATTATAAATATTAACATTAATATATATTAACCAAATCATAATATTATCATTGTATTATATTATTATTACTTACTAAGTTTTAATACTTATAATATAATTAATTTAGCTAGTAGGTAATTGAAGTTAATATGGTTATTTGCATATATTGCAACTACATTGGTTGCATTTACAATTGAATTTTTTATCCCATATTTTTTGCTATGGCTTTCAAGTGTGCATTCTATATAAGTAAATGCATTTGGCTTGTTCACAAACCAAGTACCAAATGCCATTTGGGATGGGCCAACGAAAGAGGCTCAACCCTAAAGTTAAACCCAAAAACAAAATTGGATTATAAACCTACCTCCCTACCTACCTACAACCTACCTACTTGTGATTTACCTACCTACCTAATTAATTAATTAATAAATAATCGATGGGTTTTTTAGATTGCCACATGTCACCACAATAATTGGCCTTCACAAATGGACATGTATCAAAATCAAATTCACATTTTATTGGATGGCCAAGACATTATTAATTTATTAATAATGATGAATATTGAAGTAATGTTTAAATGCCACATGTCACCCTATAAGTGAGCTTCACAAATGAACATGTGTCACCATGGGCAACCCTTATAGAATAATGAAATTGTATAAAGTATAAATTCATATCATATATACTATCCACATACATATTGTCGTATGCAATTGTTAGTCGTGTGCAACTTGTTTTATGCAACTATGGGGTCTAGAAGTTGCATGTGTCACATGCAACTGAAAATTAGTTGCATACGACAGTTGCAAAATGACAATATTCTTCTAGTGTATAAGAGGATTATTGTCAAATGGGGGTGCCATACATGTCATTACATTTGACCTCATTATAAGTTTGAACATATCTTGTTGACAATCAAGGTCACTAACATTGAGGAGCTCCTTGAGACCTTTATTTTTTGTCCATCCACCCATTACGTTTTATATAATAAAAAACTATTTTCATAACTTTAATGTGTTTGGCAAATGATGCCTCATCAATTCAATTGCAACCAAGATTAAGGATATAAAATCCCAATAGCATCCATGGCATGTTGCATATGCGATCATACATGGAATAACTTACCTAGTGACATGCACATAAATTCATATGAATAGAAATGTCAAGGTGGTTTGAGGAAAGGTCTTCAATCTACTAGGTTATGATTCTAAATATTCATGTATCTTTGCATCACATTTTTATTCAATGGATTTTAGAAAAATGTGTGTTTTTCCTCTTAGGTCCTTTACAAGAAAAATTGCAATAAACAAACAAAAACTACATCATTGTATCAAACATGTACCCTCCACCGATGAAAATAACAAAGACAATTTGATAATACAACCCTTGGATGTTCCATCATATACAACTTGATCAAGACATCAAAAGTACTTATTGGTTGTAGCAAAGAGAAGTAAAGATGGAACAATTATAAATGCAATTATTCAAGTTGCAACCAATTTTTTGTTTACACATAGGATTTTGTAAACAACATAATAGAAAGGACAAAGTTCAATGGTGCATTGATGCACTTAATATTTTTGCAACAACAAAACAAAAACAACAAGATTTAACAATGCATCAATGTGATTAGTAAAATTTGCTAACAACAAAATAGAAAGTACAAACTTCAATGGTGCATTGATGCACCTAGTAAAATTTGTAAAAATACAAAAACAAAAGCATTTTGCATGTTGCTCATCAAGAAGTCAAAAATAATAAGAAAAGTCCATCATCATCATCATCATGTGGTTCACATATTCAATCTTCCATAGATCTTGGATACATGAAATTTTGATTGCATGTTGGAATTGTCATAAAATAGGATGAATTCTTTTGCATTTTAAATTTCATTTCATAAATTAAAACACATAATTAAAATTTGAGAAAAATGTACATGAGAGTCCGAAAAGATGGAATTTTTTAAAAATTCAAAAAAATTGTTTTTTGACAAAAGGAGTTGCAACCAAAGGTGATGTAACCTTATAAGGTTGCATATATTTCCCCAAAAAATCCATCATTTCAAAAATAGGATTTATACAATTTACTAACCCATCCCAAAAATCATACATATTGAAATGAAAAAGATTATAATGACAATTTGATTGATCCTTTATATAATAAAAATGCTTATGATTACAATGAAATTTTTGAAATATATATAAAAGCATATAATGATGTCAACATAAATTTAAAATCTAAATTAACATCCAATTTAATACTTGACATTGAGTATCATATGTTTCATTAAAGTGAATGAAAATATATTTCTAAAATATCACAAAGCTTTGGATTGGAAAAAATCATATTAATAAAAAATATAAAACATAGAAGGGCTATGTCATGGTTTTTGCATGCAAGTATTTCAATTTAAAGCATAAACATATATCACAATTGATCATCTTATCTTAGCAATGGGGTTTTTTGATTGGCCCATCGTTAAAATAAGTTATCAAAGTTTCTAATCAAGACTCTCAAGATACAATTTAAATTTCCTATCCCATTAGGTCATAGATATAAACTTCTAATGTGTAACTTTGAGCAAAAGATATGGTTTTGAACATGGTGTTACAAAAAACATTCTTTTTCAAATTGAAAACAATTTCATATATTCATTTAAATTATTCATCATGTCTTTTTGATCTATTGTTACTTTTCATAAGTGTGTTGTTAATAAATGTATTTTTATAATCTTGAAACATCACCTATTTTCGTCCATAAAGGGCATGCTACTTGTAGCCCAATAAGGTATTGTAGACCCAAGTGAATGCATAATTATTTCCTAAAGTCATGGCCTAATAAATCCAAATCCACGATTACACCCATGGTAGTTATTTAGGACGTTATGTGATTATATGATTGGATAGCATATGATGGGAAAGTGTAGATCAAACTATCTACATGCATCTAGATAGCAAGGCATACAAAAAGTTACCTATGTTAATTTAAGGTAATTATATATAAAAAGTAGGTTAACTTAGGTAGCTAGGATAATCATAAATTTGAGGATTAACCTAGGTATCATAAAGTATTTATGCGAAAGTTACATCAAAAATATTTTATTTAAACTAGTGTGAACCTGGTGCATAATGCACCTCGTCGATCCCCCCCACCCGGTCCTTCGCATTTCCCACTCCAGTTCACTTCCACCTATTAAGACCCATAGAACCTCACCCCCACCCCCTCCCCCCCTCCATGAAAAAAATAAAAATCATGACCCTCCTAACCCTTAGCCCAAAAAAAACGCACCCAAATCTCCTCACCCACCCTCCAAATCCCAAAAATACCTCCCCCATCAACGACAGCAGTTGCTGCGCGAAAACAGACGTAAAAGTAAAAATAAGAAGTAAGAACTCGAGGTCCTGAATAGTTTTTGGGCCCTTGAGTTTGGGGGGACAGTTTTATTAAAAGTGATATGGGTTTTAGGACCTCGACAGACAGACAGATAGACAGACTTACTGAATTAATATTTAAATATGGGGATCACTCATCAAAGTTCATAAGTTGTGCACAAGTATATATTTAGTTATTTACAAATCCAAATTATATGAACTATTTTCCCATAATGCAAAATGAAACATGTGCATCAAGTTATGTGCTCTAGAACTTGTAAATGTGTCTTTTGTTAGGTGAACATTTCTTGGTTGGAAATATTTTTAAACACTATGGGAAAGGGGTTCAAGAACTTGCAAGTCTATTAAATGTTTCACTTGTGATAGAACTACATATAATGTGTCATTTTTCTTCAAGTTTCTTTGGGACAAATGTAAGAGTGGTCCAAGAATAGTTCCTAAAAGGGTTAATCCTTGGCACTTGTCAATTACAAAAGCAAGGATGATGGGAATTTGTTCAATAGAAATAATGAAACTCTAGTTTGGAAGTTTGACGAATACATCTTGTTCCAATATTGGGTGGATGCCAATAATGCCAAGTGGAAATTCAAGATCTAAAACTTGGTCATGACCAAGCAATTTTATGAAGATTATCTCAAGTAATTTGGATGAAACAAGTATTGTGTTCGCAAAACTTTCATCAATGACTTGGTGATGTGTAGTTGCAATTTTTGGCAACTAGTATCCAATGACATGACCCAAGGTGCCATTAGCAACTTCCATGGGTCCAAAGTTATTTTTTATGCACATGATAGGCATTCCTATTGCAAGTTCCAAAATCATTGGTAGACAACTTGTTTTGTCATCACGTAAGTAGTTGAAGCTTTGATGCTTAGAAATAGAAAGATTCAAACAACAACCCTTGGTGAAGGAACATGGAATTGTATTGGTGGAGATTCCCTTTGTATGGCAAATAGTAATGTACATGAATGCACAAGTGATAGGAAGGAAGAAAAAGATCAAAGATTCGAGTGTTACAACTATGAGCCATACTACAATCATTCGCCACTTGAAGTACATGTTATCAATACCCGCTTTATACAATTGGGGGCATGTTTTTGATCTTGAGGCATTAACATCTTGTGTATCCATGCAAGGGTATGAGTAGGTGTGGATCATTAGTGATTTGATAAAATTGAATTTAACAAAAGTTTCAATAAAAAATGTCAATAGAACATGAATTCATTGTACAACCTTCAATGAAACCTAGATGTGCAACTATAGATTTACAATAGAAACTGAGATTTGAATGATGTTTACAATTCTAAATTTAAGTGCAAAGGTGTTAGCATCACAAACCTACCAGCCACAATAATTAGAAAAATAATGAAAAGAACATTGTATAATGACTAAATTTAATCATTAGAAATGCCTTGGCTTGAAAATCCAATGTATAGAGTGAACCAAAATTGCGTGAGTGTGAATGCCATATTCTTGTAGAAAAAATAAACCACCATTCACTACTACCAAAGCGGGGTGCAATTTATTAGCTTAAATCACTATGGGACCTTAAAAATGAAATAACTTCATCGCATTTTCCTGATTTCACTATAATACCACTATGTAGACATCATGTTTCATTGCTAGTTAACATAATTCACTATTATAATTTACTGTAGTAAATAGGTTTATTTCTATGTTTTAAAAATATTCTATTTATGTTAATTTATGATATACCCTATATTATTTTAAGTTACTTTAGTTATTATAACTTATATTTTATGTTATTATAGGTTATTATAAATTATTGTACCCTAAATTATTATATGTTATTTTACATTACGGTGTCTTAACTAGTTTATTATAAGCTTTTAAATTATTATGAGTTAAATTATTCAACTAACTTTAGGCTATACCTTAGGTTATTTTATTTTAAATTAATATATGTTATTTCAAGTTATACTTTAAGTTATTATAAATTATTTTATCATGAGTATAATAACTTCAAATTATATATATATATATAATGACCTAAAGTAAAAATAACTTATAATAATAAACTACAAAAAAAATGCCCTACAATATAATAACTACCAATAAACTATGATATTATACATAGAACATCAAACAATAATTTATTAATACAATAATCACCAATAGTTGTAATATAACATATAATAACCAATAATAACTTATAATACAATAAACATTAATAAACATTAATATAATAACTAGTAATATAATATCAATTTAATCATCAATATCCACCAATAGAATAACCACCAATATCCATTGATATAATAACCATTAACAAACACCAATAGGCATTAATAAAATAACCACCAATAGGCATTAATAAAATAACCACCAATAACCATTAATAAAATAACCACCAATAGGCATTAATAAAATAACCACCAATAACCATTAATAAAATAACCACCAATAACCATTAATAAAATAACCACCAATAACCATTAATAAAATAACCACCAATAGCCATTAATAAAATAAACACCAATAACCATTAATAAAATAACCACCAATAGCCATTAATAAAATAAACACCAATAACCATTAATAAAATAACCACCAATAGAACAACTATTAATGGCCATTAATAAAATAACCAACAATAACACTAATAAAAGAACAATCAATTAGTTATATATTTGAATTGCTTAGGATTGCCAAAAATAATTTAGGGTGAAATAATTTATAATAGACAAAAATAACTTAATGTGAAATAATTTATAATAACCTATAATTGTCAATAATAACATAAGGTGAAATAACCTTCAATAGTCGAAAATAACTTATAATAGCTACAAATAGTTTAAACTAAAATAATTTACAATAGCAAAAAAAAACATAAAATATCCAAAAAAAACTTATAATAATTAAAAACAGCCTAAGGTGAAATAAGCTAAAATAACCAAAAATAATTGAAAATAATTATAAATAATCGTAAATAATGTAGGGTGAAATAATTTAAGTTAATGAAAAATAATCATATAATAATTGAGAGTAACTTAACATAGGTAATATTATTATATTAACAAAAATATTATCCATTTATTTTTAAAAAATCAAAAGAATGATCATTAAAATGTTATTGAATAATGATATTCAACTTTTTTTTTGTCCAAATGATTTAAAATTTTAAAATTTTATGTTTTTGTAATGTTTAAAATGAAATATTTGATAAATAAAATGTAATGTAACATAATATTACAACTAGTGGGGTGGCTTGATGGTAAAAATGTTTGCTTCCATTCTAAAGGTCAAGGGATCAAACCTCATGGGTGATGATGTGTGTGATCAACAATGGTATGTTGATCAAATATTCTCCTATCGAATTCTTAAAATAGGTGCCTACATTGATTATGTGGCCTACCTACCTACTTAGGCTTGGTTTTTAACCTAGTGTAAGTAGTGACACGTGTTAATAAATAATAGGCTTTAAAAATCATGAAATTATCAATAATATTATGTATTAAATAATTAAAATTTAATTGATTTTCATATTAATTATTTAATTAACTAGCAAGTGAATGGTTTGGTAAATTTGTATTTAATTAAGAATAACCTTGTTTCACGAAGTACTAATGAAACAAATCATTGTTCGTAACAACTAGTCCCCGTTCACTGGGGGGTTAAACAATTTCATTAGGTAAAAATGTCCAAAATCACTCAAAATCTAGGGAAACCCAGAATGAACTAGGATGCATTTCCTAGTAGTGATTTTTCAACCAATTCCCTTAGTTGAATGTAAATAAATAAAAGGAAAGTAAGCCAACAAAAGGAAGATTAGATGTGTCCATGCCCAGCTTAATAATTCAAATGTACGATCATCTCACATGGACCAAAAGCAAGTTTGTCAAAAATTTAAATGATGCAATGGCAAAATCACTAGCCATAACAACATGCATCCCTTCCTATCCACAAATTCCAACTCCAATGTGGGCAACTTGGATCATGCTAACATCATTGGCCCCATCACCAATGCTTAAAGTTATTTTCTTAACATCATCTTTTATCAAGGTGGTGACCTGCAAACAACCAATTTTACTGAAGCATTTGAATTATAAAAAGATTACCGTTGGACTCAATCCAACAAGACCACTTTTGTGTTGTTAGAAAAATGAAGCATGTTTGCCACAAGAAAAGAACTTCACTTTATAGACAACCATTTTAAAAACTACATCTACATCTATTCACATATCCACATATTGGAATGCTTCACCTAAACCACATCATGATGTTTAATTGAACTTTTTACAATGGTGACACACAACAACACACCATTACCTTGCACATCATAAACAACTTAAAGAATGTCTTTCAAAGTTTTTAAAAATCCAATGCATATATGAGACACCTTCGATCAATCATTAATGCCAAATCAATTTCAAATGCCCCTTGTTCAACCTTTTTGCATTCTAAAAGTTTCCAGAGGAACACCCGACACTCCATGAATCACCATTCATTTGATATATTAACTTTTTCATGATAATTTCGTAGGTGTTATCAATTATTAAAAACAATTCACCTTGAAACTTGTATAACAACATGTATCAAAATGTGATTGTCCTATCATATATTTATCTAAGTGAAATGAGACACTAACTTTGTTTTCTAGATCTCAAATTGTCTTGACATTTTGAGTTAAGGATGAATTGCTTCATGTCATGATTGAACAAGTTGCAAGTTACAAGACAACCCCCCAATATTTCAAGATATGTCTTGCTTCTTTTTTCTTTGTCCCACATTGTACCATCTAATGCCAATCAATACTTCTAAGTTTACACCCTAATCCAAGCATGTAGTCATTTGTAATGTTCTCTCAGATTAAATAACAACCATTATGTAAATATTCTTATTTGTATTACACATTTGCCCTCAACTAAACAATAAAAAAATTCATGCAAAAGTTGGTATCACACCATATCTAATATTGATAATAGTTTTTATTTTGCTTCTTACTAACACCCAAATTTTGATTCTAGCTTTGCTGAAGGTTTTAATGCAGGTAGGAATTCAACTTCTTGAATTTTGTCCTCAATTGCAGTGCACCCAAGCAAAATCAGTTTTTTTTCAATAAGTTCTCCAACCCAAAATAACCATACTAACATATTAGCATTCAGGGCAAATAATGTTCACACATTGCCTACAAACAAATCATAATCACTTGCAAGTGTAAGAAATATGATGAGAATTTATTGTGAAAAGTTGTTCACCTCATCAAGTTTCTTCTCCATGTTTCGTAAGGCTAACTTGACTTGAATAAATTTCTCATTCCAAGTTTCATACAATTGAACATCTAATTCATGATATGCCAAACATAATGTTTGAAGCCCATCAACACCAAAGTTCTCAAGATGATCATTTGTAACCTTTTTGTAAAGATTTAACTCAACATCATCCATCCTTTCATAGATCATTGTATCAACGCCTTGTAGGAAAGCCAAAAATACTATGAAAATTAGAGAATTAGTTACATTTATACCATACACATTAACTAACTAAATGATTTTACACTTATGGAACTGGTGTGACTGAAATCCTCTTCCCAACACCATAGGTATTATTTCATCACAAAAGTGGGTTCTATGCCTCTTTGAAGCATCATTTTCTTTATAGGTCACCTATCCCAAGATTATTTTCAACCTAGGATGCTTAGCTTCATAGTTCAGATGGAAATAGGGTGTATTCACTTTAACTATGTTGCAATTGTTAAGGGATTGCCACCAATTTTCAAGCTTACATCAAATTCAAAGGTAGGTGAGCTTACTTTACAATATAAAACCAGCTAGCCATTAGGATAACAATAGATAATATAGTGGCGTTTTCTTGTGCTACTCCAAGGACACCACAAAACAAAATAAAAAATTCAAAAGAAGGAAGATTCCACATCAATACTTTGGATATACATCTTTGAAACATGTTCCCAAAATTTTCTTGAACAACCAACAAATTTATTTCAGGCTATTATTTTAATCGTGACATGGCTAACATTAAAGCACAAACAAAGGGACTTTTGTATACACTAGAGCCTTGGGAACAAAAGCCTTAGTTGAGACATATGCAATAATACACCTTCAATTAATTCTAGCTAGCCCACTCTTATCAACACATTTATGGATGAATCACCCCCACATGTGTTTCCCGCACTCTAACTATTGTTGGTTACTACTTGCCAAACCAACTCAAAATAAAATTGTAAGAACAATAACTATACTATAGCAAGTTATGTACAAAGTGTGAAAGGTGACAATACATAGAACCATGCATATGCCAAACTTCATTTGTCATTAGATGGAAAAATTTGGTAACATGTGCACAATTGATAACATCCATCATATCTCAAACCACATGGTGGATGGCACATAATGGCCCTATGCATAAAAAAAGAAACCAAAATTCTTGGTTGTAGTAACTGAGCAGCTTCATCAAGAGATGCTGCCTAATACACAATATTATTTGGAATTTCCTCGCCCTCCATCAAAACGATGTGACAAATTGCCAAACATTTGAAAAATTCTTGCCAACTATCAAACAAATAACCAAAAGTTGGCAACAAAAGAAATTATGCACAAAAGATGGACACTCAAAACAATATGATGCAAGGATAGATGTAAATATAGGTGTTGGCCACATGTAAATCCTAGGCCATAATGCATTTGCACAAGATTCTTAAAAACATCCAACAAATTATCCAAATGCTTTCATTGCACATCTCAACATAAAGTTTTCATATGGTCTACAAAATTCTTCGAACACCTTAGAACAATGTGATTGAATTGCATTTAAATATTGGAAACACATCATTACCTTGAAAACTTATGGATTTGGTTCATGTTGCCATTGCCCACTCATAAGTCTTTTGTCAACAAAGTTGAATTTCTTTTCCTTAATTGCATCAAACAAAAATTTCCTTGCAAATAATTTAATGAAAGCATATTTCAACCCATAATTAACTGGAAAAACACGTTGCAACAATTCATATGCATGTCTCTACTTCATAATTGTTTTCTCCCATGTATTTTTACTCATCAAAGAAGATGTTTAGAAATTGTAAAGAAATAAACACAATAACACTTAACCTTTTTTTTAATGTTAGTTGCAAAAAACCAAAATAAACACGACAAAAATGAATATATAGCCATAATTTGCTATAATAGTCTATGCCTATCAAAGCAGATGATTTTGATCTAACACAAACCAATTACTAAGAGAAGGAACAAATGTTCACCAAGTAATCAAGAGGTGTCATAAATTCTTTTTTTAGGAATTGAAGGATATAAACAAATAAAAAGGATATTTTCAAGAGGTGTTTTGAATGTGTTTTTTCAAAAATTAAGGTGCACAAATATACAAAACTCGAAATCATAGACTCTACATAAATCCACAAAATAGTCGAATCTTTAAAAAAATCCTAACTTCAAAATTTGTATTAAAAAGATTGAATTCACTACATAAATATCATTCAAATGTAAAATTTCCATCAATGAATGTTTATTTTAATAATGAGATTTCCCATAAAACCATAAATAACACATTTGAAAAAAACATTCCACACATGAATGCAAAATTTAACTTTAAAAAAATGATGGTTGATATTTACAATCCCATTTTATTCGAAATTCAACTCAGAATGCAATTCCTCATATATTTAATTTTAACAAACCAAAGCATTTGATGAATTCGTAATTGATCCATTGTCCTAATTTTTTCAAAAACAAAAATAACTATATATAGATCATGGTGTTGTTAAAATTGGAAAAAATCACATAATCAAAGCTATACACAAATGTTTTAAATTATTATTTTTTGCAAGACATGCTAAAAATTGTATTTTTCATAACAAATGCCATTTTATTAATAGGTAGATCAACAAACATACTTTAATAGATTTATAGATTACTCAAATTTTTTATTCTTGAAATATTAAAAATGTAACTGAAATCTTTTCAAGAATTCACTATTCAATAATTGAAGAGATATCAATGGTAGGTTGCAACATGTTAGTAAAAATACATCTTAAATTACAAAAATAAAAATCTTCATCACTTCAACTTTTGGTGGATTAAATATTATATTCTTAAAAGACTTCATACAATTCCCACATGTAAACAACACACCTTAATATACACCTAATATTAAACCAAATTCGTCTTTCACAAACCAAAAAAATGTATCAGGAAAAGTGTGGGAAAATTTGTTATACCAAATAATTTTTTTGACCCAACAAATGCAACAAAAAAAAGCATATGATATAGTCAATTACTTAATAATTTACAAGAAAGAAAAAATTTACGAATGATTTTTGTTAACTAGTTAAATCAACATTTCTATTGAAATTAAAAATTAACTTATTTGAACAACCTTGGAGTGAAGCTACATACAAATTGTTCCTTGCAAGGAATTAAATGATGTGATTAACCACCATATGATTGGATATTATTTTCTTAAGGGTTTTATTTTTCACAATCATGTAGCAAAAGATACAGATAAAAATAGACATTTGCTTGAAAACATACAATTCAACATAAGGAAATATGTTCCAAGCTCTAACACTAATAATTTATATCCATTTAAAAAGTTATATAAAGGCATGAAAGTAATGTTCACAAAAATCTTATATCGTAAAATTGGACTTATAAATGGGACAATTTATATAGTTCATGAAATTGTAATAGATAATTCTACAAATTTAAAAACTTTCAATTTTCATAAACCCTTTTTATACATATTAGTGGATTTTAACACATTTATTAATAACCATTATAATTTTAAAAACATATATATTCATGGATATTCAAAGAACATCATTCCTATAGTCCCTATTTTTTCCAATTTTTATTTATCAATATGATGTTGATGCACCTATAGTTTTTTCAAAAATTCTATCAAACATGATCAAATTCATATTCTTAATTTAACAAATATTTTAACACAAGTAATAAATATTTTTTCAGAAATTCAGCAAAATGGTGAATAATTGAATTTATGCCAAAATCGTTCATGTACTACATTATACAAATTGAAAGCATTCAAAATGTTAATTTTCAAGGAGGCGTTATGCAATAAAAAATTTAATAAAATAATTATGAAAACATAAATAAAAGTGACATTCACATTAGTAAAAATATAAATTCATCAATAAATTAATTTTAATATAAATAAAAAAATCAAAGTTAATATTGGCATGAAGATATATTATTGTTTACAAGTGATGAAAAGCCACTTATGGACAAATACAACATGGTTAGGATCACAACACATGAATTTTGCAATGAAAATATCATATGAAACCAAGTTACAACATCAAGGTTATGAAATTCGTCAATATTCAATATATCATGGAAGTAACATATTTGGAAAAAAATGCCTCCAATATCTTCACATAAACATGAACCATTGAATTATAACATCTTTAGACCTTACAAGCAAATACATGCGATGTAATGTATATCATTGAAAAACTATTCATGACAAAAAAATTTGTGAATATATGAAACTCAAGCTAAGTGAATTAATGAATATTCAACACATGGACTACACATATGCAAATGTGATGTGACAACTTGATCAATCATCATGTGGGTTATTTGTCATTGATTTTGTTGTTGACATTGCATTCAACTTAGATGTACAAATTTCAAATTATATAGTTAATGAAATAAGAAAACACTTAAGAAATTGTTTTAACATTATATATATATATATATAACTTCTTTCCCAAAAATACCACAAACATATATAAAACATTGAATTCCAATGCAAAAGCAAACCATGATTTTATTTCAACACAACAACAAATTACCTATAAAATAAATAAATAAAATTATTTTTTATAATGCTAAATATATTGCATTATATAATATAATATATATTTTCCCTTATTAATTATATGTATCAATTAAATTTCTAACTCAATTTGATATATTATAAGTTGATTTTTTTTCTACTAATCATAGACTACATCATTATTTACATGTTTATAAAAAATTGTAAAAGAACTAATGTTGTTGCTTACCACAATTAACCTTCTAACTCGTATTATAAGTTGTTTCTTTCAATTATTTTGGATAAAGAAACATATAATCACTTATGATAATCCAACAAAAACTTCATAATGACAATAAAACTCACATGAAAACCAAATTCAAATAGGAAAATTCCCTTCAATTTCTCTTCATATATTTATTGTGAATATGTAAGCAATAAATCATGTTTGCATACACAAATTTGTAGGCACATGTAGGATTGTTTTCTATGATAAAGACTATCAAATCCATACAATGAACCAAATTAACAAACATATGTTTATAGTATAATTCACTAATAAATTATTTTGCAACCTCCATTCCCAAATTACATCTTTTAAAAAAATATAAAGACTAATATTATTTCTTTCCTTGCATTTCTTCAAGGTCCTTTCATTGGGTTTGATGTCTAGGGTCTTTGTAAAACTCAATTCACCTTATTTGAACTCTTTCTACTTCATTTTAATTAATGAAAACAAGGGGCCATTTGCAAGCAACTATGGAGGCCACGAACAAAAAACAAGACATGACAAAAACCATGATGATATTGTTACTTAACCTCTTCCCTTTTCCCTGAAAATATACTCTTATCACAATGAAAATGTTGATAGTTCCAATTCATTGAAATAAAAATAAATTCACAAATTTTTTTTTTGGGTCTCTTAGAAATTATTCAACTACACCAAAAGATTTAAATTTCACTCTTCTTATAAAACAAGTTCTCACATTTTTGAAGGCAATCCCAAAAAAATCATCTCTTACCTCTCACCATATTTTACATATGTCCTATTTTACATGATCGCTTATACCCACCATATTTTGTTAAGTCCTCTTATGCATAATCGCTTGTCCCCACCTACTTCATAATTTTATTTTTATTTTTTTACCAACAATAGTTATTGTGAATAGCCATGCAAACTCACCCACATGCATAAATTCCAATGATGAGTAATCAAAACTAGTGGATTTTTTGGAATCTTTCGTATGGTCAACCATGGACTATTCCAAAGACAATTTCAAAAATAACTATTTCATTTCTTTCTTAATAACTACTTCCTTTTGTTATTAACTTTCTTAATAATTATCTCCCACATTTCCTAATAATTACATCCATTTTATAACTATTTCATTTTTTCTCCCTATCCACCAACATGGATATGAAAAAACCAAATTAACATGTAAACTTTCATGTCCATGAAATGTATATTAATTTAAGTTAAATTTGACATTGACAGAAATAATGATGAATTATTGAAAACCACATGAAAACATAAGAAAATAATAATAGTAATGATGAATTACTGAAAACCATATGAAAACATTATAAAAAAAAAATTGATCGTCATTGGTAATGCGCATCAACGCAAAGTTAAAATAGTAGATAATTTCAACAAGTGATGTGTTATCATGGGTCTTTAGTTCATAACTAACATTGATAAAAAATTTCAAATCTCCTTGTAATTCAACATTCTAGTAATGTATTTGTTGAATTTCAAAAATTTAACCTTATAAACACCCATGTACTCATTCACGCACATAAATGGTTGTGCGAAATAATGTGCAACCCTAAGGAATAAACATCACCTCCACCTAGTGTTAAATCAATTTGGTAAATCAATGCTAATTTTTTTTCATTTTTGAATGCATTCACATATGTAATATTAAGTAGCATTGTTGATGATATGGCATCCTTGTTCATAGAGAATGTTAACTTGGTGTTAACATGACACACCCCCAAATTCCCTGAAAGATTCAAATGTGAGTTTAAAGGTGAAAACAACGAAAAAAGAAGGAGTTGGGGTATGTGTCATAGCTCACAACATTTCGAGGGTAAGAGAAGCGTGCTAGAGTTCCGGGATGGGGATTAGGATGAATGACAAGCAAGTCAACTATTCACACGGACCTATGCAAACCAAACAACAAATTAGTTAATGCATAATTGGAGCACTTTTGATGCATGGACATACACAAACTCACTCACCATGGCCCAAAACTTGGGGGAACCCACCAACTTCTCTTTTATATTATTCTCTATGATTAACCATAAAGGTTGCATCAAAATGTCATTTTGTCGTAGGACTCTCAAGTTGGGAGTTCCGAAATTCCTAAAATTCCCAAAATTGGGACTCCTGGCACTTTTGAAGCTCGTAACTTCTTGTACAAACCTCTGATTGAGATGAGGTCTAAAAAAAAGTTGTAGCCTTTGTTAAGAGCTTTTCAACGATATGTGGCACATCACTTGCACACATGTAAATCAAAGCAATTTTTGACTTTTAATGGTCAGGAATTAAATTGGCACTTTGACTTTTGACCTTTCTTTCAGCCATAACTTGTGTTATAAGTACTCAAATGGTCATGCAAGCCCATTTTAGACATCTATGTTTCAAGAACTTTCCAATGGTATAAGGAACTTTTCAATCCAATGAGTTTTGACCCTTAAAATCACTCTCTAAAAATTTGGGACTTAATAAGGACTCCAACTCCCAAAATGATAATTCTCGTGAGATTGTGTGGGTTCATTCCTTCATAATCTCTCACATTTTCACATTCCCGAGAGTGTGAATGTGATTTCTTAGTTGCACTTTCACCACACACCTTTTTCCATGCTTTTGCTTTGGTCACGAGCCCAAGGCTAGGGTCGTGACATAACATTTGTGATAGTTAACATTCAAGCTTAGTCCAAAGCTTAGGTTTTGAAAGCTTAACCCAATGATATATAACACAATTTTAATTTTAAATCTAACTCAATATTTATTAGATTTTATTTTAAATGTGACAATCTTGATTGTAATAATCAATTTTGATTCCAACCACTAACCATTAACATGAATCATAATTATGTAAATCCATCATGGCCAAATAAGTTATTTTACCTTTCAAAACTTTAATTTAGTTTTAAACTGTCCTAAGTGTGAATGGACACCAAAATTGTTAATTAACATTTTAAATTAGTGTTACTTTAACATAAATATTTTTCTTTATGAAGTTATTTTAATGTTAAGTTACCCAACATTAAGCAAGAATGATGGAATTTTATTTTGAGTGGTCCTATATGTAACATCCATTGTGAAAATTACAAATTGTGCAAAATTTTAATTCATCTACCAACCCTCATTCATGAAAATGGCAAAATGTATAAATAATAAATGGCTTTATTTGTCTATATACTTTCATTACTAAATTTGTCATAACATGCAATACTTTCATTTGTCTTTGCACCTTCATTAATGTTAATGAAATAATGAGCAAATACTTTTATTTGGCTATATCCCTTTATTAATGAAAAGTCATAATATGTAATGCTTGCAATTAATTATGCATTATTTTAATTACGATTTCATTGTGTACAATAAAAGAACATGTAATATTCACATGTTCTATCTCTTATACACAATATGAACATTTAAAAAAAAAAATTATGGTCAAAACAAATTAAACATATACAAACGATTCCATATTTTCAAGCTTCAACAATTGAAGCTCGTCTTTAGTTTTTATTTTCGTTAACGTATTTGAAAATAAGAACCAACATGTGATTAATAAATAGGTAGGTAGTTGCACATAGGCAATGATTAGTAGGTAGGTAGGGCCAAATATTTGGTTAATAATTAAACATGGGCATGTAGGTAACAAATACAATGGGCAACATTCAATATTCAAGTAAAGGCCAATAGATGATTAGTAGGTCGGTAAGGTTTAGGGTTTAAAGTAAACTAATGCAAATAGGTGATTATTGGGTAGGGCTCTTTGTACAAGTAGGCATTAGTTTACCCTAAACCCTACCTAATACATTAGTCTACCCTGAAACCCTAAACCCTACCTACATACTGATCATCTATTTGCAAATAGGTGGTTATTGGGTAGGGTTTAGGGTTTAGGGCTTAAACCCTGGGCTCTACCCAAAGAAGATTAAAAGTAACTAAGTGATGAGTAAAAACTAACCGTGTGATTAGCCATAGGATAGGAGACGAATAGAAAAGTGTTTCTTGTCCCACTCACCATCCATTCATTCATTCATCCATCCATCCATTGGCCATAGATGGTAATTTGGAATGGGCAACATCTATCATGAAGGTAAGGGGTTTTGGAGCTGGAACCCTAACCCTAATTAGGGCGGCGCTTTTGTCACTGCTCTACACAGATGTTGTCCATTTGTGTCGTAGAGAGAGAGAGGTTCGAGAGTTGTACACCAAATTGAGCACCTCCTGGTTTCGTCGTTTTGCCTGCCTGCTGTACGAAGCTCTCATCTGTTCCTTGCACAGCTTCTGTTTTTTCTGGCCCCTCTTTTCGTCTTTGGAGTGGAT
>Ga0209208_10002137_pt1 | contig 28239 bp, 28 predicted proteins | sample S1TSphfallax_3_FD_187694 | JGI IMG/M metagenome (GOLD analysis project Ga0209208, IMG submission 187694) | Host-associated microbial communities from peat moss isolated from Minnesota, USA - S1T2_Fd - Sphagnum fallax MG (SPAdes) (version 2) | ecosystem: Host-associated > Plants > Peat moss >...
CCTGGAGTTCCGCTGATGAAGTAAATATTGCCCACTATATTAAGAGAGTATGAGTGAGGTCCCCAAGTCCAAGATTCAATTGGGTTTGCTATGTTGCAAGTGGCATAATCCGGTCCATTTACATGCAATACACTATCACCTCTTCTATACACAAAATCTGCAATAACATATCATTAACATGTCAATAACATATTCAAAAAATTCAACTAAACAAGATTTGCAATGTTCAATAAAACTACAACACAATTGAAGATCACACTACTAAGTTGATAGCCAACACCACCAAAATTAAACAAATTCACACACATACAAACATACACACCAAAGATGAGACCCCCAAAGACTACTCAAACTTGTTCTATTTGCACTAGATGAAACCAACCAACCAAACCAACCAACCAACCATTTGAAATGAGGACAACAGTTGTAAGACAATCAACTGCTAAACAAGGTTATAATGATCAATAAAATCATGACACAATTGAAGGTGTCTTGTGCTACTAGATTGTTACCCAACACCATGAAGATTGTAACACACATAAAAAAATGCACATTTGCAATAGACTCCAAAGGCACTCCTTATCACATTGATCCAACAACGAATAATAGTTTAAAAAAAACTAATGTTTTGTAATACACACTTGACAAAAGAGCACTGAGCATTGTGCTATGTGCATTGAGCATGCACAGAACATTGAGCATTGGCATGGCGGGATTGATGATTGCATGACATGTGAAGTTAGACACGAGTTAGAATGCAATTGGTTTTCTGAGAATGGAGGAGTTGATCATGTCTTACTCAGAGTATCACCCATGAGAAAGGGACTGGCATGGGCAGCCCACACATCATAGTAGGTTGGGAAAGGGGGCACCTCCCAATAGGCTTCATCGCCCACTACGTAGTTATGAGCCATCGCTGTTTGCTGCTGCTGCAGCAGCAGCAGCAGCAGCAGCATGAGTACTGCACATTGGAGCAGTGTGAATGTTACTTGAGCTTTGGTTGTTGACATCATGGCCAGTGACACCTTTTATGAAGAAGAAGCTTGATGATTGGCAGCACTGGGAGTTTGGAACAATCAGCAAAGAAAAGAAGCCTGAAAGAAACACAAACTCCAATGCAAATGATTCGAGGCTGGGAGTGCAAAATGTGAACATTGGGAGCTTGTTTATATAGCTTCAAACAGATCAGACTTTCACTCAAGGTGGGTTGGGTAGGGTGAAGAGAGTGGGTGAGCTCATCAGATGAGGAATACAAGTTGATCTATCAAAGTTTTTTTGTGCAAATTCTATCCAGTGCACATGATCATGTGCAACATGATAACTTGTGGTAGGAATGACTACAGATCTGGAAATCGGAATCAGACATAGCAAAAACAGATCACCCAGTGAAACTCATGCAAAGGATTTATTTTCCAAAAAAAAAAAACAATCTGAAATTGCCAGATGTGGACAAGAGGTTCTAGCAACTTCTCATTTTGGTTGCATGGAAATTTCTATTCTTAAAAATTGGTTACTACTATTTTTTGGCCTGGACTGACTTAAGAGCATCTCCGCCCCCACAAAACTGTAAACAACTCCTTTATTTTAAAATAGAATAGTGAGTGTTTAATGATCATTGTCCCCACCCACAAACATCATACAAGTTCCCTTTAAACACTCAAAAAAGACCATTTATGTCTTTGCATCTGGACGAGTAATAGTCACTGTCCAAATCCATAGTAGAAAACAGATTGTAAAGGGGTTAAAATGACCACTGCAAAATGGACCATCAATACAGGAGATGCTCTAATAGCCAGCCCTTCCTTAGAACACCCTACCTATCCATCTCTTGAAACCGACCTGTGACTTTCCATTGAGTGGCACTTATCATGGAAAGCACATAGCATATAGATATCATAATGTTTAGTTGGGTTTTCTTTATTGGGCTGCTTTTGTTTGTTTTTTTTTTTTTTTGTGGTTTTGGGCAAGTTCTGAGTGTGATATGCAAATATGATGATTGTGTAGGAATGATGTTGTTATCATGAAATTGGATTACATTTTGCTAGTTATCTGGAATCAATTTTGTTTTGGAGTGCTAATATATCTCAAGTTTTTTCTGTATTGTAAAGCTCTTTTGATGTTGACTGCTATTCCATCTCCAGAAACTGACTTGCAACCTTCCAACCAGTGTTTGTTTTATAATAAATCTTTGCTATGTTGCCACATTGGCTGCTGGATTGTCCACAAGGAGACCAGCAGCTATGAATATAAGAATTCATTAAAATCCTTTACCGTCTTGGCTACTTGCTCGAACAAATGTGCAGAAACATGGTGATTTAAAATATATATTTTATCTTCTTTTTCTTTTTCTTTTTAAAAAAAAAACAGGGGAAGCTTTGACATAAAAAAAAAAGTTTGAACAAAAATTGCTGAATGGCAACAATTTGCCACCAAAAAAAACAAGCTGGTTTCAACAGATTATTCATTATGGAAATAACATGCCAGTGTTGCTCTGGTAGGTATATCCACTTTTGAACAAACCAGTTCTACACTCAACTTTTACAATAAATATTTTGCCAAGGAAACTTGTAAAAAGGTACCTGGCCTTGGACACACTGTGCCCCCCTCCAAAAAAAACCTTCAAATTAGAATAAATAGTTGCATAAGGGTTGAAAACTGGAAGTGGGTAAGGTCCCATTAACGTACCCCCGAGTATCATTGTTTTGAACAAAAGGAATTGGCCATGTTCTTGAACAAAAGGAATTGGCCATGTTCTCATGATGCCCAGTCATGTATGAAAATCCAGGTGTCTGGTTTTCTGCCTTCGGGCCTATCTAGGTTATGGGCTATCAAGAGCATACATTGTGGTGGGTTACATAGGGACTACTTACAATGCTACATCGAGGCTACTTAAGGACCTACTTAAATTAGAAAATACCTAAGGGCTACTTAAAGGGCTACATACAGTCTACAGATCCTCTAAGCCTGCAATCAAGAATAACTCCACCAGATATATAGTCATTCGCCTCTGGTGGTGCACTATATGGCGCAATCCACAACTGGGTTTTCCATAAAAGAGTTGTGGCATGAAAGCATCAAACTTAGATGCAGTCAATTTAAAGAAACTTAATTTGGAGAGAAGCCCTTTTACTGAAATTAGTGTATTTGTCAACAAAAATAAAGTATCCCCATTTTGGGGGAAGTGTAAAGTTGATAAAACTCACACAACCTGAGCCTACCATAATACTTTGGAAAGAAGAGAAAAGAACTGAAGTCCACATGTTGGTTATGACTCAAAATGAATACAAGATCATCATCACTCACTTGCATGACACTATCACGTTAAAAGGAGTTGGTACACTCATTCCTTGCTTAAAACTCACTTGCTTTCAACTCAAATCGAGAGCATTTGAGGATTTGTTATTGGCTGACTTTGGAAGCTTGTTTATCTGCTTGCAAATCAGTTGTTGCTGCTTTCATTCCTGAAATTGGCTCTGCAATTGACTGGGCAACACCAGACCCTGTATCTGAAACCTGTGTTGCCTCCTGTGCAAGTCCTAGAAGCACAAGTGATGACCTGATGAAAACACAGGTGGGTGTTTATTGTTAGATCTAGATAATACATGAGCATCTGAGAAGAGACAGGATCCTGGTATATATCAACCATGTGACCTCTCGTACTGAAACACATCAAGGCCTCATCAAACACTAGGGACTAAAGAAGGTGGACACCTCACTTTTCCTGAGTGAGAGATATTATGTCTCCTGCAGATGCCTGCATTTGCTACCTGCTACACAAACAGAGTTTCTGGGGATATGGGAAAATTGAGTAACCTGGGTACAGTGGGTCGGACAGCAGTTTGATTAGCATGAGTGGCAAGAGGTCCTCGCAATGTTGGGTACTCCTTCAGTGCATCTTCCAGTTGCACAGTTGGTAGCTGCAAGACTCCAAAAAGGCTTATAAGTGTTCAAGAATCCTTAGCTAGAACAACCCAAAAACTTCTTCAACTTGGCAGGTCCATCATTCCTTCCAATTGTTTCACCTGTCAACCAGATCCCTGTTACTTAAACACTGTTTCCTGTTCCTTCTTCATCCATTCTTCTTGGTCATGAGGACCAACCTGAAGATCGATGCATTTTTAGTTATCCTTTTCATCAGAAGTCATGCTCATTTTGCCATTCCTAGTTGGGCTTCAGTGGCTTTTCTGTTCATAAGACCATATCTTCTGCTCATTGGTCCATCTTCAATTCTCCCAAGTGTGTCCATTAGTCATTTCACCCATTCCATCTGTGTGAAATTTTCCTTGTAAATTCTGTATCTTCTTTATTTGTTAAGATCTTGAAATCCCTTGCCACTTATTGCACACTGTCAAGTTATATTGGCATCTCTCTGTTTATGTATGAACTCTGTGTGAAAACATATCACACAGCTGAAAAAGGGGTCACCTCAATATCACATTGAAAACACATCAAACCAGTATGCCAGAATGCCACTGCACCTGCAATAAGACGTGGAAAGAATGGGGAACTGTTTGATGTGCACATTTGAGAAAGCCCATCCACAGCTTCGGTAGTTTCCAAATCTACACATCCAGGAACAGAAACAGAAATGTCTTTCCATACTTCAGAAACCTTTCTTGCAAGAGAATTCCTGACACCCAAACCCCACACTAGATTGTTCTCAGGTCAGGAAACATGTCTTCTGAAATCTATTGCTAACTAGGTTCCATCATACTCGGTTCAGAATTTACTGTGCCCACAATATATTCCAAGGGAAGCTCAAAAAAGGGTAAATCACACTAAAGAATAGCACTGTCCAACTACGTGTTGAAGCTGTGAAACCAACTACAGGGGATACTGTGAGACCTTATCCTGTACCTGCTTATTCACAAGACGAGAGAGAATCTCCATCACAAAGCTCACCTGCATACAAAGAGAAACCCTTAGCATTGCCCTCTTCTGTATGCTGAAGAGGAGCATAAAACTTGTTTCCTGATTTGCCCAGAATTCTGGATCTGGATTGGACACTGTTGGGAGAATGACCTTCCACAAAGTCTTTCTTCCAAAGAACCCAGCTGAAATCTCTTGTGCTTCTAACTAACAGAAACAAACTCTCTATGAGCAGGTACAAACATGCAGCTGCTGCACAAACTTCAACTATACCATGCCATCAGTAGGAAAAGGGAGAGAGAAAGACCAATGTAGGAAAAGCACCAACAGCTTGGATAACCGTTCGCATAAAGAGAAGCGGAAGAGGAGTCTGTTCTACCTGTTTAACCCATCACACCACATTAACCCAATTTCTCACTCAGAATGCATTGACCTCTTCTCAGAGTCTTTCTCTCAAAGGCTCATCAATTGCTGTCCATTTGTCAAGGACAACAGATGAGCTGTCACATTAAGCAGGAATCAAGACAATACTGGGATCAGCCTAGAGAGTATGTGATGAATTATCAGTCCTGTGTCAGTAATCCTAAGTATAACAGGAATAGCTGGGCACAAAAGATCATGACACTCATCAATGCACAGTTGATGTAGACCAGAGCTCCTAAGAGATTTCTTCACTACTCAGATATTAGAAATAGGTGACCTTACCAGTTGATTCAACACCTTGGCCAAGACCTGCTGTGTAAAGACACTCTGCTGCTGAAGACAAGCTGAACATGCATCCATCACCTGCTCCACCATCCCCCCACCAAAGTATTCTCAATCTTCATTCCAATTTCCACACTATGCTATAAGCCTACCACAAATTGGCAAATAAGGACACAATGTGGAGCTGTATCAACCTTCTTGAGCGGAACAGAGTCACGGTGTGGGTCAATGCCATGCAGGGCAATTAAAACTTCAGCTGGTGTTAGGGCAGGACCAGTGTGTGCTGAGCCCTTCACAAATTGAACCAATCCCACATTAAATTCTTAGATATCATCTCTGTTTGGTTCTCTATGTAAACCTCCACCATCAAGGTGTTTTTCAATTGACAAGTTGACAGGCTACAGGGCTTACAGTAATCGACAGTCTCCAAGGTAATCTACTAGTCTCTGCAGGCCATATGGAGATTGGGTGAAAATTTCAACTCAAATATCATAGACTAGATAACCCATTCACAATTCATGCTCAATAACACATTCCTGTTTTTTTATGTACACATTTGTCATGAGTCACCCAGATGGGTCCAACATTTCAGGCAAGCTTCTGCTAATTCTTCCTCACCCTGCATGCAACATTTTGGGTGCTGTTAGACCTAAATGAGAAGGTTGTGGCTACCTGTAAAATGCGGGCAAGGGCTGCCTGGAATTTGTCAGGAGGAAGGTCGACCAACCGTGGAAAAACAGGCAACACCTGTACAAAACAACACCCTTGCAATTCTGAACTCCACCTAAGAAAAAGATGCATCTTGAACAAAGAGAATAAGCCTTCAGTGCCTTCATTGAGGAGCTGGGTTCAGAACAGCAACCTCTTCTTTAGACAGTGAGGAAAGCACAGGTATAAGAAAGGCAGCATCCTGTTCCGACATCATCACAACAAGGACCCTGGGTTAACTGAAAGCAGTTCAATGCATTGGCACTTTGCCTTCAGGATCATAACTGAGCTGTTTCGAACTGAAGCCTATGTCCCTTGAAATATGAGTATTTTCAGGGAAAACATGAGAACTGAAGTGAATGCAGAACCATCAAGTATCTACATGGTTGCAATGAAGATGCACAGTACTCATGCCCAGCAAGTAGTGATTGGAAAACCTGGAGTTTAGTCTCATAGAGCTTCTTTACAGTGCCAATCAGTTCTGCTGAGGGCTCAGTCCCCTCTGTCAAACTATGAAGAACCTGCAAAAATTCACTTCAAAACTAAGTTCATGTATCCACCACTAGAACACAACAACTGGGGCCTGAACCTACCCTACAAGGATATCAACAGCTTGCATGATAGTTTGTGTTGGAAGAAAACCATGTATTCACAGACACTTCTAAAAAATATCATACAGAGACAGATTTATGCAAAAGAAACAGTCAGCAAACCATCTGTAGACCCTTTATACCTAACCAATCTGCATATAGCTTTAAGACTCAGGTTTGCAATCATGCAAAAAGACATAACTTGGTTATATTGTATGTCCCAGCAGAGGAAGAAAGGATATCAAAGCTTACCAGCAAGAGCAGGTTCTCACTGCCAGCAGGTGGGTCAGCAATGAGCTGCAGGAGCTCTGGTGATGATGACCCAATGGTGCGGAAGAGTTTGGGAATGTGCCGATGAACTGCCTGTTGCAAAATAGTTCTCCATATTTCAGCACAGAAAGTAGAGGTTGAAATAACAAAGAAAAAACTCTCAGTTAAGAGCCCCACAGATGCATGAAGCAGAAAAGAAGATTGGAAAGGTTATGCAGAGTCATGTAAAAGAACATACCTGCTTCACGGCCTTAGAAGCACGGCCATATACTGTAAATAGTTGTTGTAAAAGTGTATGCTTCTGCAAAGAACCACATACAGTGCTTTTTGTAAAGAGCCCCCAGTAGTCATCTTGCTATCAAACTGAAGGTACACAGACAAATTCATTATATTCAGAAGGAAATCAAGTTGCTTTGTAGAAAACACACCTTTGTACAAAGGGCAAAAAAGAGAGACATGTGGCGCTGAGCATCAGAAATCAATATAACTGGACTGCTTTTAGCAGAGTTCTGTTGGTTCTCATCTTCAACAACTGTCATATCCATCAGTGTGAGTCCATCCCCTAAGTGTTGGTCACCATTAGCCCCTTGTGTGGTCCTAATACTATCTATTTCCATTGGATCCCCTTGTCCTGCATCTGTTGGTTTAAAGTCCAGCACTGCAAGGAGACTTTGGGTTGCAAATTCTTCAATCATTTCAGCCACATAGGTAAGTGGGTACAGCTTGTTTGCAACCTACAAAGAACCAACAAAAATAGACCAAAAACTACCCAAGTCATAGACTGCGCTCAATCAACTGATCTCAAACAAAATTAAAGTTTCTTGAATAGTCATGGAGAACACCAGATACTGTTAAATGCATGATGTCACTGAGGACTGTGCATTTGATCAATTGGATGAATCCATCTCCAGAACTTGTTGTGTAAACCAAGTTCCAGAGTAAATTCTGAAGAAAGAAAGTTCCTCTGCAAGATTTGATCCAAAGTTGTCACGTTTTGACAGAAATGAATAGCAACATTTTTTGTAAGAGCATGAAGATACAGTACCAAGCGAATGGCCTTCACTCGTACATCATCAGACTCATGAACTGTACACTGCAAAACACAACAATATATGATCAGTACAATCTCTCTCCAACCCACCAGCCACACCTGATTGTCCTCTTTGCCAAACTTCGTGCACCTGCCTTTTGAACTGTTTTGAGGGATAGATACTCTTTCCTGCAGCACCTTTGTGGGAATATCCAAAAAAACATGAACAATGTGCCACAAAAGAACAGCTCACATAAAGGAAAGTTCGAACTAGAAGGTTGTGCATGTTAGACAAGTGAGGTGCAATACAAAATAGCTGGCATATATGCAAAGAGTTGGGGGTGGCAGGGGGCTTGCCTTGAGAGCCATCTTTAGACAGATGTCACGTGTGGGAGGTCGCTGCAAGATGAGACTCCAAAGAGCACTAAGTCCTTGTGTAATGTGGTCACTGGTTGCTACTTCTCCCACAGCTCCTGGATTGCAAAGATCCTCCAGCAGCTTCAATGATGTCAATGGCAGTAGAGGAGCTTCTGACAAAAGTCGACTAAGAGACTTATCTGAAGCAGGTAGTGTATCTCTCAACCCTCTTGCCTGCAATATTTAGTGAGTGATCAGATATATTGATCGGAAAAGCTCAAATGCACTGAAAATCCCGCAGGTGTTAGGTTAATGTCATTGTTCACACCACAAACATGCACTAACAGTCATTCAGTATTATGGACATACCAGTGACAAAAGAAATTGGTCATAAGCTGCTGTTGTTGACACTGCAATCTCTGAGGAATTGCTGGCTTGCTCTGTATACAGCTGATATAGCACATGCAATGCCATTTCATGCCCCTGCCTCAGCACAGCACATTTCAAGTTGAAGCACTAGTGCACATGAGCATTCCCTCTAATACATCTTCCACCGAACCCATAAGATTGCATTCAAGTAGCCAGAAATTCAAGGGCTGATTACCAAGAAAAAAGATCCTGGATCTTTGTTTCTACATTCCTTCAAGTACAAGAATGCATTGGTACCTTGTGGCTCTGATAATCTGCTAGAATGTGTTTCTGAAGAAGTTCTAATGCCTCCGCATCATCGCATGACTGCCACCCAACATAAGGCAACTGTCATACAGAAGAAGTTGATATAAACCTTGAAATATAGCTGCATAACAAAGTCTCAGACATTTTGAAAAGAAAATAGACAGGATAACAAACAACTTGTAGAAGAGAATTAAAATGCTGCATCAAAATGGAGAAAACAATATCAAAATCAACAAATATAGGTTTTGCAGAGATTGCCTGGGCAACTAAGCGAGCCAGCAAAGCAACACGGAGATCTCCACCTCCTGCTGCAGCAATAGTCTTATGACCCTCAAGTATTCGCACTAATGCAGCTTTACTTAATGACGTTTGCTGTTCCTCAGTTAATGGCACAAGAGGAATTGGTTGGATAGGAACTGAAACTGGGATGCCTGCAGATCCTGCTCCTGCTCAAACACACCCACCCATGTTTCAAACTATCAGGCATCAGAATTCAACACAGATGGTGGCAGCAAGCTTTTGAAGCAATACCACAACCTGAAAGCATATACAATCGAACTACATGAGTTTATTAAACAAAACAATAGCTCAAGCTGAGACCTAGAGCTGAAGGGTCAACCAGAAAGTTCTACTGACCTACTGATGCTATTAATGATGCTCCACGTTGAGGATCATGAGGCAATGCTGGGGCTGAGACAGAGAATGAACTGGTGGGTTCTGACTTCACAGGAATGACTGGACCAGAGGAAGGTGCCATCAAAGAGTCAGGTGGTGACAGAGGAGGAGTTGATGCAAGAGGCCCAGATTCTTCTACTGGCTCCTGCTTCACTTGAACAGGTGGCAGGGCAGGAGGGTGATTGGTGACATTCTGCAACAGAGCTGCTCTTGGGTCTCTGCTGCTCAAAGTTGAGGAGCATGCTGCTCCTTCAACCTTCACAGTTGCCTGAGTCATTGTTTCAACTGTCATATTTGACAGCTGATCCACTTCCTTTGCCTCAAGCTTTGGCGTTGAAAGAGCTGTAGGAGCCAACTCTTTAGCAGTGGCACGCCGTGGGTCCATACGCCGCGGATCCTGGAAACCACGAGTTGTTGCTTATCCAATGTGTCCAGATTCTCAAGAACATTGCAGATTGAGAAGGAACTATATCTACACAATATATGGTGTCCTTCAATCTGTCCAATCCACACCTAGTCAAATGAAAAGGACCACAAGACACTGACAAATCTTGACATACTTTAGCAATGCTAAATGTAATCATATATAACACCATCAAAGTTAAAGATGTCCATAACACTGAAAGCAATGTAAGTAGAAGACATTTGGGATGGCCTTGAAGTAGAACTTTCTCAGCAATCCGTAATCTCAAGCTAGAAAGAGAGCATAGATCTGGAACCATTTCACTACATGGACATAAGTAAGACAAATGATCAAGGAAGACTAAAAACTGCTTGAGTACATGCATTTGCATCACAAGAGACAAATCAAAATTGCCCACCCTCCTCCCTTTGCACATAATGTAAAACTGTGCAGCTGCAACTACAGTAGCATGAGAGCTGCTTACAGAATCAATACAGCCCCAACAACAGTCTCTGACTTCTTTATTCTCTGGCACCCTAAAGAGGGTCTTCCAAAACAAGCTTATCCAGGAGGCTAAATTGCATCAATGACTACTGATGGGACATGATGCCAATCATGATGTGCAAAAGCATGTACAAGGTTGACACATGGAACATTGATAGAGTCACGTCACATTGTTTGCACATAACACAAGGTGGATGTCTGAAGGTAGAAGGAAATTTTGTTTATTATTATTGATGTGCAACAGAATTGAAATTTGCTAAGAGGCAAGAACACCTGGAAAACATAAGCATCACATCTAAACCTATCTGTTCTTCAACTTCAACGCCTAAAACATAGGATGTAACCCTCACTTGTTCTCTATGTCCACTCTTCATTTGCAAACAAAACTATTTTATGGCACAAGATAATAAACACTCTCCTGTTAACAGTTTTAGCAAATCACCACCTTGGCCATGAATGTGGCACACAAGCTGCAAAAGCTCAACACCAATCTTCATCCAAGGTCAACCCCAAGCGTCAGATACAATCCCCAAATGGACTGTGGCCAGGTACACCTTATGTGTTCAAGACACCAGATATTAGTGCTGGATGATGAGACCGTCAGCAAAATTACCACTTCAAACAGAATCACTATCACCCAGCTTAGAAACAAAACCTCAAAATCCATGCAACCTCAAGCTTGAAGTTGAGGGACAGTTTCAGAAACTCTGTCAGTAGACAAGAGCCAAGTCAAAAAGTTTCTGCCCGAATGTACAATTAAACAACAAGAGGCCTGTGCAGCACAAGACTGGTAAGGCATTTTTGCGTCATTCAGCCACCAGGTTCATTTTGCTGCCAAAGTTAAAATCAGTTCCTATATCAAAACTTCATGGGTTCCTCCAAGATAGCATTTTTTTTTTTACAAAAGCCAAAAAAGAAATCAACTTACCCTGCGTGGATCTCGAGAAACTTCAACATGTTGAGGTATAGGTTGAAAAGAGAGCACACCAGTCTCCACAGCTGCAGCAGATCCTGGAGGTAGCAGAACACTCTGTGACAGAACTGAAGACAGAAGAGTCGCCAGACTGCCACTCACACTAGGGCCAACCCCTGGTGGCAGAGGAGGGGGAGTACTAGGTAAATGCTGCATGTTCACAATTACAAGCTCTGCAAGCATATCTGGTGTCAAGCTGGAGATCAAGATTTCCACTGAAGCTGCTCCTCTTTCTCCTTGAGCTATTAAGGCACCAAAGTATGCTAACAATGGTGCTAGGCTGTTGTCTGAGACTACACCATCATTTCCAGAGCTAGGTTCAGCAACACTTGAAGAGATGGAAGCCAGTTCTGGCTGTACACTATTTGTATTTGGATTTAAACGCATACGTTTACCAAGACTCTCCTCTGCCTCCACCGATTGGTTTCCATTTTCATCAGCAACCGGTCTTTTCTGAAAGGGTCTTTCTTCTACTACTGCTGCTGTTGATAACTGCTGCACCGCCTCATCCTACGTACACCAAGCAAGTGCCTTCAGCAGAGCACAACCAGCAAAATGCTCCTCCACAGAGCTCAGATCGCTCTATTGACAACATTAAGATTATATCATATCTGGCTGTACTAACAACAGAACTGCTATCAAGCTTTGATGAGTCTCAAGTCAGATTGCCAAAGATTATTGAAGAAAGGTTTGCTATAACCTTAACAGTCCAAGGGTCTTTGGATGCACGATCCCGGTCTGCTCGCTGTGCCCTATCTAGTTGCCTAAGTGCTTGATCTGCAACATCACCAGCATTCATAGAATGCAATGCTTTTGTCAAGCGGTCTCGCCACTGCCAAACATAAGAAACTTTGTAAGATTCAATTCCCTTGCATGCAGATAAATAAATTGCTAAACTAATAACAATAATAGACTCACACACACCAACCAAAGCCAGTGAATCATACCGGCAAAGCTCCAGGTTGTGAACACTTGAGAAGAGAGAGGAATGCAGTTTTGAGAGTGTGAATCACACTGGCCACCTGGCCTCCTTTGATAGGTTCACAATCTGGTGCTAGTGCCAGCAATACTGGAAGAATCCGCCCAAACATAGAAGGTCGTCGCTTTGCTATACCTGCCAAACTGTTAAGGCAAACCACTAATGTACAGCCTGAGAAAGAAACAGCTGCAGAGAAACACAGAAAAAGATGCTAACCAACTATACACTCCAGGCAGTATCAAACGATGAATAATACCCAAAGATCAGCCTTTACAGAGTTCACCAGATTCTCAACCTGTTCAAGTCCCTTCAGTAGCACTCCATTGCCTTAACAAATGAGATCTAAGCAGTTGAAATGGTGGAGAAACCTGTCACTTACATACCTGTTTATAAGTACAATGGCAACAGGGCCAGGAAGGGTTGAGGATTCTGGTGCCCGCAGTTGATTGAGCAGAAGCCCAAGGTTTTTACTAGCTTCTTGCCCCATAGCATTTGCATCCAACAAAGGGTGTCCACCAGCTATCCATGCAATATTGAAGCCCTTTACAACACCTGACAATTCAGGAGACTCGCCAAGAAACTGATGAAATGAGATTCAAGACCATATGTACTGTCTAACTTCAACATCACCATTGAATGCTGAAATAAATAGACTGTCTAGCTCACCATCAGAATTTTGTTGATTTGGCAGAGGTCGAGATGATCCATTGGGATCATGTGTGAAGAGCAAGATTGTAGTCTCAACAAACTTCACCGCCAGCAACCTTACTCCATCATTTTCATGCTGTTATTTGAGTCCCCAAAACTCAAAAGTGTCAAACTTTGCTAGATGACTGCCACTACCTGGGGTCGGTATCTAGGTAACAACAGGTGAAAACATACCCTAGATAAAAACCTCATAAGTAACACTTGGCATTATCAAAGAATAAGTTGACTACTCAAGCAGACAATTTCAGCATTTAATTGCAAGAGAGAGAGAGAAAGTCATAGGATGTAACCCTATTCTTTAGGTGACAGATCCCAGAATCAAGTTTGGAAGACATTTGGGGGGGAGAGAGTTTTATGCATATACCTCCAGCAAAGAAGCAGTCAAACAATAAAAATATGCAAAATACAACTTAATGGCTACAATTCCCGAGTAAAAATTGACTAAAGGAGTGTACAGTAGCAGAGGAATTACAACACAACTCAAGAACCTACAAAAGTGGGTTCACTGCATACCTGAAAAGCAGCAGGGTAAACTGCATCTTTGAAGTGGATCATCAAGTTCCAGGCATCAACCAGCTGCTTCTCCACCTGACTAGCATATATGCCCTGTGCTCCCCAAAAGATTCATGAGAAAGACAAACTTTGTCTATGCAGCATACCATGGTACACTGTAAGCAAACAGCCCAGACACCAAATGACTCTAATCCTCCACAGATTTCCATACAATCTACAGATACTGTTGGGATCATAATAACCCTTTTATATTGTGAGCTGAAGAAAAAACCAGTGTTGTGCTGTTCTTCCTTTATAAGAGAACCTCTAGTCCTCATTTTCACACAGTAAAATTTATTTGTTCTCCAGGTGGCGGTTTAAGTCTGGCTCTTCCAATTTCTAAACCCCTCTGTTCTGGTTCTAGCACATTTTTTCAAATTCAAGGACCTTTGGGCCTGGTTCAAAACTGGGTCTGGTTCCATGTACATACTACATACTCCCCAATGCTAGAGATTATATGGGTACAAAGTTTTACAACAAATTAAAACAGGGGTCTATATAGGTACAGAGTTCAACAACTAATTATTAATACTTAACTATAAAGTTCAGAATAGTTATCAATGTTTCAAAAAAAATCAACTTTCCTACCTAAAGACCATGACACTATGTTCAAGAATGTTTTTTCATGGTTCTGGTTTTGAGATCTAGTAAAAGAATAGTTCCACAGTCCAGTTCTTGTGCCAGTTCCAACAAAAGGGTGTCAACTCAGGTCCAGGTCACAAGAACCTGGACCTGAACCGCCAGATTTAACCCCTGCAAACTGGATTCTTTCACAACACTGGAAAAAATCTGCTGGAACTTCAATCTGGCTCTGAAACATGATGATAACACCATGACAAGGCTTAAGAATCTGCAGGCAAATAAGAGATTGAACAACCTAGATGAAACTCTCAATTTCTCAGAGAACTCAGGTCGCTGAACAACATACCTGTGAAGCAACCTGCTCAAGAACGGTACGAAAGATGTTGCTCCCACTGGTTATTGCCCGTCGAGCAACTGCAGGTGTAGTATCCTGCAATAAAGCAAGTAGCACTGGCACCATGGTAGAGATATGCTCTACATGCCTCGTGCCAATTTCTTCTATTATCCTGGAACACAGAATTTTCTCCAGATGAGTCTAACACCTCCATATCTTACTTCGCATCAAAAGCCTGGACTCAGCAGGGCTGAGGAGAGATCCCAACATCAATATGCAAAAAATTCCCAAAAGTGAGGATTGGTTTGATAGAACAACAACAATCAAATGCAGGTTGAGACCTTCACCCACAACATGTCCGGTAATGACCAGTTACCATGAAATACACACTGATTCCACTGGCTCTCAGCATTAAGTGGATGTCAACATCATACACTAACCAACATACTGAGTTCTGCCAAAAGAGCAGTAATGGGTATACTCGGCCATGATACAGGCTGGCTCAACAAAACATAGAAGAGAACCAGAAGACCAAAGAAACAAGAGGAACATAAAAAGAGAGAGAAGAGGAAAAGAAAAAATCCAAACAAGAAAAGAGGAACAAAAAAGAGACAATCAAGATGTATAGCATAATCTTTCAAGGGCAAGCTTAAACAGACCCTGCCCTCATTTCTGGTCGTGTCAAGACAAGTGCTAGAGGAACTTCCGTGTGAGATTGCAGAGAAAACTCCACAATGACAATTTGAATGTAACCGTTACACAAGTTTCAGTCAAACCAAAACAAACACAACAAGAATGAGTGCAGTCATAACCCTATGAGTGTCACTTTCATCAGGAATGGCAGTAATTAGCTGCCATCCTTCCACACCAACTTCAACAGTTTGGTTCAGATATGCAACTAATAACATGCTCAAAATGACAGTAGTCATGAAGTTGGTTATCACTAATCAAAAAGGTCAATAATATCCTCATTCAAGCTGCAATAAGATTCTGAAAATAAGCTTCGGTTCACTTTAGCTTGCCCCTGTACAAGCAAGTCCTCAAAGAATGATAGATGTTAAGTGCATGTGAGGCCACTTGAAGATGTGGTCATGCAAATAAATCATCATAATATATTAATCGCATCCCTTCATGCGACTCTGGCTCTAGAACTGCAAACCTTTCTACTGGAAGACTTGGCTAACTTGGGTGGGCATATTTTCACAACCCTACATACTTAATACCTTGGCAAAAATAACATTAGTGCAGCTTTAAAACCATATCTACAAGATTGCACAGAAAGCTACATAAACAGCACCTTGAAGGTAACACAATAATGAATATGGTCATAATCTACCGAGATTCACTATAAAGTGTCAGGCCATCACCTTCATCCTGAATGCAGTGATGGGCTGCCATGACTTTTTTGAGTACCTCGCCTATATCTAGGAAGGAGAATAAATTACCCATTAATCGGAGGAAATCATTTCCAGATATTGATTCAATCACCAAATCACAAATATCTAATATTTTATTACCTGAGTATCTACGAAAAAGGAGTAAGCAAGATTTTCTGTTTTTTTATAATTTCAAGAAATTGTTGGAATTATTAATTCGAAATAGTCTTTTAAAAGATTATTCCATAAGTACCTCCTTTAAAAACTGGACTTCATCAACTCTGGAAAGTGGGTACAAATAAACGTATAATTGTCAAGCCAAAGTTCCTATTACATTCAGAATCCATGGGAAGACTCATTCAAATATTGGATAGCACTCAAGAGATATATCTTTTTTGTCAGTTACATCAAAAGCAAAACCTACACAATAAGATGAGGGTGGTCATAACCCTTTGAGGGCATCACTAACAATATATCACACCATTACCTTTGTCCTGAATGGCAAGTCACTAGCCATTACTCCTCACTGACATCATCAGCTCCTGACAGTGGGTGTAGATAAGCAGACAATAATCGGCTACAAAATTAGGGCAAACAATTGCAGAAAAATCTGCATCTGAGTTTCTATCACATTTCCAGAAGCAACAGGAAGTCCTGGTGATGACAATGGCTAGCACTCAAAGAGGCATCTTTGCAAAAATGACTACAAATAAACAATCCTCCCCACTTTCTGCAATTCTATCTCCCTCTACCATAGGTCTTTTCAATGTAGCTCAAGACACCTATGGTAGAGGGAGATAGAATTGCAGAGGTTGAATTTGGACAGCTAGGTGAGGAGAATTGCAGCCAAAGCTACAATTGCATGCAAAATTATAGTCCACACATATGCCAAACCCTAAAAAGCTCTGAAGCAATCAGACAAAGATTTAAACACAACACAAACAAAAACTTCTATACCTGCTTGGAAAGCTGATGAAAACAATTGCAAGGTCAGTAAAAGACACACAGTCATGTGGCAAAAATTCACAAACTCTAGAGTTCCCTGTAAAATTGTCAAAAAATGAACTGCAATTCCCCTAACTCAAACAGAACCAAGCTCTATCTACATGACACACAGATATGGAGACAACCCAGAACCCTAAAACAGAATTCAGCGACCAAAATGGAGCTTCATATGCAGAGGCGAACAACTGGAGCTGACTGAAGCAATGCAAAGCCGATTGTTTTGCAAGGGTCAAGCAAACCAAATACAGTTTCTTTTGCAAAAAATAACAATCAAGCATATATGAATCCAAAGACCTAAAACATACTCTGCACCCAAACACACAAAGTTCCGAATGTAGAGGCAAAACGATAGAGATGCAATACAATTTGCAGCCTTTGCGAACCCTAAAAACGCAAGAAAAACGGAAACCTAATAATGCAAAGTACATGCTAGTGGCCCGTTACAAAGGAAAAAGAAGACGCAAACCAGGGGAAGGAGGCGCATACATACTCAGCAAGGTACTTCCTCACGGGACTGCCAGGCTCGCTCCGCAATTCCATGAGGTAAGGTACAAACTCGGCCAGAAGCGACGCCTCCCTATGCAGCACGATTTCCATCACATTCTTGAGCAGATCGGCTTTAGAAGTGGCATCAGCCTGCATCTTGGCGTCATTGAGCAGCCCAACGGCTTGCTCCCTGGCGCCCATCATCCGCCCCGCCGGTGCCATCACCTCCACGCTCTCCTTCCGCCCACCTCCCCCAACGCTTCAACTACGCCAATTACCACTCCTTGAGCGCTTTGCTACGTACCTTCTGGAGGTCACAGTCATCAAATTGTGCACAATATCGAGGAAGAAGGCCATCTCTGCGGCCGTTGCAACGCCATCGCCGCCGCCGCCATCCCCTTCATCCTCCACTGGTCTCTTCTTCTTCTTCTTCTTCTCTCTCCTGCAAGCTCTTCCTCCTCCCATGCCCAGCGAACGTTCCCTGCCCCTCGTCCATGTAACGAACGAATCTCGAGCAAGTAAAGAGTAAGAGGCCCTGTTTTCGTCCATATACCGGACGAATGTCGTGCACATCGACGATTAAGAGCTAAGAACTAAGAGCCCCGCTTCTCGTCCGCATAACGAACGAATCTCGTTCCATTACTGGAGTAAGAACCCCCCCCCCCCCCCCCCCACTTCTCGTCTGCATAACGAACGAATCTCCTGCAGAACACGAAGAAGAAACCCAATTTTCTCGTCCCAATGCTGAACGAATCTCGTGCAAGAGACACACTTCTCGCACAAATGACGAGCAAATCTTGTGCAAGTCGGCGACTAAGAAGACCCAGTTCTCGTCCACACGTCCAACGAATCTCGTGCAAGTAAGAAACCTACTTCTCGTCCACGAACCAACCCATTCTCGTTCATAAACCAAGTTTTTTTTTTTCTTCCACTGAGACAACGATTCTTTTTTTATTATCTCATTCAATGAACAACCCTTTTAATTTATTTTCTTTTTTTTTTAACTTATTGTTGTAAATTGCAAATGCTTCAACCAAAAGTTTAAAATTTTCCCCATAAAATAAATATAAAAATAACAAAATACCTTTTCAAAATTGAAAATCTATGTGGATATTATTGTACCATAATATTTATTATTTTTGTGCCCTTTCTTTCAACTTGGTTAACAAGTCATTTGGTATAAAAATCATATTTTATGAAAATTGCAACAAAACTAAAAAATAATATAATTATTGCCGAAGCTACCCAAGTACTATGATATTTCTTTACATGGTAATTTTCAATTCAATGTCCACCTTCCTTTTCTTTTGGTGAAAATAAAACATTGCATTGAGATGTTGAAAGGAAGATTTTATGGATTGCATATTCAAACAAAAAAACAAAACACAATCAAAGTCAAGTTCTCTTAGGGATTCAAGCATGTTTTGTCCTTCAAAATGGTTTGTACTCTAAGACAACTACCATCCATCTTGGGACACATTATATGATTTAGGAGAAGATGGTGACAATGGAATTGCTATGAATAGTGGCATTGGAGTTTGTATTTTGTACAATGTGAAAAAACTTAATGCAAAATCAATTGATTAAAACAAACACCAAAGTCCAACTTCATGGTCATTGGCAATGTATAGTGTGGAATAAAATTGTAAAATAAATTATTTATTTATGCAACACATGATGTAAAAATGATAGTCAACCAAATTTCTATTCAATAATTAAAATAAATTTAAAAATTTAATAATAAAAGTGTTTTCTGAAAAAATTTAAAGTTGTCAAGAAATTACAACTATTATTCTTTAACTCTAGCACATAAAATGTTGGAAGTACATTACATAATCAATCATTCAAGTATAATTGTTCTTTAGGTATTTGTTCAAATACAAAATCTCCGACTATAGTTCAAAGTTTTGATTCTAAATTTTATTTAGTCTATGTTACAAATTCCTATACATTCAATGATTTGTTTTTGACAAAATTTCATCAATGTGTTACAAAAAATGGGGCAATGACCATCCAATGGGAAAAAAATAAAAATAAAAATTGCATTTGGAAAAAGTTGTGTAGCTTGTCATTTGAGCTTGGGTAGGGGTGATTCACCAACATTTGCAACACCTTTGTTATCCAAATTTGCCACAAATAGACTTTAAGTGGGAAAGTGTTGTTGTCAAATCCCTTGCATGGAAATTTTTCAAGTAGTTTCCACACCATGTTGGATAACATGAAAGTTGACCTACTTAAATCAATGGTTGCCTCCTAGAAGACCACCTTAAATCTATGGTCACCACTCAAAAGTTAAAGGTTAGGTATTAGCTTTTAGCCTCTAAGTTGTAGCTTGTAACTACTAACAACTAGCTTGTAATTGTCACCTAGCAACAAAATTTGATTTTTCTCATTATCTTTACAACTTTACCATGTAGCCACACACGAGTACTTTAAAAGGGCTAAATGTACATTTAATAAAGAATGTGCATTGAACACATTGCACATTGCATAACTACAAGACTCACCATTGGTGCTTAATGTACATTATAATAACTAGTCATTGCTAAGTTCAACTTGTTGTTGTAAATGGAAAATCATTAGATAAACATTTATGTAGTGTGACAACAAGTGCACTACATTGTGAATTTGGAGTTGATGTTGTGACACTATGACCTGAAGAATAAAGGTTCACAACTTACAAGATTTCAATGTTGTAATAACTATTAGCAATGGTGGCATTGCAAAGTTGTGGAACAATGAAAGATTGTCGATGGTTTGATGGGAGAAGGTGCCAAATTTTGCAATAGTCAATCTTTAATCATCTTTAACAAGTGCAAGTTGCAACAATCTTTTTATCATTCCAAATGGTGACATTGGAATCCAAATGCATGAACAACTTGTATAATGTAGATTCATCATTCTAGATATGGCCATTGCTCGTAAGAATTTAAAAGGTAAGTACTTTGTTGCTACACATGTTTAATGTTTAGTGTTTGCATTAAAGTTTTTAATCTCAAAGTCCAAACTCCATTTACAATTTGATATTACAATCGTTAGTTTTAACTTCTACATTCAAGCTTCAAATTTATCACTCCATTACTTACATTAAGGTCCAAAGTCCATACTCTTGAATCTTAAATGCAATTTGATGTTACAACTTGTAGTTCAATGCTTGTATTAGGGTCCACACTCCATAATGTTTTTGTTGCTTGCATTAATCTCCATTGTTTAGGATGTTGATTTTAGTTTTTGACACTTGAGGTTGAATGTTGAAAATCATATGAATCTTGTATGCTTATATTTGCTTGAAGTTTGTGATTTGTGAATGCACATCACACAATATAATAAATAGTTATTGAGTTTTTTCATAGGTCTTCATAACCCCCCTTATGCTTCCTCTTGATTTTCATTTCAAACAGGTTTTGGGAACTATTATACCTAGTAGTGTGGCTTTTTCCAACACATCTACTCATGAAAAGGAAACCACACCAATATTAGAACTTTTCCCAAGGAAAATCCCACAAAAAGAAAACAATATGAAATGAATAATTTATTTCAAAATATGTCAGCAACCAAGTTTCCATGCATTGAATCTATTTTGGGAGAAGATGGGAAGGTTATGCAAATGAGGTGCAAAGTAAGTACCCTTATTGAAAGGAGAAAGAAATTGTTGGAATTTAAGATTTGATTCCTTGTAAAAGCATGGTGGATGCAAAGAAACAAAATATACTGCAACTAATATTTTAATGGGTAATTGGTTGTACAACATGAATTGCAAACATAATAGAAACTACAAGTTGATGCACATGATTTTTCTTAAACCTATGGCTTAACAATTGCAAATCAATGAATAAAACTATTTTTAAAACATGTGGTCCAATTTGCTCGTGATTTTTGCTTTTGAGAAAAAATAGATCACTTACTAATTTGGAATCAATCAAATACCTCTTCAAATTCTTTAAAAACAATAATGTTCCTCTAATCATTAGGATGAAAATGTTGGGTGGGGTATTGCAAAATATATTTTTGATATTGTTACAAATTCTAAGTTTTTGGCTATGTTCATTAATGAGATTTCAACTAATCACCACCATCAATCTTGAATATCAAGTGTTGCATGTGTATGTTGTACAAGGATGAAGGAAGGTGTTAATATCACTAATTTTGGAACAAGTCTTAGGAAGGGTAGGAGTTGATTTAACATGATTTCATGAGATAAAATGGTTTGTATGTTTTAAAAAATTTAGTTGATGATGCTTGTCCCTTTTGAAGATATGACCTTTTCAAAAAAATAAAATTGTCTTGTTTATTGCGTAATTTATTGTAGATGGATGTCATTATTATATTTTCAATTTATTTATTAATAAAATGCATTGGCATCTTTGAAACTAATTACATTATTTTATAAATTTTATAAATTTCAAAATTATTTGTTTAAAGAAAAACATTTGTGAAAAAAATACATTGTTTTTTTTGGAATGTTAAAGTTTTTTTTTTGGATGAAACTTTCAAATTTCATTAATTATTCTATGAACATTTGTTGAATTTTCATTTATATTATAGTAATAAAAATATTTAAATAATCTTGAAAATATTTGAGATATATTTAAATCTATTAATATTTTGACCTTGTGTCAATTGGTCATCATTGGTCATGTGAAACAACACGAGGCCCAAGTTGCAATTATGTTTATGATCACAACCACCCATTCCTCAAGCCATGATTTAAAAACGTGTTAGGCAAATAATGAGATGATAAGGGAAATATTGTGAAAATTATGTGTAGGGTAATGATGTTTTGATAGTAGGGCATTATTCAACATCATGACTGAAACAAACTAATATATGAAGAAATTACAAAACATAATTCCTACCCACAAGGCCATTACATGAGAGTAAAGCCTTAGGATGGACGCATTCCTAGAATAAAAAATTTACAATAAAGCAATTTTGCTTGTCAAATTGCTTTCATTCAAAATATTCCTATTGTTTTTCAGAAAACCCCTTCTTTTTTTGTCTTTTTCTTTCAAACAATTTAGTTCCTCAAAACAACAAAAGTCAAGGTCAAATTTCGAGGTGGTTGAATTTTTTTTGACTCCCTTTTCTAATGATGACATATTAATGAATCACTTGTAAAATATTTTCATTAACAACACCACGTTGTAACACTTTCACATTGCAATGATGATGATGGTAATTATGATGATAGTTCATTTTTTCTTCTTTGGGCTTTTCAACAACATCTAAATTATATATCTAAATGTGTTTCCTTTAACAAAATCTTAGTTGCAACAAATATTGTTTCAAAGAATATGAAACATTTTTTTTTTATTGAGAAGTTTTATGAACAAATGTGATTATTACTTCATAGAAAAAATGATCATTGTTGTTGAAACGTGCATTAATTAATCATACCATCTTTTTGCATTATCCTTCCATTAACGAAAAAAAACTACAAGTAGGCAAAAAACTTCACGTTTTTTTTTGCATTATGATTTACTGTAACAAATATTATATCAAACATTATCAAGCAGTTCTCCTTCATGAAAAAATGATTAGAAAGTGGACAAAATGTGATTATTAATTAACAAATAATCAATGTTTGTCACCAAAAAAAAAGAAAAACAATTATTTCCAAATGCAAAACCTTATTGCCATAATTAGATTATTTAGAATTGCAAAAATAGGGAACACCCAATATCTTGAAAATGCCAGTACTATACTATTTAAACATTGGTTGCCTCTCTAATCAAATTTAAACTGCAAGTCATAAAGGATCAATACATTTTGATTTCACTCTCATTGAAGCCATTGGTCATCTTTGTGGCAATTTTAGTACTAACAAAACTTGTCCCCGACTCTTATGAAGATGTTTCCCACAAGACAAGATGAAACACAACCCCATACACAATAGTTTAAGAAGTTGGACACAACAAATAACTCAACATATGTTGATATAATATGCAACTTGAAACTCCCAATTGACATGACATTTGCTCCCACAAAGGTAAAATGAAACATATCCCTATATACAACATCTTAGGAAGTTGGACAAAGAAAAAATAATGTTCCAAGCATATTGTTAACACGGTACACTAATTTTTTCTATAAAACAAAATCTCCCTTTGAAGTTCCCTATGTTGTGGGTATTGTTTTTCCTAAATAATAGAAACAACCCTCTTCTCACGAAATTATATAATCACCCAAACATATCACAAGTTGAATTGCCACTTCGACCATTTTCGAAAATTTTATGGTGCTTCATCATTTCCCTTAATATGGCCCCTAAAATGTACTTAAAAACCTACATTCCTTCCCTTAAAACTTATGACACAACAAAAATGCATAGTTAAAAAAAGAAGAGTAGTTCATGGTAGGTAGGGCATACTTCCCCAACCAACACTGCTAAAACTTTAGATTGCAACTTCCACTAGAATTCAATGTCAATTGAACTACATAGACCAAAAACAACAAGCACAAGAAAAAAATTGAGCTTTATGTGTATTCAATGTTCTTGAAATTCCTTTCATATATTATTTGCTTCATGACTTGCATCCTCCAAACCACAACAGAAAAATCGTTCACACACACACCGAAAATGAAAAATAACCAAACAACTCTATATGCCGAAGGTTGTAAAAACTATAAATCACTATAACCATGCCATCCCACATAATTTGCAAAAAACAAAGAAACACAAATGCAAAGAAAAATTGTCCACAAACCTTTCCTCAAACTTTTTCTTTTCGAAAGTTGATGTGATATGTTTCCATCCATTAAGGTTTCATCACCCTACTTTTATGTCAGATATGCACATGCATGCGTAAAATAGGCGATCGAAGGCGGCGTCGCCTAAATTACCTAAATGTCCGCCCGTTGTCAAGCCTAAATTAACGAGTTGTGCGGTGGTGCAAGAGGGGGCGCGTGTGTGCCTTGGAAAATCGATCTCACACTTGTATCACTCTCTGCAATGTCTGAGAAATGTTCATCGGGGTATGTTAAGGACAATGACATCTGTTATGGTCTTAAGGTTGCATATTGTGATCCCAAGTCGTCGAAAGTGACCAGCCTTCAATGTCGCTTTTGCATTACATTTGGTTGGGAGGAGAAGGTTGGGTCGAAGTGCAAGGCTGCAACTACTGTTCAAGGATGGAGCCATCCCTTCTATTACGATAATATTGAGAACCATCTTTGCAACCAGCATTCTGGTCAATGGGCTCTATACCAGGCTCTCGAATCCTCTTATCGGCGCATTTCATTCTTTGATGACGTTTTGGTTGCGTTCAAAAACTCCATCAAAGTGCATTTCCTGTCTTCATCTCTGGGCGCTGAACGACAAATTGTTTGCAATATTGAGAAGGACATTGTGGATACTATTGTGGGCAACATGATGTTCAATCCCGAAGACCAAGACAACAGTGATGCAGACCATGACACGGATGAGGAGCCTACATTTGGCAGTGCGGCTGAGATTAATGCTCTACTTTTTCGACGTTGTCAAGTAGTAGCAAAGGTGAAAGAGCGAGCACTATTGTTGTTTAAGCGTGTTGAATCGGAGGATGACGGTGTAATTTATTCTTATTCAATGACGATTCCCAAGACAAAAACCACTTTGTTTTGCTTGGCTGTGCGTTACTTGTTTTGCGGAACATCATTTCGTATGGATTCTGAATTCATCGATTGCATGTACAATGTTCTCGGCAACCCTAGTTTACATGCGTGTTCTCGTGACGAAATTAGCAACTTCGTTCGGGTTGTTTGTGTTGTCAATCTGCAACAAATTGTTGACCTCCTGCACCGTTCTTGGGCCTTTTCATTAGCATTTGACTTTGTGACCCATCGGAGCACCTCATTCCTCGATTTACGCTTTCGGGTTTTCATTCTCAACTATCATTCCATTGTTAACCTGCATGGACGCGCGCTTCCAATGTTTGATCGCCATACAGGGGATATCATGTCCACAATGGTGAACAAGTTTTTGATAGTGCTCTATCCTGATTGGACAATTTGTCTTCTTGGCTTTACGTCTGACGGGGCCCGCAATATGACTGGGCGAGTTGCTGGTGTTGTCATTTGCTTCGATGTCGCGATGCATAATGATTGTTCTTTGATTTAGATTTGGTGTGGGGCGCATCAACTAGATCTTGTTATGGAGGACATAATGAGCAATGTCATCAAAGAACAATTCTTCTCAGTCATGACTGGATTTATAACTCATTTAACACGGTAGCAGAATCTAATCGCAGAAATGCAAACTACGTGCCCTCGTGTTGTCAATTGCTAGCTTTCGACGGAAAAGGTCATCAGTTGGTTTAAAATCCATCGGCCACATTTGCTCGCTCATATCGAGTCAAAGCAGCTAGCTTTCGCTCCACCTCACCTTTGGTGGGTTGCACTTCTTTCTATGCATCATTTCACCACTCGAGCAGTTGTCACTTTCCATTCTATCCAAGGATTAACTACTCTTGTGCTTCAACATCGAAATGCCCTGGATAACCTCATGGCATCCTTCATTGACAACGTTGGAGTGACTGGGCCGCTCACTACAGAATCGATTGCGAATATCGACCCATCGACTAATGTCATTAGTGGTCGTTATGCAGTTGCTCTATCTAGTGTCCGAGAATTTTTCATTGGTTTGGCTTCCTGGGCTAACACCTTACTTAATGAAGCTGATGAAAGTGACCAGAACGACTTTCAGCACGACATCGCCCTCGTTTACGTCACCACCTGCGATCGGATTCATGAAATTTCTGCCTATCAAGATCGAAACAACAATGCGATGGCCAATCTTGATTCTATTCCCCCAATGCTACCGCATGAGCTCGTCGAGCTATCCGTAGCCAACTTCATCCAAAAAATTCGGTAACATGCTTTTCGATTGGAGCATTGTTACTCATCACCTCAGATCGATCTCATTGCTGACGAACACAAAGCCTTGATCCATGCTCACAGATGTGAACCAATGTTGAAGGATGACATCGATTTGTTTTCCAGCAGTTCAAGTTTCAAGGATGGCTAGTCTTTACTTGGTGTTTGATTCCCAAATCTGATGGAATATTGTGGTGTCGTTACAACGCTTTTTCCTGGAACCAGTATTGTAGAGTTCAACTTTTCGATCCTGCGTTGGGAGAATGATTTGTTCTGCAAGCGCTTATCGAACTTTGGATTAGAAGGAGTCATGCAGGCAAAACAATTTTTGTTCATAGAGCAATTCCAGCATTGATAAATGCTAACCAATAATTTTTTGCTAAATAAAGCCTTCATTTGGCCCCTACCTAAACTAACCATTCCTGATGCGCCTAAATCAAGTTAATTTAGGTAATTCAGGCGACTACTTAATATAAGCATGCCTGGATATGCACTATTTAATTCTTTGCATCATCCTTCCTTGAAAGAAGCAAGAATGTAAAATTTGCATGTTTCATTGAGAAATTGAACAATAGGTGATGACTATTAGATAATTGTTGTTGAAATGCACATCAAGAAATTCGACCAACACTTTGCATCATCCTTGCACAAATCAAAAGGACCAAACTAGCAAAGATCTAAAGGTTGTTTCAAAATATTCATTTTGATAAGTTGCAACAAAATATTGTTTCAAAACATCATTAAGCAATTCTTCATTTGAAACGTTTCATAAATAAATGTGATTGTTATGTGATTGCTATTTAGTAGAAGAATTTTTGTTGTTCAAATGTGCACTAATCACTTCTATGAGTTCTTGCATCATTGTCCTTCCATCAATTAGAAGCAAGCAAACAAATAAGCAAGCCAAGGATTTTGCATTATAAATTTCTCTTCTACAATCTAATAATTTGTTGGAGCAAATGTTGTTTCAAAAACATTATAAGCAATTCTTCTTCTTCATTGCAAAGTTTTGTGAACAAATGTGACAAGCTTTGCTACTTGTCAGAACAAATTGATGTTTTTGAATGGGCATTAAACAATTCTATCACCTCTTCACATCGTCTAAGTTCCATGAATCAAAAAAGCAAGCAAGCAAGCAAGCAAAGATTTTCATGTTTTGCGTTCTACAATCTTATAATAATTTGTTGGAGCAAATGTTGCCTCGAAATATATCATGAAACAATTCTTCTTCGCCACAAAGTTTCATGAACAAATGCAATTACTACTTAGCAGAAATAAACTCTTGTTGTTTTTGAATGCACACTGAGCAATTCTACCAGCAAAGGCATGTCATCCAAGGTTCTATGAATAAGAACAAGCAAGCAAGCAAGCAAAGCTTTGGATGCTTTATTCTCTTTGTGGTCTGTTGCCCACGTGAAAGCAATGAACAGAACCCACCCCCCTCTTCATCCACATTCATCCATCCAGAACTAAGAAGGCTTGCAAGTTGTTTTCTCTTGTGCATTTCTGGTCTGTTGAGCACCCAAAAGCAACGAACAGAACCCCTCGTCTTCATCCCCATTCATCCATCCAGAACTAAAGCCTTGCATCCTGTTTTTTTTTTCC